>Ga0207660_10000060_pt1 | contig 56692 bp, 96 predicted proteins | sample KBSC73BmetaG_FD_184335 | JGI IMG/M metagenome (GOLD analysis project Ga0207660, IMG submission 184335) | Corn rhizosphere microbial communities from Kellogg Biological Station, Michigan, USA - KBS C7-3B metaG (SPAdes) (version 2) | ecosystem: Host-associated > Plants > Roots > Rhizosphere ... | reverse complement strand
CTTCTTCACTATCAGGTTCTTTAGGTTCATCTTCTGGCGTTGGCGCATCTGGATCAGCTTCCCATAACGTTAATTGTGCGTTCATCATGGCTCCTTATTAAATGAATCCTGAATCATCTTTTCAAGTCTATGCCTTGTGACTACATCATTCACAATTAGTAGACAAGAGACTACCTCTGCAACAAGAAACGTACTGACGAATGCAACACGATACCAATATAAATGTGATCTATCTTCGGTGATTGAGATAGAAATCGCTACTGATGCAAGCATCAGGAATACTAACTGAATAACGAATCTTCCAACGCTACGTCTAACGCTACTTTCTGCTAATAAGAGAAATCTTCCGTTTTTGCCTCCTTTTGTAACTGCGCGATATGTTTTCCATGAATCCCAAAATTCAAAAGTCACGAAAATAAGTGCTACTATGACGACGGCAGTAAACAAAATAGTAACCCAAGTTAAGTTTTTATATGGCCCGGCCGTCGTCCAATCTGCAATTAAATCAATCACCGATTGGACCCCCTTCTTCTTACAGTGGCGACAACCTGTTCAACTTGACGTAGCTCTAACTCAACCATCTTCTGACGACGTTTTACATCAATTAAGTCTCTATTGGCAGACTCTCTTTTCCTCCTAAATAGACGACTTAATTTCATGATGGAGTTTTCACCTCCACAGCTTCCTTTGCAACACTGACGGAACGCTCCGCTAACTGCGTGCCTCCGAGGGCTAATTGTTTCCATTCATCTTTTTCTTTACAAACATCTTTATATTGCCAGCCAAATACCCACCATTTCCTGAAACCTCCAATAAGAGCAAACACAAGTAAGCCTGTTATTCCGGCCGCTCTTACAGTTTCTAAAATCTGTTGTAGATCAACATTCATCTAAGTGCTACAATTTTGTTGAACATCAAAGCGCCACCACAACAATCGCCTCTAGTGATGTTTACCACTAATGTAGTAATATCTGAATCGATCCCGTAGCTATCACGAATAAATGCTTCGAAAGTAATGTTTCCATCTTCGTCTACGAGGGCGCCAAGAGCACAAGGATTATAGATCAGGGATGGGGACATAACTCGCATTTCCCAATCTGTAAATTCATTGGTAATATAATAATTATTGCCCCAACGTTCCTCAGAGACATTTAGATTGTTTGCAATATCTCCGTAGAATTCTCCACTAGTCAAAAGCCATTTAGATAATTGATTATTATTATAGACTCCATCAAATCCAGGTTGATCTGCGTCATAGGCTGGCGTTACTCGCCAGAATAATCTAAATGATTCCCACTCCTTTACATACGTTGGGAATAGCCAAATTTTGCGAGACATATTTGGGTCTGTTCTTAGATCAGTCTTGGACCATGCAAGACAACTGTTAAATGCATATGGTGGAGTTTGATTATCAAATTGCTGTGCGACCAAATTAATTTCAGGAGCAGGAGGTACATATTCGTCCAAGCTGACGGATACGGTTTCCGCCATAATAATTTCCATCATTTGGGCTTCCAACGCATTGCCTTGCTGCGGGCTAGCGGTAAACCAGTGTTGATACCCCCATCGTGCAATCATGCTGTTTACTTTAGAAGGAGTCCACAATTCTCCATCGGGAGCATGACCTAACGGAATTTGTGAGACTCTGTAGTTTGTGTCAAAACCACTTGAATATTCATTAAGTTGATTGACTTCTCTGCTTCCCAACAAAAACTTAGAAGTAGAAATCATTGCCCCTGTATCTGATTGATCCCTGCTGTGGGGTATTAAGTCGGGATAAGTGTGCAAGCCAGTAAAGTCAACAGTCATAATATGCATTGGACGAACAGCAGTAAATGCATTGATAAACAAAACATCTTCTCCGCCGCCCACATCAGCATATGTATATTCAATATAGCTGCTGCGGTTGACATCACCAATCATGTCACTTGTAGATGTACTATCATTATTAGGCCATTCGTCAATAAATCCGTGAACCGGATCGGTTGCACCCAACGATGTATATGTTGTTCCATCATCGATACTTGTAATAAATGTCTCTGTTCCATCACCTTCTGTGTAATGCGTGATCGTTCCAAGATCGTGAGTGCCTGATGCATCAGGAGAAACAATACTTGACTTAATTGGACCCACATGTTCCTTGAGAGTGCTGGTAATGTCGGTAATGTATCCTCTCAGAGAAGAAGTAAGAGAAATACTGAAGCCCGCCATAAAACTCCAAGCTCTTCCTGTTCCTCTATCTCCTATAATCGGCTCTTGTTCTTCTCCATCAATCCACCATCTACCTTCTGTTCGGGGGATATTTCTTGTAACCTCAATTTCGATATGATGCCAAGAGCCAGTCTCCATAACTCTATGACTATAAGCCCTTGAAAGGACCCCGTTTACACCACCATCAGTCTCTATATATAATGTTCCGTCAGATTGACACTTTAAGGCTAAAAATGTTGCGTTAAGAGTACCTTTTTGAGTCCCTGTTACAGTTGCAAGTATTCCGCCACTACCAATGGTTGTCAAGTAAACCCACCATCCAGCAGTTACTCTATATTTTCCTATGCCGCCAAAAAGCGATGATAATCCAGGTACGGCAACTGTCTTGGCTGCGGAAGAAGCATCTACAACTGCTCCCTTACCGCCCCCTGTAGGATCATCGATAATAGTATATGCAGTTGCCATTGTAGTATTCCTGAATCCCCGACCCATATGTGAAGCTGTTGTCTGTCTTTCATTGAATCCAGTTGCGAAAAAAAGTCGATCATTAGGGTCGGCGTAAAATGGTGGGTCAGGCAATCCTTCATCATCATGTATTGTCTTAACTACAATATCGGAAAATCTCAAATCAAGATTTGGCGCGGTTGCTGGTTCATTAATATACCCAAGCTTGATATAACCAATAAGTTGAGTAGAAGGAGACGAAGTATTGTCCGCTGTAAGTTCGGTCCCCTGTATAATCATGGACATATCTTTAGCAGATGTTGTATAATCATCAGAAGGGACATTATTAATAACGAATTCACAATAAATATTGTCTTCTGATAATTTATAAACGCTTGTGCCACCACCAAGACATTCAAGATGACCTGTTATTTCAAGATTACCTAAATCTTCATAGATTTTAACTCCACCAATTAATGTATTGCTTACGGAATAAATCTCAAGCACATTAATTTTCTGATCCCCGCTTCCAGCCAACATTCTGTTCGAATTGCCATATCGAATGTTAAATCCTACATAAATGTGATCTGTTGCTCTAGAGTGACCACTAGGCAAAATTGTGTGCTGGACATAATCAGTTGGCCCGAAAACCAATTCTCCAGCAGAATCGGACCCACCACTATTTGTGTCAAAATCACCAACACTTGTGGGTTGAAAATCAACAGGGGCGTCAGTATTTATTTCCCAAGATATATCATATGTATATTGTGGAGTACCATAAACTTCAATATAATATGTTTGTCCTGCTTCTACAGGGAGCTTTAAAAGTTTAGAAGTGGGACCAGCATTATAAAGTTGATAGGCAATAGCTACCAAATCTTCTCTAACTGTACCTTTCCAGACCCACACTCTTTGTGATAGCAAAGTTCCTACATCAATAGTTAGCTCTATTGAACCATCATCATCAGGTATAAATTTATACCAGTGATTTCCAAATTGACCTGAATACTGGAACAGGAAGTAATCACCAATTTCGAGCATTGCTCCATCTAAGTCTCTATCTGTTAAAGACCCTGTTCCAGAGATTTCAATGGCGTTTTCAAAATTATCGTTTGGCTCAACAGAATCAAGATTCCAGCTAATTACGTATCCGCCTTCCTGTCCTTCTGCGCGTCCAGCAACAACAATCGCGATATCATCAAAACGATCAGCATCATTTATAGTAAATGTGATAGATGGAAGCGGTGTTGTTGCATTAGAATCCAATTCAGTCATGGCGCCAAAAACGTCAAATGGATTTGTATAGGCGGCTAGAACAGGATTTTCTAAATCTCCCCATACCCGCTCAATGGTAAATGTGTAGGTCCCAACATGAGTTGGTTCGAAATAATACCAAGCACTATGATGAGTGCCTACACCGGCATGTGTTGGTTCACCAACTTCTGTAGTCGTTCCTACATTATTACCAACAGACCAACCTCTAGGTTGAGTTGGCAAATAAACTGTTCCATCATCATGAGTATCTGTTTCATTTTCTAATGTGAGAGAAAATGAAACAGTTCCAGGCGTGCTGTCGGGAACTACAATAATGTAATACCAAATGCTTTGTGTTGTAAATTGAGCAGTATCTATAGGGGGATCTGATACTTGCGCAACTTGCACGCCCAAATCGCCATAATCTGCATTATCCCCTACATTTGATTGGTATATCCTAACCGCATGATCTTGACTTTCAGCAAGCTTGGTTAATGTGGCTGTAACGCCAGATGACGGAGGAAACCATTTATACCAGATTGCGTTGTTACCATATGTATCTTCACCGACTTCTGTTGTTGCACCAACCGTTGAGGCTGTAATAATATCGCCACTAGAAGAAATCAATATTGCATTTGCAATGTTGTCATTCGGTGGAGCAGCAAATACTTCCCAATCAAGAGTAAATGAGCCTTCGCTTGTATCAAATTCCCAATTGTCTATAACTATGTATAATGTTACACCGTTAGGAATTGGAATGGGATTAGATGCAGAAGGATCAGATGTTCCGTCGCCGAACCAATCTACAAATGTAAGCACACCAGGGGAATCCTCAACCCAAGTTTCAACATATGGATGAAATCCTGTTCCAACTATATCTAAAACTAAATTAACATCAGATGCAGCAGTATATTTGTACCAAACCGAACGACCATCCGCAACCGTTGGAACACCCCAATAAGCTAATTCCGTAAAACCGTCCATAGTATATGGACCGTTTTCAATGGTTGCGCCAACCAGGGTGTCCCCTATTGAGCCAGACGGTCCAGAAAGAACAGTGGCGTTGGCTAAATTGTCGTTAACGGGAGGCATCAGTAATTAATGAAACATTGTCCATTCGAAGAAACAATCCTGATTACACATAACTGCACTTCTCCGCTTACGTCCACGTTGCCCCACACGGCTTGATCTTTTGTGGGCCAAAATGGAGGCAAAAGCGTAAATCCTAAACTACCGCTAGGACCTGAATCTGAGATGGTTCCATTCACTTGCAAATGGTCACGATCATACAAACGATACTGGAAAGGATAGTAAGGATCGCCGGCGCTATCAAAACCATTCTGCCAAGTATAGATTCCTGCAAGGATACCTGGATCGATCCAAACTTTACCAAGTCGTGCAATCTCTAATTCAGTTAAGCGAGAATTATGACGATTCGCCCTTTCCGAGAGCCAATCCACCACACTCTTAGATTTGGGTTCAAAGTTATTAGCCATTAGTAAATTTGATCCAATGTCATCGTGCCGATCCACTGACTACCTTGCGCCGAAATTTCTTGCTGCGTAATTACATAAGGAGCTTGAATTCGCCAGTAAGGTCTAAACTCATCTTCTGAATCAATGAACACAACAGAACCGCAATGATTGTAGAAACCAACAGTCTCATCAAAAGGGTCCATACGATCAGGAAGATAAGTAATCGTATTATCTTTCTGAGGATTGGAATGCAATCCTCCGATATCATTTGTCGCCTGCTGCGCCATGAAATCATCTCTAATGTATTCATTCATCTGGATGATTTCGAGCCAATTTCTAAATTGTTCGCGCGCTGGTGCATACGAATGATATTTCATTAATGCGGCTGTGGGCATTCCTACAGCAGAGCTGTTAATTGGTCCATTGTTTTGCCAGTTAATATCTACAAGACCATTTACACCACTCGGCTCAAATAGTGCAATTGGAACCGCCGATTCTGCGGTCACTCTACGTGGTGCATAAAATCTGATGAGTTTATCCCAATCACACCAAAAATCAAATCCATAGGGTTCAACAAGCTGTCCAACGGCTCTAATAGAATCAAGAACGTTGGTAGTATCACCAATCTGAATCATGAAAGAATCTACTTGTTCAAGCCATCCTGTTCCACCATAAGAAGCTGTGAGTTGAATTGTCTCATTTGTACCATCGTACATTCCATCGAGAATATCACTGATGATAGTTTGCTGAGATTCAAGAACCCAATACTTGATTACATCTTGCGTCACATTGTTCTGAACCCAATCCTCAGGGTCTTTGGGATATCCTGTAAAGTGGTATGGCTGCTGTAGCCACGCTAGCCAGTCAACGCCCCTTAGACGTACCCGATCATCTAGAGACTTTAATCCTACAGGGCCACAAATGCCTCCCTGTAGGTTACCGTTTGTGCCGCTCGTACCCATCACGTCTGATTCCAAACGGAGGATGAAATCTGTACGACGCGGGCCAAATAGTGTATCGGTTAGGTCAGGATTACCCTTTAATGAAATACTAAGACCATTATCTCCGACATCACTTAGACGATACGTTACTGTACCTTCTTCAAATGGGAAGGTAGCTAACGTATCTCCATCATGATCCGTAATATCATACCAAAGCTTAACTGCCATTTAGTTCAGCTAGTCCAATCGTCACGAAGGCAGCAAACTTCTTCACCACTTCCGAACCGTTAGTCCAACCAACATACATACGATAAGTACCGACATCAAGCAATCCACCTGGGCCACCTGAACTTGTATCAACCAATGGCATCATAATCATTCCAGAAGCAGTTGTAGCCACATTGTCATATACATAAGAATCATCAGGTGCCTGAAACCAAAACTTTGGAGAGGCAGTAGAAAGATCAGAAGTTAGACCCGACTTGTCAACTACCTCAACCGGAATAATCTCCTTAGTGCCTTGAACGATCCCGATTCCGCTAGCCATTTGGCCTACCTCTCACCATAATTCCAAATCTCTTTTGGGCTCTTGCAGTAACACTATCGACAGGTTTAATAAACCATCGGGTTGAAACTTGTACAATATCAAAAGTATCAATTCCAAATCTCAGTAGTGCAATCACAGGAGTTGAAACTGCCGTACGAGATAATACTCTCCCTGGTATTTTGAGGATACTTACCGATCCTGTACCAGTTGCAGTTTGTATCTTTGCGGGAAATTTCTGGACTATGGGTACAGCATTTCCTGTACAACTTAGAGTTTGGTTGACAGTTGCCATTTAGATAACTACTAATGCACCTAGTGGAGAACCTGAGCGCCAATAGCCGTCCTTGCAAGTAAACATGCATTGGAACTCTTGAATTGTAGGCGCTCCCGTCGCTTCTAGTGCTCCAATGTTAGACTCTAATACACAGTCTGCATAATATACAGTTGCATCACCATCAAAGGTTGCTGCGAATCTCACGTGATCTAGTTCTACACCTACAAAGGTTGGTGGTGGAACTAGCTTTGCAACTAGAGCTTTTCTTCTTGTCCAGAAGTCAGCAGTTGTATCTGCGAGAATTGCACCATTCATCTCAATGGTCATTGCATCAACTTTGGACCGTGATTTCCAACTACCTGATGAATTCGTTTTTGGAAAAGGACTACCACTGTTTAAATCTGGCGTCCAGCCGAATTTGAACAAAGGATAGATAAGCGTATCTAGCTCAATCTGACTTGCGTAGCTATCAGCGACACCTGATACGAACAATGTAGTAATCATCGCCGGTTTCGCTTGTCGAAGGAGTGACGATCTAGTGCGGATTTAACTGCATTTGCAGTTGCGCCTGATGCCTCAATTGTTACCTGATCGCCGTGGTGATGATGCACTACCGACTGAGTTGTACGAGTTGGAGTCGCGGTTGTCTTGATAGGCTTCTTAGCCTCGGCTTTGCCTTTCTTGGTTTGCGCCACACGCTCTTGCGCGGCCTTAAGTTGCATTTGTGCTGCTTGGAGTTGCGTATTCGAAGCTGTAATTTGCTTCTGCCAGGGAGTTTGCAAAGCATCAAGAAGTGCAGCATTTCTGCCTTTAAGATTCTTGATAAACTCATTTTGTTGTTTTGGAGTACCTTGTCGGATTCCTTCTAAGAATGGCAATGCAGCAGAACCCTGACCTAAAATGTTTTGAATTGTTTTTGGATCAACACCACGCTTCTGCAAGAAAGTAAGATCTTTGGTTAGCTGCTCAAAGTTGGATTTTTGAATCTGTTGATCCTGTAAGATGAACTGTGCCGGAATAGGGAACGTCTTACCAAATCCAGCTAGTGTGCTAGCGATTCCCGTAAAGGCTTGTCCAATGGGACCTTGCATAAAGGGTCCACCAAAGATATCACCGAATGCACTTCTAAGCTGATCTAGTGATTGTTCCTTAAGTTGCTTGAACTTAAGTTTGAGTGCATCCACTCTACGTTCGGCAGTTTTGTATGCATTGTTAGCTCGTTCAATCGCTTTTTTATGACGTTCAAGTTCTGCGTTGTGCTTTTTAGTTGCATTAGCAGCTTTAGTCTGCGCTGCTGCCGCTGCATTATCCATCGCTTCAAGTCTACCGCGCTGTTGTGTAATATCATTGTATAGCTGGATTAGAATTTTAGCCTGATTCGCGGTACGCTTTGCTGCTGGAATCTTTTCTAATCTCGCGACCTGTCGCTTATCCGACTCAATCTGTGCATTGATTGCAGCACGCTGTTGTGCAGTATTCCCTAATGCTAGTGCACGCGCAAGATTAGTTTGCACATTAACGGCAGCATTAGCCATTTGCTGATTTACACCACTAAATAGATCAAGACCTGTAAGCTGTGTGGCAAGACCCTGCCAGTTCTTAAGCATACTATTTGTGGTGTTTTTGTTCTTGTTACTTACCTGATTCAATGCTGTTGTAGCAGGCACAACAAGAGCGTTCTGGAAAACGCTCTTGTTGGTACCGGGGATTTTGAAGGTAAAGTTATTTAGATCTTTCTGACCTCTTGCAATGATTTGCTTTCCGCGCGCAACATCAGCTTTCCATTCCTTCATGAAACCACTAAAGTTCTTAGGACCAGCTTCCCAGAACCAGCGGAAATTGAATCTGCCCTGGCTCTTGTACTGTTCATATAACTGGTGTGGATAGTCAAGTTCTTCCTTTGGCTTACTACGATCACTAAGCCATTTCATAATAACAGGAACTGTGACTCCACCAATAATTGCGCCTTCTGGCCCGAAAATGCTACCAGCAGCGGCACCTAACATTGCGCCTTGAATGAAGTCCATTGCGGTAGCATTACCACTCCATGCAGTTTTAAGGATGATCGAGATAGCGCCAATTGCGGCTAATCCCGAAAGTGCAACACGAAGCCCACTAACACGACCAAGAACTCCAGTGCCCTGTTCTGTACCAACTGTAGTTCCTAACGTACGGAGACTAACAGTAAGAATTGCTAAACCACCAAGCACACTTGTAATCGCTCCACCAACGAACAAGAAAATTGATCCGTATGCTGCAAACTGTCCAATCATTTTCTGAGTTCTCGGACTTAGATCACGGAACTCATCTAATAAATGATTGATAGCATCAAAGAATCTTAGAATAGCAGGTAGAACAGTTTGACCGATTACAATTCCAAATGCCTTGAACTGGTTAATCGCAATCTGCCACTGAACTCCTGGCTGATTTCTGAATGCCTGTAGTGATCGGAAGAATTCTCCCTGAGTCCCAATTACATCTTGAACTGTTTTACGATATTCCTTACCACCGAGAATAAAGTCAGTAATCGCTTTGCGTGAGAACTCTGTTGAGACTAAACCAGTATGACCTGTGGTGCCTTTTATAAGATCTTGACCCGCTGCAGTAATATTCTTAATTACGTTCTGCAGGTCTACAGAGCCTTTTCCAAAGCCCTTCCAAAGTTTCGGACCCTGTTTTTCAATAATAAACATCAAATCTGACAAGTCTCTAAGCTGCCTCGTTCCTTCCTTGAAAGGAGACACCTTAAAGAGTTGCTCGAAACCTGCTGTAAATTCAGGCCGACCAATGACCTGAAAAATTCTAGTTAATGCTGTTGTTGCCTGGGACAGAGGCATACGCTGAGAGAGGAATGCTAGTCCTGCACCTGCTTCTCCTAATGTCTGACCAGCGGCTCTCGCGCTGGCTGCTAATCTACCAATTTGAGGTGAGAACTCCGCAAAGGTTCCCTTACCGAACCTAACAATTGCGAATAGTTCATTAAGAAGTTTAATTGGCCGTTGAACAGCAGGATCAAAGTTGTTGAATGTAGTAATGAGAACATCAGTTGCCGTATTAAGATCAGTATTACCTGCAACGGCAACCTGATTTGCGAGCTTAAGAATTCGTAAGGATTGATTATATCTTTGCTGCGTTTCTGTTAAGCGAGAAGTTCGATCAATCTGGAATGTCATTCCCGATGAAATATCATAAATACTCTGTGCCATTTCATCCGCTGCCGCAGGGAACTGGCGAGTTAAATCTAATAGACTTGATTCAACTACACCTGCAATCTTTACTGTTTGTTCAAATCCTTCATTTACACCACGCATCTGAGTAGCAGCACCAACTGCTAGGCGATTAAAGTTTGCGAAAGAACCTGCGGCTGCTGCGGAAGCAGCAACTCCAACCCCACCAGCAATTAGTGCTGCTGACCCAACATGCGTTAATGTGCGAGCACGTCTTTGTGCGAGTGCAGCTTTTTCTGCTGCTCTCTGTGCAATGGCTTGCTGTTCGATTTCACGTTTGATCTGCTGTTCAAGAAGAAGCTGATCCGCTAATGCCGTGTTATTGTTGCGAATGGCAATACGTCTAAGTTCTTCCGTTCGGATGATATCCTTCTGAACTGCTTGTAATCGTTTTAGTGATGCCTGTCCTCTCGCACTAACCATCTGTCCAGGAGACATTCGATTAATGCGATCTGTTAATGTTAGCTCCTGGGCTTTAAGTCTAAGTAATCTAGACTGTGTGCCAAGTCTTTCTGTACCGTGTTGTGCCAATAAAGCCTCTCGCTGTGCAAGAGTCTTTGTCATATCAAGTTGATTACGAGTTTGCTGTGTTGCTAATCTTCCTGCACTTCTTTGTAATTGAGCAGCGCGGTTTACTCCCCCAATATCATGAGAGAGTCTACGAAGTCTTGAAGATGCACGATCTTGCACGCGCAACATCAAGTTTAGTTCATATCCGCGAAATGCCATTATTCTTTATTCTTTAATTCTTCTGATTCAAATTTATCGTGTGCATCGCCTACAGCGAGTAAACGATTGATTGCATGTTTTGGCTGATTAAGGACTCCACCAGGATAAGGAAGTGCTCTGAACACTCTACATACTCTGTAGATTTGCATCCAGAGTGTTACTTCCTCAATTAGCTCATCGGAGTATCCGTAATCTCCCGCAGATGTGGTTCCTGATCCGGCTGTTCTGAGGATGATGTAGGCGCAATCGGAAAATCCTCAGCAAGATCATCCTCCGAGTGAAGCTCATCAATTAGTCTTTCGATTTCCTGACCAATATCAGGGCGCAGTAAATGTAGAGCCATTTCAGTACGAAAGTCTAATAGCTGACCTTTCTTATCAGTAATATTATGGTCTACGATACAATTCTTAAACATATAAGCGCGTTCCCAAGTCTGCAAAGACTCAATGGTTAACTTTGCACTATCGGGTTCACCCTTCTTCTTGCGCTGCTGAGTTTGTTCCATAGACGCGATGCTCCCCTTATCACGACGAACAAGCATATCGTAATAGGGGAGCATCTTGAGTTCAACGAACCCATCTGGTGGAAGTGACTTTAATTCGCGCTTATAAGTTTCCTGTGAAACAGTTCCGTCGGGCATTTGTTACTACTCCTGTTCTCCTGTTGTATTTCTGTGTTGTTACGAAATGCTAATTGCTGACTTCACACCAATTTCATAAGCGTCTCCACCGACTTGTGCAAGGCCATGTCCCACGAAGTCAGCCATAACAATATCCTCGATCGATTCGACAGTAACATCATACGTGTCGAATGCCATTCTGTTAGCCTGTAGATAGATACCATCAGTTGCAGCAGAGTAAGCTCCACCACCAACTGTAGATTCTAGCTTGATAGCCTGAGTTGCAGCAGACTTCATATTGTCGTAATCTGTACGATCAACGAAGTCTAGCTGTGATCTAACTTCTAGGTCGGTCTTTCCGAATTTAACGTAGTTAGCACTTCTCTGTGACTTGATTCTATTCTGTGCTTCTGCATTGTGATTTACAGAGAAAGTGAAACCATTGAAGTTTACATTCTGTGCGAATGTAGGAGATACACCAGAAGCACCTGTGAACACGTTATGAGAATCTGCACCAAGTAGATCGGCTGCAACCCATGTAGGTGTAGGTAGTGCTTCCTCTTCTTCGCCGAGTCCAACCATTGACATTGTGCACTTAAGAACACCATTGTCAATAGTGAACTCATACTGAGAAACGGTCATTCCGTTGAAACCGAAAATCTCAGTATTGCGTACTGATGTAATTGATAGAGTTTTCTGAACCTGGCCAGCACCCGTTGAAGTTGAACCAGCAGTTGTTGGAACGAACTTATAAACGTAAGGGCCAGCACCTGTCTTAGTAATCGCGTGACGAGAAGCGTAAAGGAAGTAAAGGAATACGTTAGTATCCACTTCCATTTCGATTTCGCCCTCGATATGATAATAACCAGACTTGACTTCTGGATCAACTACCTGCTGTCGTAGCTGTGGTGAATAATACTTTGATTCGGTATACTTAAGTGTATCTCTAAGAACGGGAATAAATGTCGTTGGAGCGACATAAGTACCCATTGTAGTTTCAGGAGCAATGCCTACATAGCTAGTTGCTCCGATCCCTGGTGCCATTACTTATCACCTTCCTTCGGCTTTTCGTCAGATGTGGCCTCACTTTCTTCTACCTGATTTTCAGGATGAAGATATTTTACTTTTCCTGCAACACCGTCTACTTCTGCAAAAGGATTTGTGCTTAAGCGACTCTTCAAAGACTGGCCTTCGTGACGAACTTCGTAAAGTTCGAGTTCTTCTGCGGTGAACTTAACTGTTTTTCCATTGATAAGACAAAGCCCACCAACGTCAACTTCCATATCTTTTGGTAACTCAGGATTGTGGAACTTTACGTTCATCCGATTTTTAACCTCCGCTGAGATATTCCTCGCCATACCATTCGCGTACCAATGACGAGATTTGATTTTCTGTTTCGAGGTTGTAAATTTCCAGGTTCAATATCAGCGACATATCCGAAGATTAATCTCTTGGTATCTGTATCTAAAGGATCAGATTGCCAACCGTAATCTTCTTCTAACAAAGCTTCAAGATCATCAACTAACTTTAAATCAGCTTTAGATCGTTCACGCTTATTCATAGTAAGATTAGCGTGATAAACATAAAGCTCGAGTACTAGGAGAATATTAAAAGTGTTCTCTCCATGAAGTACCTTGTTTCTATCACCTGGAATAATTACAACTGCTGGATACTTAGGGATTCGTACTTCGTCATACGCTCCAACATACGCAATTCCTAACTCACCGGCTTTATCCTCAATCTTCTCTGACACCATATCAATAGCTTCAGTAATTGTATTAATTAACTGAGCCATTAAAATGGAATTCTTTCACCAATTCTACCTAGCGGAGTTCTGACGTGTAAAGTCCCCACACTCGATATATGAAATTCTTTGGTAGCTCTTTCTAATCCATAACTAAACCAAATATCAAATAACTCTAGAACTTTAGCTTCTGCTTCTTTACTCATACCGATAAAAGGTCTTGGTGGAATATTCTGTTCACCTTCAGTTGTTTTCGCATTCGGATCGGGATTAGCCATCTGATGGAAAACAGTCCCGAAGTCAGCAGATCCAAACTGGTGAACTGCCCAATAGTCCGGCAAATTTGCAGTTGAGTACCAGATTGATTCGCCACTGACCGACCAATTCCCTCTATCGGTTGCTTTCTCTTTAAGATCACCTTCTCGTTGGAGAATAGGATGCTCAAATCCTACTTCTCGTTGTTTCCTTTTGGCGTAGTCGGGAGTTAAGTCAAACCAGCCGTCTCCATCAGGATCATTCTCTTTCTCGAAACGCTCTTCGATATCATCCTTTGCAATTCTAACAACGGCTCTTAAAGGTATTTCTACGTTATCAACGTAATTTGCTAACTGAGCGATAGCAATAGCTGCTTCTTCAAAATTAACAGCATCAATATCAATCTCAGGAATAGCTTCGAATGAACCTAGAATTGCAGATGGAGAACCAAACTCAGGCATTTAAGACCACGCATCAGCTACTTTGAAGAATGGCTCTTGTGTGGTGGCATTTGGCCAGAAAGATGTACCAGATAAAATATCGGTATCTACTTCTGTGCCGTCAACACCAATGATGATAGCATCACCATTACGAATATCCATCAATAAAGCCATTGCTTGGTCATATAAAGTTTGAGCATAAGCGGAACCGTCTGCTTCATCCTCCGCTACGAGTCTGGCGTAGAATTGTGCTGCGATTAGTAAACCTGAAATAGTTGAAATAATTTCAGGAGTACTTGCAGGGTCTACCCATAATGCAACTGTATCTAAATCGACTACAGAAGCTATGCGGGTTCGAACCAGACGGTCCGCTTCAATGGATAGATCGGTAATCTCACTATCCATAGCCTGAGCTTTATCGTCAGGTAAATGCTTATTTACATCGGATAAAGCTGCGTATGCCATGATAAATTGAGTAGGGGGTATTAACCCCCTACTCGTTATCCTCCGGTTCCTCAGTCATTGCTTCTGCATTCTGAGTAGCCAGAAGCATCGCATCATCATCTGACATTGCATCTTCTGCAACACGAAGCTGATCGTTGATCTGCTTCTGAACGAATTCAAGTGGAGAGCCTAGGAAATCAGAAGGCATATCGGGAAACTTTGCAGCCCGAACTGCCTTTGAATCACAAAGCTGATCCCACTCATCATCGTCTACACCGAGCTTCTTTGCTGTAACTGATTCGCCCGCCTTCACAACTCCGTCAGCGTGCTTAATATCAGTCCATGCATACATTGTTGCCATTTTTTATCTATCCCCTTCCGTTACGATAGTGCCGCAACAGCGGTCTGGATGAGATAACCAGCAACGTTGGAAACGATCTTCACATCATACTCATACGTTGTACGATGCCAATCGCCTCTTGGATCATTCTCACGCCATGAATCAACTGCGCGAACTTCACCATTAGGCTGCGGATAAACGAATGTCTTTGCAAACGTCTTAGTTCGCTGGCCAGGCGTTGGATCAACAAGACCGATCCAAACGTCCTGACCCCAGAACGAAGAAATGCTCTCGGTTGCATAAACATTCTGTGCAGCATTGTACTTTGAATCAACGATGAAGAAGTTAGCAGGTGCAGGAACGTTGAGTAGCTGCTTCCAAGCTTCTGGATCAGTTAACGCAAAGTTCTTGAACCTATCAACAACACGAGGATGCCCTTCAATAACGCCAAGAGCGTCAATCGGAATCACCATCGTATTCGGCCAGCGGCCAGTATCAAGATAAACACGCATAACTGCTGTCTTGATATCTGCAACTGGATTAGAAACGATAGAAGTTACCTCACCAGGCGTTACATAAGTGTAATCAGACCACTTAGCTGCACCTGCAAGTGCTGTAGTATGACCTGCTGCATAGTTTGCTGTATTACGGAAACGAGACTGAACTAGATTCTCATGACCACGAAGTAGTCCACCCGTAGTATCTTCCGCAACATCACGATCTGGATCAATCTGTAGATCGCCACCAAACGTAGCATCTGCAAGTCCACCCTGAGAATTTAACTCACGCCGTTCTTCATCAGCAACAAAACCCTTAAGTGCGTGCTGCTGAGTCTTGTAAGTATCTTCACTCCACTTGCGAGGCTGAATCGTGCGAGTCTGCGTTCCAGGCTCGCGTCTATCTGAATACAGTAGCCAGTGTGAACGATCGAAAACGCGATATCGTGCGCTCTTTGATCTCACCGTCATTTCCGGTGCGAGGCGAGTGCCGTATAGCGTCTGTTCCTCGTATCCCAGAGAAAAACCAGTTAGAATGGGATCGATGTATAACTGCTGAGGATCGTAAGCCATTTAGTATCTCACCTCCCTTACGGAATGAGCGCCAGACCAGGCGTTAGAAGGACAGGAATAAGATCACCAGCAACGCCGGTATTTAAAGCAATACCAAGTGGCCGTGCACCAGTATTTGAAGCAACTGCCTGACCACTTGCATCCATAACGACAATCGTGCCTAGTGTGATTCCACCAGTACCAACCTTAATTAAGGAAGTACCCATGAGCCACACTGTTGCACCTTTACCCTCTAGAATTTCACCAGAAGTAACTCCGAACTGGGTAATACCAATCCAAAGATCACCTTCTGCCGTAACAGGGGTAACTGTCTGGTTAGCGGATAGTTTAACTGCTGTATACTGAGTTAGTGCTGCTGCTGCATCAAAACCTAACTCAAGAATACTGTTTCCACCTTCGGCCATTACTTCTCACCTCCCTCATGTGCGGGGCGGTAAGTAGAACGATACGCTGAAACAAGTTCTTCGTTTTCAGGATCGGCCATTACCTTAGCAAGTGCATCACCATAAGACTCACCAGTTTCAACCTGGATAGCCTTAGCCTTATTAGTAAGTTCAGTTGCAGCAGAAGCACCATCAGTCGTAACTTCCTTACCACGAGTTGAACCAAGCTCGCGATAATCTACGATTGCATTTCCAGATGCAACGTTATCAAGGAGCGATGAAAGATCATCATGCGTCATAAGACCATCTGCAATCTTAAGATGCATTTCCTCAACCTGAGTAAGTGCAAGACCTGAAAAACCAAGACCAGTCTCAGCACCTTCATCAGTTGAGAATCTTTCATACTGAGCAGCGAACATCTTTGCTGCATCCTTGCGACGACCTGCACGCATTTCAGCCATTTCTGCACGATCTGCCTTAAGCTGAGAAGCGATTTCTGGATACTGCTTCTCAAACTCAGGAGTAAGAATCGGTGCAGGATCATTTACATCAGGCGTTGGTGCCGGATTAGTTTCACGAATTCCGGCGATTGCGGCAAGAACGTCATCAGACGTTGCATCCTCACTGAGTTCTAGAGACTCTAGAATCTCGGGAGTAAGCTCCGGCATTTTGACTCCTACCTGTCGTGGTACAACAGCTTGTGATTTACCCTTTGAACTAAAAACTTCTTGCAAGAAATTCTCAGATACACTACGAATTGTCTTTACTCCATCGACCATACCTTTCTCAAGGGCCGAACGAGATTTATAAACACGTCCTTTGCCGTAGTTTTCAGTTACATCTTCCACGGATACTCCACGTCCGCGGGCTACGGCAGAAGTAAATTCGCCGTAGATTTCGGTCATTTGTTCCATCACAATTTCTCGAGCTTTATCACTCAATGGTAGTGCTGGATGACCGATACCTTTGTTCTCACCAACAGTGAGAACAGTTCGCTTAATTCCTTCCTTTGCATCCTGACCCGATTCGTCAGTATGTACGGAAATAACTCCAATTGAGCCTACCGTACCAGAAGGAGTCATGAAAAGTTTTTCAGCCTGTGAACCTAGATAGTATGCTCCACTGGCCGCCTGAGAGTTCGCAATGGCCCAAATAGGTTTCTTTCCAGACTGACGTGCTTCCCAAATTGCGTCAGCACCTTCTTGCATCATTGTAGCAGAACCACCAGGAGAATCGATATCGAGAAGAATCCCCCGAACATTATCCTCAGCCATTAATGAATCTAGATCATTCATCATTGCTGAAACGGAAGTTCCACCACTAAACTCAGTAAGAAGATTTGCTTTGGGAAAAATTGAACCATGAATAGGGAGTACAGCAATACCTGGCTGTTCAGGTAAATCCAGATGGTTTCTTGATCCGCCTTTTTCCCTAAGTTCTTCGAGCTGCTCAAGGGAAAGAGAATCGCCTTCAATCTTACGATCAAGAATTCCGAGGATTGACTGTAAACCATCTTCTGTGATGAGCCAGGGTACTCCATAAACATGATTTAAAACGTTGTCGTATTTTTTCATTATTTCTTTCCCTTGCGATGCTTGCTAGCTTGAATTGCTCTACCCTGTCTCGCTGCTTTTGCCTTTGCTCCCTTACCTCTGTACAACTTACCCTTGCTACCGTACTTATAACCACCACCTGTTTTCCTAACAGGCATTACTTACCTGGCTTTGGTAAACTTTCAATTCGCTCTGCGTCTTCTTCTGGATCAAGTGCGAAATAAGGAGTTTCAATTCTCCATTTCTCTTGTGCTGCTTTACTTGGTCCATTATAAACTGGTGCTCCGCCAGGTTCGGCTCTATCATGTGCGCGTGCTTCTGTATCACCCATGATTATCTGCCTCCTGCATCATTAGGAGACTTTCCGATATTTCCTGCACCACCATTGTTACTTGCTTGCTTATCGATGTTGGCAGGATTATCAGCTTCTACTGGACGCGGCTCAGTCTTTTGTGGCATATCCGCGATCTTGCGAAGATACTGCTCAGTCGGCATATCAGGAGTGATCCCCTGAGCTTCAAGTAGATTCTTTACCATAGACGACCAAGCCTGCATATCCTTAGTCTCACCGATATTGCGAACACAGAGTTTTGGAAATCTATTTGTGGGGAAGTTATAAGCAACAAGATAAGGAATGAGAAACATATTGATATAATCGCAAATCATATTTGCGATGTATCTCATTGCCTTCATGAATGCATCGAAAGCTGTTGCTCCTGTTGCGCGTCCACCACCAGAAGAGTCTAAACCAAGATTAATGAACTGAACCAGAATATTCTTCATGATTTGATTATCATGATGAAGTGCTGACTCTAGTGCATCAACTGGTTGCCCTTTAAGCTCTGCGAATCCAATAGTAAGTGTTGACGGTCGAACGATGTACCCTCGTTCGTTCGTCCTAAGGTTAGCGCCAAGTTCTTCTGCAAGTCTTTTATCGCTGTTGGTCGCACCCGGTAATACTTCAACTTCGGGCACTCCAATACCATGACGTTCCTTTTGGATTGCGTCAATCGTATAAAGCTTATCTTTATAGTACCAATTCCTATGAGCCGGACGGAGAATACTCTCACCTTCGGCATTCCCGTCTCCTTCAAAAGTAAATAAGACACCTTTCGAGATTGGGATCTTAACTTCTTTCGCGCGGTTATCCGCTCCGATAGCTTGCTGCGTAACAAAGTTTAATCCACCATTCTCGTCGTAGTCAAATCCTGTAACTGTGCGAGCGGGCCTTTCGGCCAACTTGCGTAACATTGTATATTTCTTTTTGTTTGCTCCTGGTGCACTAGTTCTTGGTGACCATTCTCTTAGTTCCCAAACATGCTCAAAGAATGAGAAGCCATTTTCGAGGAATCTCACGATTCCTTCTAATGTCTTTACCCACGGAATGTTACCACCATAAAAAAGGTTGTCGTTGCAAAATTCAGCGACAACCTGATCTTCAATTTCTGGAGAATATGCGTCGATGTAGAACTCAGCACCAAGAATAGATGATTTACCTACTCGCAATGATGAGCGGACAGACACATCACCACGAATCATCTTCTTGTATGTTTGTAGCTCTTGGTTCCTATTCGCTAATTCAGGAACAGGATCAATGATCTGTGCAATGCGAGAAGAGCCTAATTCTCCATATGCAACAGGAGCTACATCAACAGCACCATTAGCAGAATACCCCGTTCCCGAAACTTGCTTTCGGGGTGTTTGATCCTTTTTACTTAATGTGGGTAATTTAGCCATATGAGATACTGTCGTTTAGTTTAAAACCACTAGAGTACGTAAAGAACGCATCGCTCTCGCGCTCTCCCCGCCTAGTATATACGGACGCTAGTGTCATGTTCCTTCCAAGCACAAAATGTTGAGAGAAGAAGTATCTAATTGCATCTGGTCCGTGATCATCATAATCATGCTGACCAGTTCTCTCATTATGACCTTCTCTATTCTCTTTTCTTCTTAACTGTTGAATTTGACGAATGAGATGGACACAAGAAGGATCAATAACTAATTTTGATGGTCCCTCTTCAGGAGCCATCCAACGACGAACTGCTTCGATACCTTCATGCCAACTAACTCGTTCAGCAAAAATTTTACCCAACACCAGTTCTAAGGTTGCGACTTCATCTGCACCAGCAGGATCAGCATACATCATATTCACGTGAAAGTTATTTGGATTTTCACGATTCTTTAAGATATGACCATGCTGCCATGTACTTAAATGACTGACCTGATATTCCCGCCAGATGTATACGTTGTCAGAGGGATCGACTTGGATATCGTAACAACAGAATGGATCTGCGAAGCCGAAGTCAAAGGCCCATGCGTTAAACCATAATGGATTATACTCGTGCCTTTTAACATGAACACGTTCATCGAATTCTGGATAGATTTGTCCTTCGAACGAAGTGAACTCCGCCGCATACTCTTGTTCCCAATACTGTTTAGAAACCGTGCGACGAATTCTAACAAGTTCTGGATCATCGTACCCTCCTGGGTACATTGCCTTATTTGTCCAAGTCGGAAATCGCCAAGATTCATAATCTTCAAAGTCGGGATGCTGGCCCATATCATACAGACCTTTATACCAATTGAATCCTTGTGGCGTACTCGGGAAGATTGCTGAACCACGTTTGTCAGACAAAGCAGGTTCAATGTACATCTGCCAAGTAGACATTTTATGCTTGGCAGCCTCAGACATAATTACACCATCAAGACCTTCACCAACGAGGGTATCCTGTTTCTCTGCTGATACAACTTCGAGCGTTGATCCCATCGGAGTGACAAGACGCATCTGACCCTGATTAATGTTGTATTGTCTAGTGCTGCACTTATCCAGAAGATTTAGAGCTTTAAGATCGTTCCAGACAACTCTGAATTCCTTCTCACCGAGTCGATAAGTTGGACCAACGATCCACCAAAGCGTTTCTGGAATAAAAAGATTCAGAGTCATTTCATGACCAGCAGCTTGTGACTTTCCAAATCGCCGGCCACAACTTGGAATTCTGAATCTTGCTAACGAATCATGGATTCTATACTGTTCCTCTGAATGAGGCTTATACTTAATCCGTTCGAATACTTCGTCTCTATCGACTGGTGGAATAAGTCTCATTTAGTCATCTACCTGAAAGAAGAAAGGACCTAATCTTGGCGTTTGTGGTGATGCAGCAAAAGAGATGAAGAGCTTATAACGTCCTTCATCTAAAGAATTTGAATCGATTAGTGGCTGAGCAATCATACCTTCATTTCCTGCAATTGCGTTTGTTACGATTTCCGTCTCATCTTCATCATCTTTGTAAAGATCATATCTTAGGTCCAAACCATCTAAGGTTAAGATAGTTCCGAAAGCGTCCTTGACCTTAACAGGCCAATATTGAATACTACCCTTTGGTACATGAATTGTAGCTTGTGCAATAGCCATTACATATCTTTCGGATTCATTGGTTTACCTCTGAGATGCTCGATTGCGTAACCTGAGAATCTAAGTAGAGCCTGTCCAGACCACTGAGTTAATGCAATACCACTTGCAATAATCATTCCAGCGTTCTGGAATACTTGTGTTGTTAATGTTGCGATTCCTGTTCCTGTAACCTCTAGTACTTTTTGTACTGATCTGATTAAGGTAGTATTTCCGATTGCAGTTACAAAGAATTCAACCGTCGTAGCCGTCGATTGAATCATTGTCACAATAACAGAACCAGTCGTAGAAAATGTTGAACTTACCAAACGGGCTAGTACTGCAATTCCATTTACTGTAACCCTTAAACTTACCTGCGGCGCTCGACGAATTGAGGCTACTGCGGTAGCAGTTGTCGTAAATACTGCGGATTGTAAGGCTGCTGCTGTTAATGATGCCACCCCACTAGATGTTGCACTAAATACATGCGATGGTAATTTACTTAATGAGGCAACACCTGTTACTGTAACATTGAATGTCCTTAAGATGATTGAAGTTATTGAGAGTGATGCTATTCCTGTTCCAATTGTGCTTAATGTTCTAATTGGTGCTCTAATTAAACTTGTCGTCCCCGTTCCAATTGCAGTAAATGAAGCTAGTCTCACTTTTAGGCTGGTTAAGGATGCTACTCCCGTGCCGACTGAACTCAGCACACGGGCAGGCACCCGAACTAGTGTAGCCAAGCCAGTTCCAGCAGCCAAGTACACAGTATATATAGAGCGTACTACGGATGCCCCTCCCGTACCTAGAACCGAGAGATTAATTTGCGGATTTTTGATTAATGATGCTAATCCAGTTGCTGTAGTTGCGAACTCCGCTAGTCGTACTTTGATAACGGAGAGAGTTGCTGTTGATGTGCCAATTACATTTAATGTTCGTAATGGATTTCTGATGAAAGTTGCTGTACCTACTGCAGTTATGCTTAATGCCCTGATAGGCGTACGTACAAATGTTGCAACATTTGATCCAGTGGTAACAAGAATCTTTTGAGCGCTACGAACCAGAGACGTGACATTACTTGCTTGAATAGAGTATGTACGTGAGAGAGAACGCGTAATACTTGCAACGCCGGCTCCTGATACAGTTAGATTTCTTGAGATATCACGAATTAGTGTAACTACTACTGTAACTGATCCTGAGGTTACAAGAATTTTTCGCGGTTCTCGAATCAAAGACACCACACCAGTAACAGTAACACTTAATGTCTTTAAACTTAGTTTTAATGCTGCTACAGTTGCAGTTCCAACACCTGTAGCAAGTAGACTTCGAATCGGATTTCTAACTAATGTGGCCGTTCCACTTCCCGTAACAGACAGGCTTCTGATTGGACTTCTAATTAAACTTGGAGTAACAGTTCTTGCAACAGAGAAAATATGCAATGGAGAACGTACGAAAGTTGCTACACCAGATGTAACTACAGAGAGCAGTCTAATAGGTGAACGTACAAGTGTGCTAATTCCCGTACCTGTTGCACTTAAGGATCTAATAACTACTTTGGAAGTAACTAAAGATACAACTCCAGTTCCAGCCGCCGAAAGTGAACGGCTAGGAATCCTTCTAAGTACAGGAACGCTAGTTCCACTAGAAGATAGTGATCTAGCTGGTGCACGAATCAAAACTCGAGCCGCAGTTCCAACTCCCGACAAGACCTTAGTTGGAGTTTTTTGCAAAACTGGACTTCCTGAACCAGATGCACTTAGAGTTGCAAATTGAGTTGATCCCGTAAGTTCCTTGATCGCAACTGCAACCATTGCGACATCATCAGTAGTAGCTGTCCATCCTACAGTTACATTACCACCAGCATCATTCGTGTCGATTGTTTCTAGAACTGCAACTTGCTGGCCGAAGTCATGGTTATCTAGTTTACTGAATCCTGTACCAGACGTAAATGCAGCTTGTGTACCCTGACCGGACATGACAATGCTCATTGCCCATGTTTCTACACTCGCGCCGGTAGTAAGAACGACAGTTGGGTTTGCTTGGTTCTCTTGGGCGACTCCAGAAGCTTCAACTGCTGTATTAGCTGCTCCTGTTAAAGTAATAATCCATGCAACTTTATCACCATTAACTGCTGATGTATCGAAGTTTACCGTTTGTGTCCCGGTTGGAATACCTGAACCTAAGAAATAAATATACGACGCCATAAATTCGGTCGCCGTATCTTTCGCGAAGCCATTGGTCAATCGTGCCATGGCTACGCCACCATAAGTGACTCCCGCCATTTCATCTGCATCAGTACCATTCTGAGCAATACAGACGAGGACAGCTTTAGGTGTACCAATAGGAGTATGGTTGGTACTAGAATCACCCGTAAAGAGTGCTGTTTTAGTGAAGGTGTCTAGAGCGAGAGTCATAAGATATTGTGTGGCCTCCTACAAGAGAAGGCCACACAATTCATCCGTAAGTAATTAGTGTATTGTTCTCATTTACAGGATCGGTCTGCAATCCATTAAACCAAATTGCTGGTGCTGTAGGTGCATCACACTCTGAACCTGTACCGCACCAATAGACCGTTGAATTGCGAATACCACTTCTGACGGAATTTCCAATTCGAACTACACGATTCTTATCAGGTGTTCTCTTAAACGTTGAATTGTTGAATACGATATCTGTAGGTCGCTGCTGGCAGTTATTTCCGCAGTTAATATAAAGTGCGGAGTTAGTGCGCTCAGAATACTGTAGTTCAACATTGAAATTGTTAAACGTGATGTTGGAACCACCGAGTACCTGAATTACATCTGCGTGTAACGGATCACAAGCAGTACCACAGCGATCATGCACGATTGCGTAACCACCATCAATCGTTAGATTTTCAGCAAATGGACCAATGTGGATTCCATCAGACGCCCACGTATCAACTTCTAAACGTCCGATGTGACCCGTGCAACCACTTGAAAGGAATACTGCATCCTGTCGTTGTTCCTGTTGTGTGATATTAACTTTTACAAGATCATAATTTACATTTGAAGTACAACGCCAAGTTGTATTGTCTGGTAGGATTAAATTATTGCCTGTTGGAGTAGTAGGTGTTGTAGGCGTTGTATCAGTCGGCGTTGTTGGAGTTGTGTTAGTAGGTGTTGTCGTAGTAACGGTAACTGTAACTGGCGGCGAAGTTTCCGTGACCGTAACCGGATCAGGAATTGTGTCTGTGTCTGTCAGCACGTATTGATCTGAAACCGTTTTGTCTCCGACGACGACATTAAACGGTACAGTGTGCGTCTCAGTCACTTCCGTCGCCATTAGCGCAGAAGCAGCATAACCTCCTGCGATTAATGCACCTAATGCTGCGAGCAAGAAGAGACTTTGCTTTTTCATCTATATAACTCTCTTTCCTTCAACTAAAGGACTCGCTTGTTCATTATGTGATCTGCACCTTCCAGGTTAACTGTAGGGAGTCACCGTTTAGGAGGTTGATTACACTTAACGTTGCAGAGGTAATCATGTTCCCAGAAGTAGATGCGTCAAATAGTCCCGACTCATCTACTGCTCTAGTTGCTGTAATTGAAACTGTGCCCTGGGACTGATAAGTGTCACCTGTCTGAGTCGTTGTAACTGTTGACTCAGTTCCTGAGGCTCTAGTTTCAACTTCGGTCGTTAATGCTGTATCCGCTGCTACTGCTGTTCTTGCTGCTCCCGTTGCGCCAGTTCCAATTCCGATGAACTTAGGAGAAGTGGAATATGTACCTGGCGTGGTTCTTGCGCGATCTGCGAAAAGTGCCTTACCTTTGTTAGTAAGGACTGTAGCTACACCGAAAGCCATTGTTGGCCCTTTCTTATTCTAGTGTTATTATCCTCTATCTAGAGGCTTACGAAATGGGCTTTTTGAATGTGCCAAAGCAATCTGGACGTTAGCCTTAAGACGTTTCCAGAATGATTCGTCGTAAACGGCGAGGGCACCTAAATCAAATGTTTCACCAACTTCAACCTTTCTTCCTAATAACTTGGTGAGCTTCTCAGCGGACTCAGGGCCAACTGTGACTACGCCGTGAAGCTCGGCACGTTTAACTTTTGCTGACGTACTCCTGATTGCAATCTTTGGGATCATTATCCAATACGCCTAACTTCGTCTTCCGTTAAAGTCTTTTCTACCTTCTTCTTCTTATCTTCATCTGAGACTTCGTATAGTGCAACGTTTAGATAAGTAAGTTCTTCATTGCCGAAACCTGTTACTTCACCTTCATACTGAATGGGAGGATGCTCGCTTGTATCATCCCAGGAAACTTTGTCTCCAACACGGAGACGGAACATTTTGGACTCATCGGCCATTCTGTTTACTCCTTTTCTGCTGGCTCTTCATCTGGCTTTTTCATGAGGTCCTTCAGAATCTTGTTGTAATCGCTTTCCTCCACTTTCTTTGTTCCAGGCTTTCCGATTGTATACTCGAAAACTAGCTTAACTGCTGCTAATGGTACTGCATCCTCTTTTCCACCCGTGTGCAAAATCTGCGCTAACTTATTAGACGCATCCGGTAGTAATAGTGCAAGTTTCTTTCTTGCCTCATCAGCGATATCCTCGGAAGTTCCTGTAGAGGCAATTTTGAATTCTTCCTCTAAAGACTTCCGATAGTCCTTAAGTGATTCTGACAAACTACCAAAGTCCTGAGGTTCACTCAGGATATCTTCTGCATCATTTAGATCCATTCGTTCACCTCATTTTTTGTAGGCAAAATTGGGGGCTTCTGTGTGAAGTGTATACGGACTCTAGTGGTGCATCAAAATTAGAATGGGTGGTAAATATGGGACCCTTTTTCAAAATTTGAGAATGGAGTTAGAAATTGATAGCGGCAACACTTTCCTTCCCACGGGCATATAGTTCCTCTTGTTAGTTCGAAGTCGCCAAACAGAACGGGAGGCATCATGCGAGACGCAAGAATGCAGAATGCAGCCGATGCTAAGGCATTCGGTGCCATTACTTCTACGACCAGGCGAGTGTCAGAACGTTGGAAGGGCTCCGGCACGAAATCCGGCGAATGTGTCTCGATCTTCCCCGACGGTACTCGCATCCCATTCGTCCGCACACGTACCCCGAATGAGCACGCGAAGCGTATCACTCGCGCAAGCCAGAATGCGCAGAAGCGTAGCCTGATTCAATCGATCACACTCGACCACGATTACAATAACGGCTAGTGCGAAGTTGGGGAAGGGCCAAAACACAAAATTGGCCCTTCCCTCTACTTGACACTACCCCACACATAAGCTACAATCTATCTACTACATCGAACGGGAGGAAAATAAATGGCACGCACGCGGTCTAGTCTGATGAATAAGCGCCGATTCGGTCCGTCCGCTAATACTCAGCTTTGTATTCACGTCAAGACTGAGAAGTGCCACGTTGCCGAATGTACCAATCCCGTACTGATGGTCGAGAATGGGGGAGGCAAGACTAAGCGTAGGTGTGCAGAGCACTTGAATAACAGTAAGCCTGTTACTGACACTAAGATCGCCGCCGAAATGTGGTGGCTTAACTAGACAGGAGTAAATCATGTGGGATCGTTTCCTGTACTTCCTGGGTTATAACCCTTCACATCGAAAGATTAAGCGTAACCTCCGAATTATCCGCAATTGGTATTAATCAGAACAAGCAAAACCGCTACGGCGTCCAGTGTACGTACAGTGTCACAGGGTCGCAATAGCACGTATAAGTCTTAGCTAGGAGGCTATAGACCTATATAATACTATATAATATATATAGTATATAGTAGTAATACTAACGGACTCTAGTACTCTTAGAGTTAACTCAATAAAATGACTTTTGCACTCACTGAGTCGGTACAATATACCCTCTCACTGAAAGGATCACGATGGAATACCCTGATTGGGACGAACTCTACACAATCGAGACTAAAACGCCGAAGGGTTGGGAGATTACGCATATGTATGATCCCAAGAATATTTCACTACGCAAGGTTATGCAAGTATTCGAACGTCTCGCAGTAAATCAAAACGAACAGTTTAGACTCACAGTACCGAAACCCTAAAACCTAGACTTAAGTATAGTTGACTTCCCAACACAGTCTGATACACTTCAACTATAATGAAAGGAGAGGTTATTTGAGGGATAGACGTAAGGCTTGATCGGCCGATAAGTCAAACCCTGATAAAAGATGACCGGGCTAAGTTTTGGGTTGATAATCCGGTTGCGTTTATCCCTCAAATAACTTCAACCGCAAGAAAGGAGGTGAAAATTAAATGGCTGATACGCTCTCACTTGACATGATCGATGAGGTTCTTGGTTCTACTCGTTCGAAGCTTAATTCTTCCGACTACGTGAAGGATTTTCTCGCTTCGGGTGAGATGGGTCGGGAGGTCGATTTGGGTGCTGGTTCGTTCGTCGGAAAGTCTGCAAAGCAGGTTAAGATGGCTCTTGATTCTGCGCGCAAGAAGGTTTCCGATGAGACTGGAACGCTTGCGATTCCGGGTGGAACCGACATTCAGGTTCGAATCAAGCAGGAGACTAACGGGCTTAAGGGTGATAAGAAGGTCGTTGTTTCTGAGCGGCTTTTCATCATCAACACTAAGTTGGTCGCTGAGGCCCGTGCGTCACAGAACGGAAGCAAGTAAGAAATAGGATGAATTGCACGCGGGCATCCTTTAAACAACCGTGCTAATTGTACTTGACAAACATTTCGAAGTATGCTACACTTAAGCTACAAATCGAACGGGAGGTTATTTTGAGTGAGCTTACACTCACTGACGCAGAAGTGAACGAACTTGCAGATTCGATGCGCTACGGTCGCGGGCATTTGTGCTTTACAAATCTTGCGAACAAGAATGCTGTTAAGAAGGCTTGTACGCAAAAGCGAATCAAGACTGTTAGCCGCACGGCACACGGTTCACTTCTAGACCCACGTTACACTGTAGAGGGAAGGCATCTTCCTGATAAGGGATTCGCAAACGATTATAAGCGATTCCATCCTAAGCTTTACGTACTAGAAACTTCACGCTGGTAAAAGAGTGTAGCGGTTCGGCATGGTGAGCCGATTAAATGTTACTACCTAAGTAACAGCCGCTACCGAATTTAGACCGAAACAGTGGGTTGAAGTCTTTAAACTAGAAACCCAGTCTGCTAGGATTCACCCGGTTGACTAGCAGAGAAAACAAACCGGGTAGTTGAATGAGACAATAAGTTAAGCCCGAAATCGCCGGGTTGACTAAAAGCCCGAACTGCGTCAGTAGTGGAACCACTTATTGTCTCATTGAGCTAATCAGAAAGGAGGGATAAAGTGAAAAGCGAACACTACAAATCGTATGCGCCAGACAAACATGGCCCTGCTGCTGAAAAGCGTAAATCAGAAGCCGCCGAATTTGTTGAGGCGCTTCGAATTAAGCACGGTATCCCTCTAGAGATTCTATACCCTGCCTATCCTGAAAGAAACAAATACGTTTCTTACGCAAGGAGGTAAAAATGCATCCCGATAAGCCTCTAAAATTTCGCTACGATTGTGTAATCGTAGACTCTGCGAACAATAGACGTGAAATTACCGTCTACGGTCTCTCATTCGCAGATGCGGAGTCTGAGTGTAAACGAGTTGCTGATATTCAGGAAGATGAACAGTTGGTTAGGATTCTTCTAGATTGGGAATCTGGCCCTACCCACTGAGAGTAAACTACAATGAAAATCATTACAAATAACGTGCCGCGTGAAGTCATCCGCGAATATGAGTTGACAGAAAAAGAGCGAAAAGAGTTTGACTATCTAGGAGAGGATGGTGGTTACTTCTTTAGATACAAAGGTGAGGTTTACGATTTGGGGGAGTTCACTACAACTAGTGGACTAGATGGTACGTTCGATCTTTGGGACGGGTATCACTCTGATACCTTCTTTAGTGGAATCCTTGTTAGGTATCCACGAACAGATAGAGGTACATTCGATTCCGATAATGATACAATTATCGTCGGGAGATACTATTCATGAACGATACAGAAGCACTAGCACTAATGAGTTTGCTTCAAAGATATTTTCATGAGTATCCAGAGACATGCAGAATGGACAAAACCGCAATCGACATTCTAGAAGATTTGAAGGAAACAATGGAATCGACTACAGCTAATGATAAGGCTGTTGAGATTTGGGAATCTATTAAGTGGAACGACTAAGAAAGGAATCAACCGCAAATGACACTGTACGATCAAATCATCGACGAAGCAGAGGAACTTGCAGAGAATAGAATTCTCTACGATCCTACAGATTCGCAGATCGTGGATGCTATTTCAGATATCGTCCGAATCAAGCTTGCTTACAATTCTATCGGCGCGCATCTTGCAATTGCAGCATACAATAGAATTGACAATGCACTCAATAACATTGAAAGTGTTGGTGCAATGCGATGACTAACAGCCAAGCCATTTACTTTGCAGACACACTTTGTGAGAAGCAGCGATTCGTCTATAACCACTTGTTCGGCACAATGCGTTGGACATACTGGTGGGAAATTGCAGCTTCTCTTAGATACACAAATCTCAATATAGATGATATCGATAATGCACTCGATAGTCTCACTGAATCTGGAAAGATTGAAATGACCCACACGTTGACGGGAGGTAGGATTTGGAGAGTGAATCTATGAGAGCACAATTCACAATGACACTTGCAACATGGGTATGCATTATCGGTCTATGTATGGTATTCTGGTTCTTTGTAGGTTATGGTATTAAAGAACTAATCGAATACATCTTCTAAACCAGGGAGGTGATGTGTTAAGATTCCTGGTAGCGGCCGCGATTCTTGCGTTCATCTTAGTTGCGATGGAAACACAAATTATTGGGATACAAAATGATAGACGCAAGGACGAATGCAAAACAGTAGCATATAATGGAATCGTACACAAAGCTAGTGATTACGAATACTATTCTTGTTTGAACGGAGGATAAAATGAAGTTCATAGTCTGGCGCAATGATATGGTTACTGTGAGGAATTGGCCGATCGTTGTTGAAGCAGACGCAGATACTCCGGCCGATGAAATTGTGCGGATTGCATTTCGAGCAAAAGGTTGGCCTGATTATGAACCGAGGGATAAGAGGTACGTAGTTGTACCAATGAATGAGGCAATGGTTGTCTCTTTCATTCCGATCAATCAATACACTACTAGAATCGATCCTTATGTTTAAAGAGATTGAACACTTGCAGAAGGTTAGCGCCGTGTGGTACGATACTACAAACGCTTTTGAGCGCAGAATTGCAGTTAGACTACACAATGGTGTGCTTACAATCTCACAAAGAGATAATCCGTCTGATATCTGGTCGCCGTCTGTAAAGATGCCACTAGCAGGCATTAGATTTTCGGAGGAATAATGCCTACACTTGAAGTAGAATTGTATCGCATTATTCAGAAGATCAACGTTACGGAACCAACTTATGTATTGGTAGATATGGTTAATGGTGAGGAACATGAATGTAGTACATATGAGCAAATGTTGGAACTCTTAAAGGAAATTAACGATGGCAACGCACCATAAAGCAACTTACAATTTAGTTGCAAAGAAGATCCGCGATCAGTTCCCCACAACTTCAAACGATCATTTGCAAGTTGTAATGCGCGGCTTGCTTTGTGAACTTGCAATTGATTTTGCAGATTCTTTTAAGAGAGACAATCCTGAAAGATTCGATCCTATTAGATTCCTAAATGCATGTTCGCCAGATGTAGACTTGTATCCAATTAGTGAGCTTTGGAACGAGGCACATAATGGATGAACATCGTAAATCTCTAGCAATTGTAACAATCGACAAACGCATGGTTTATAAGTCTGTTGGTTGGTGGTTGAAATTCGGTAGTCGTCCTAAATCTGAATTGAGTTGCGTACATGACGTTAAACTCAATATTCATTGTCAGGCGTGTGCAAAGCAAACATGAATATTATGGAACTAGACGATATTCTAAATCTCAATAGACTTCAATGCACAGGTGAGCAGGCAAGAGCCGGATGGTATCTAGATCAAGATGCTATTCTAGAAGCTATTGATAAACTAGGCATTAAGATGCCAGTTCATATTCGCTACATGACCGCAACTGCGCGAGCAGTTAGAGAACGTGGTCGTGGTAGAAGTTGGGGTAAAGGTGGCAAAGGCTGGACATACGGTACTCATCGAAATACGAAACAGCACCATAAAATTACAGTAGACCAAGAGCGTGAAGCTGCCGAAACGAGTAATACACTTTGGCACGAATTGGCTCATTGTATGCAATCAGAAAAATGGGCTAAAGAGACAGGCAAAGATATTACATTGTGGCATCACGCGGATTACAAGGCTGTTGATGGTGAACATGGCCGAAGGTACAAAGGAAATTTGTACGAGATTGAGGCTAATAGGATTGCTGAGGATAATCAAGATTTCATGTTGGTAGCTTTTGCCTCTTGACTTTCCTGAGCATCTATGCTATGCTATTTGAGCCGTCGGATTTAACAACCGCGAATTTTTAGGAGGTGTAAAAGTGGAAAAGCGTGGTCGTGCAATGACCGCAGAAGAGGCTCAGAATATTCTTGAGACTACTTCAACCAAGACTACGTTGATTAGTTGGTTCCATCCGTTTACAGAGCAGATGATTTCTGCAATTGAGAGTGGCAAGAATAGTGTGATCTTGAATGGTCGCACTTTTCTCGTTAAGAATTGCGAGAATGGAACTGACTATGTGTTTACGGTTGTGGGGGACTTTATTCCTATGACCCGCGTTTCTTTGGAAAATCTTAGAAGCAGGTTGGTTGTAGATGCCAACTCCGCTTGATGATCTTGATTTTCTTGAAGCACTAATTGAAACACCTGATCCACCAAAAGGAAGTAGAGCAAGAAAGCCTAAAGACACAAGAGATTTTGATTCTTGGTTTAAGAAAGATCATATCAATAATCGCTGTCTGAATTGCGGCGCGATTAATTCTTGTGAAAAAGGTTATACTTCTGAAACAGATCCAGAAGCTTCCTTTCCTGATAAATGTCTCGAATGTGAAAGCACAAATGTTCAAATGTCCGGCATTTGTTCTCAGGGTGAAAATTGTCTTGGTATTCTAATGCAGGACAAAGGGCCAGAGAGAGTAACGGCAATTGTAAATGGTGTAGAAATGTGCCGTTGGGATTTTCTGGATGGTCTTGCTCATAACACGAACAATGACTGACACATTTGTACATCATTGCATTACAATGTTTAACGCCTTAGATGATCGAGCACGAACTCAGGTATTGGAGTCAGGTAATAAGGCTCGAGTTTTTGCAGGATCATATGGTGAAGCTTGGGAAGCAACTGGAATTAGTAGAACTTACTATGGCTCTGTCCGAAAAGCGTTAGAACGTCACAACGCAATTCAATTTTTACAGCGTGGCGGTCGTGGTGCTGATACAGTTATTGTCTTACATGGTTTGCCAGAAAAGTGGGACGTATCAGGGTGGCTCGACGGTAATGACAAAGACTTGACACCTAAGCCCGACTATGCTATGCTGGAGGCACGGATTCAAGAGCTAGAAAGATTACTAGGAGGTATTGATGTAACAACGGCCCTAAGTAATTTCGAGAGTCGGGTAGTAAATCTAGAAAAATCAAAACGCAGGGCAACAAAAGGAGAGTAATAAAAAATGGCAACTGCTTCTGATACTGGCCTTTCACTTGATGACATTACTGGAATTCTTGGATCGACTCGCAGCAAGACTAACGCAGGTGAGTACATTTCGGATTTCCTTGCAAGTGGAGAGCTTGGTCGTGAGGTTGATCTAACTGCTGGTAGTTTCGCTGGTAAGCCTGCGAAGGTTATTAAGACCGCTCTTGATAACGCTCGCAAGAAGGTTAATGACGAAACTGGTCAGCTTGTTATTCCTGGTGGTACTGATGTGCAGGTTCGTGTTAAGCAGGAGACGAATGGTAAGAAGGGTGAGGAGCGCGTTGTCCTTTCCGAGAAGCTTTTCGTTATTAACACGAAGAAGGTTGCTGAGGCTCGCGCGGCTCAGAGCAAGTAAGTAATTAGTAGATACGGTCTAACGACCGTATCTACTATTAAGTGCTAGTGTTCCTCCCGTCCACTAGCACTTAATAGTAGATGAAAGTCTACTGATTTAGTAGAGAGCGGAGCAACCTGTAAGATACTGATAGAAAAGCTCAGAAAAATCCTTTGATGAGTGAGCTTTTGCTCGGGATTTCTTTTCTATTAAGTCTAAGCAGGAAATGCGTCACTACTAAGCCGAGGAACAGAAGATTCCTCGGGGCTTACAGAGTTAAACACGATACCGCTCACTCTGTAAGTTAATTACGTAGTTGAATGAGATAGTCGATCTTTGTCTAGGAGATTATCAAGAGATAACCTAGTATCTCCTGAATTTTCCTCCGGGGGCAAAGCTAGGTTCGACTATCTCATTGAGCTACGTTGAGGACTATCGTGTGAGATAGTGGAAATTGCAGGTTGGGAAGGGTGGTTACATTCTATGAAAGCACGCAAGTAATAGAATGTAGGTAAACGTAGCTCAAAAATGTAGTGTGTGTCACGAAGTGGCAAATCGTGAGAAAATAAGTAGTGCGACAGTAGCTACTTACGGCAAACTCGTAGCTAAATGGGTATGATAATATTATATGTACTCATTGTATTTAACGTAGGCCGCGCACACTACAAACCTCATAATTGAATAAGGGGTACAGTATACACACAAGTAAAACGTAGGGTCAGCCTACGACTACGAAAGTGAATACTTGTACCCCTTATTGAATTATGTCTGATTGGGTAAGGCATGGAGAATGTGACGGATGCGGTTATTGCTGCGAAGCTTTAACGCATCCTATCCAAATTGACTTTTCACAAAATGATCCTGATTGGATTGAAGCGAGAGGATTACCAAAAGATGGAATCACCTGGTTACCAATCATTCATCCCTGCCCAAAACTCACAGAAGAGAAGCGTTGTAGTATTTATGAAGATCGTCCAAATCAGTGTAAAGATTTTCCAACTGATCCTTCACAGGTTGAAAGAATACCATGTGTGTACTGGTTTGAAAGCGTGGTAACAGGAGAAAAAATCGGTGGAACAAGAAGCCCTTTCCCCGTCAATCAGTGATAGACCTATAAGTATGAAGCGTGAGCCTAAGCTTAGGACTATGATTGATGCATTAATGAATTCCGATGCGCCAGGAATTGAATATGCAGGTTTAGGTCATCGTGCAGATGGAATCAATTTCGCATTAAAGAATAATTCGTGGGGTCGAGAGCATGCAGACAAAATCATCGTTAAGGCACATAACACAAATCTCTATCTTATTCATAAGGATAGAATTTGATGACTGATGCAGATGCATTACTTAAGGAAGTAATCGAAAATCATATCTATGTTGGATATGAATCAAATTGGTGCATCTTCTGTGGTCGTTGGCCTGAGGAACATGAAGAAGATTGTATTGTTTTACGAATTCGAGAGTACTTTGTAAAGTTAAATGATTCATCACAAAAGACAGAATTTGATGTTAAAAATTGAAGCATACAATCTTGTAAAGATTCACGATGAATCTCCACGGCATAGATTGTATTGTGATGATTGTGGAATGCGTAGACTTTGCACTCAGATTACATTAAAGCATTCAGAACATCAAACAATCAGAGTTGAATGGTTATGTAATGAGTGTTTAACCAAAACTCCGAATTGGCAATCTCGATGGTGTTAGTCAAGATTTGAACTTTTCATGTTTTGTGACTTGACAAACTCGGTGGTTTGTGCTACCGTCGTTGGTGCCTAAATCGATCCCCCGATTTAGGCAAATGGGGAATTCTCACCGCAAGCAGAATTCTCCAAATGCGGCGGTAACGGTTTATGCGGTTGGACTGTTACCGCCGCAATATCCTGAAAAGCAATCTAGGAGGAAGTCGTCAGAAAGCCAAAAGCCATACTAACTGCAATACTCATTTCAGGGGTAATCGCAGGACAGGCCCAGGCCCATTATACACCTAAGCACTTTAAGAGCTATCAGGAGAAATATCAGGAGTTTGAATCTAGGAAAGATCATGCACTAGATGTTGAAAGGTTTTTCAAGAATCATCCTGAGTTAGCAAAATCAAAAGCTGGTAGAATCGCAATTAGAGAACACTCCCAGCTATTTAAGTGGTCAGATAGAGTTCTAAGAAAAATGGATGATATCAAACTTATCCATTTGTGGTCGAATGAGCAATTAGCTGAAGAAGGAAAAAAGGCAATCGCCAACGGCGGCACGTACTCCGTAAGATATGGCGATTGCTCAGAAACAGTAAAAGTAATCGTAAAGGAATTACTGGAAAGAACTTTTGGCCCTCATGGTACTTACTATTGGGCATACGGTATCGTTAATCGAGAAAGTGGTTTTTGCCCTGGTGCTGTTAATACCACTTACTCTGATCCAAATGAACAAGCACAATGTGTCGCACAAATGATTCCACGGTATCATACGTGGGTAGACTACAATAGATGCAAATCTGATCCAGCGTACTCAGTTCAAGTTTTTGCAGAACTGAGCAATTACGGAACAAGCACAGGTCCGTGGTCATAACATGGAAGCATTGTTCAACCTAAATGATCTATGTCCCAATTGTGGGAAATTTGTAGATCACTTAGATGAACAAACAGGCTTTTGTGATAGTTGTGCTGGTGTGGGGTCTGTTAATACAAAGGACCCCACACCAATCGATAAAGCAGAAAAGCTTGAATTGTGGCTGACACAGAATGCAGACACAATTGAATCTTTGATGCTAGCGGACAATGTTACCGCGAAGTTTGCTATCAGAGAAATCTTAAACAGTGAAAGACCGAAGTGTGCTACTTGTGGTACAGAAATGCCACATACCACAAATGGTCGTCACATCTTTTGCACAAAGAAACCAGAATGCCGTCGGGCACGTAGGTACTATCGTTACTTAATCTACGAAAAGCATACAAGTAAAGAAGATGCTTTAAAGCTCACACTAGAACGGTACGTAACGGTTTCTCAATAACACTAGGAGCAGTTAAATGGAATCGGACTTCTCATTAGAGGTCGGTTATTCTATTGCTACAGGAAAGACTTACGCACCGTTTGGTGAGATTCACAAAGCAGTAGAAGAACTACTCGGTCGTTCTGTTTGGACTCATGAATTTGTACAGAAGTCGCTTTGGGATCAAATTCGTTTACGCTTTGAAGAAAGAGCAACAGAAAAATACAACGAGTGGCAGAGGGAGAATTCCAATTAAGGAATGAAATGACTGAATTGCTAACACCCTCATATTGGCAGCTTGAAGATAGGGCTGAATACAGTCATCTTGACAATGCTGCTGATTGGTCACAAATGGGATGTTTTAAGACTTCTTCCTTTTTGTGGCGCATGGAAGAAAAACTCAAAGGATTGGAAAATCCTCGAGTTCTAGTTATCACAACTGCATCAGGTAAGGGTGCGTACTTTAGAGACATTCCAAAGACAATTGGATCAGAGTGGCAAATCATCAATTACAAGGCTGATGGTTTCTATCTAATTCTCAATGGAATGCAAATCAAGATTGGTAAGGCTAAGGGTCTTGCTCCAACAATTGATTTTCCTCATGTTGTTGTGACGCACTACCCATTGTTTTCTCGCAGTAATATCAATAAGTTCGATGAGTGTAAAGAGTGTGATGGACGCGGTTTATCAGAAGATTTCCTTATGCCATGTTTTGTGTGTGATGGAGAAGGAAAGATTCCAAAGAAGCCCTCTATCGCAGATTCTCTACTTGAACGAGAATGGGATTTGGTGGCACTTGATGAAGGCCACAGAATTAAGAATCCAGATGCGAAATGGACTGTTAACATCAAGAAGCTAAAGACTCGTTACAAGTATATCATGACAGGTTCAGGATTCGTAAATCGTCCTGATGAATTTTGGTCATTGCTCAACTTCCTCGAACCAGATGAATTTACGGATCACTGGAAATTCCGTGCTGAGTTTTGTGAGGAAGATGCGTGGAACGGTTATCGTACAATCACTGGACTTAAGCGAAATAAGATTCCTGAGTTCAGAGAGCTTAGAAAGCGATTCGGTCCACGACGCACTAAGCTCGAAGTATTCCCTGATCTTACGGAGCCAATCTTTGAGGATATCTACGTTGAGCTAAACAAAGTTCAGCGCAGTATGTACGATCAGATTAAATATGAACTAAGACTATTGGATCAAAAAGGTGAACCATTGCACTCACCTAATGTTCTCTCGCAGTTGCAGAGATTGCGTCAGATTTGCGTTGGTACACCAGATGTAATTAGTGACGAGTGGAGTGAAAAGGAAGAAAGACGTGTAATCAAGATTCGCCTGATTGATCCTTCCGCTAAGCTTGATGCATTGATGGAAATCATTGATGGTCTACAGTGGGACGATGAAGATAAACAGCAAATTGTTGTTTTCTCTAACTTCAATGATCCACTTGATTTGCTGCAAGCACGACTAGATAACGTAGGAATCAAATGGATGCGTCTCCGCGTAAATGACAACGATTCGCAAAGATATCTAAAGTGGGGAGTTGAATTCCCTAAGAAGAACCATCAGGTATTTCTCAGTACAATCAAGCTTGGTGGGGAATCAATCGACTTGACTTCTGCAAGTTATGTTGCATTGCTTGATCTTGATTGGGCGCCAATGAATAATGAACAGGCAATTGCAAGAGTATGGCGTCCTGGCTTTGATGTATCAAAAGGCGCACCTATTGTTTTGCGCTTCTTTGCAGAAGATACAGTCGATCAGAGAATGCTTGATACGAATGAAGAAAAGCTAGACTGGTTCAATGCAATCTTCGGAGATAAAGATCCAATCGAACTAGAGGACAAAGAGAACTGGAACGAAGCCTCTCATTGGAGCAAGATGCTATGAAGCTCAGTGAACTGAAGATTATTATTGCTACGTTTGAAATGGAAGAAGTACCGATTCTTGGTAAGAGATACATTGCTCAGTCTTGTGACTATCCCGTGAGGAATGGTTCCGGTAATTCAGTTGATGAAGCAGTAGAAGATTTGTGTTTGCAAATTATTCAACATCTACACAATCAGAGAACAGGCAGAACACATGGCTAGAAAATACGAAACTAAGCCGGATGAGAACACTCACCGCTTTATGGACAGAAACAAACCGAAGGGTTTGCGTCAGAATTCCACAAGAGACAAACGAGAGCGTTATCTAAATAAGCACAAGAGCACAGTCAATCGAAAGCGCAGAAAGCATGGTCGTTCGGTATGAAAAGAGATTTCGATCCTCAGAGTCCATTTCTAGTAGCAAACGAAGCAGGTTTTATTGTAGGAAGCGCGACTAAGTGGAATTCAGCAGGACTCGGAGAAGTGATTGTTCAGTATTTCGACGGTTCTGCAAGTTCTGAAATGGCGTCAGAATTAAGATTTCCAAACGGTCGTAAAAAGGCTTATGAAGCATTAACAGCGAGAGAACCATGAGTGAGTTCATGACAGAAGCGATTAAGGTTGCAGAGCGTTCAACGCATAAGCGTTATATGATGGGTTGTGTAGTAGTACAGAATGGTGAAATTATTGCTAAAGGTTTTCAGCATTCTGGAACGTGGAGGATGCGTCAGTTGTATTCTATGCACGCAGAGCTTCATGCACTTTTCAACTTACGACATAAGCGTGGTAAGTTAGATGGAGCTTGCGTTTATATTGCTGGCATCGCTCGTAAGTCTGGAAATTTTGTTGCTGCTGTTCCTTGTGCTTGTTGTGCTACTGCATTGATTCATGCGAGTATCAATAATGTGTTTTATACCGATCCTAGAACTACTCTTGCTAGAGGATTCGTTTCACAAATGATGTATCTCCCTGAGGCACTCGATCAGCTTAAGACTTATCCTGCTCCATGACAGACGACGAACGTTTAGCTCAGTTAGAGAATATGCGAGTTTTTATCAATCAAGAAATTCGCAATCTCAAAACTAAGATTAAGAATGCTGAACGTCCTAAAGGTAATCATCATCGTTTAACATATAGCGGTCTATTTGTTCAGACAAATTGTTTGGTTCCTTTCATTCAAACATACAAGGATAACAATGGCTCAATTTATGCCCTTGCCGATCATGCGAATGTCTCTTATCATACAATCGCTAATATTCTCAAAGGGAAACATAGATGGACAAGGGAAGAAGTAGCTGAATCAATTATGTTGGCTTTAGGGCTTCCACATGAATTCAATAATTTTGCTCTAGTGAAGATTAGCCGCAAATACCGAGTTGTGGACGAACCACCATTTAGTCATTTTGAGGAAGAATGACTTGCGTGCTTTCCAACATTTTGCTCTTGACAAACCTCAATGTATGTGCTAGGCTATCGCCTCCTGCAACCGCAAAAGGTATAGTGTGTCTACAGCGACGTTAGACAAAATTGAAGTACCCGATAAATACGATATTATTCCGATTCATACTTCGGATCGCGCGACATTTAAACAGTGTCGTAGACGATGGGTTTGGTCTAGTCCAGCTCATCAAAATCTGATTCCGAAAGTAACAATTTATGGTATCTATTTCCCGTTCTGGTTTGGAACGGGAATTCACCATGCTCTACAACATTATTATAATCCTGTTTTGAAACAAGACCCAGAAGTAACTTTTGATGCTTGGTTTAACCTCCAGTGGAATGGTGGTGAAATCAAGGAAAGTGAAGTAGATGAATTCGCTGATAGATTCCCTCATGAACAAAACGGTAAATGGACAATTGAGGGATTGAAAGATGTTCTACCCGATCCTGACTATGAAGCGTTTGAACTGCATCATACAATTGGACTCGGTATGATGAAGTTCTACAAAGAGTATGCAGAACGCAATGACGACTTCGAGGTAATTGCGTCAGAACATCTTTTCAGTGTTCCCATTCTTGATCCCACAACAGGCAAGCCTCTGTATATGTATGATGCACGGCAAATGCCAGAAGATTGGGAACCGAAAGAAGCAGAAAATGCTTTTGGTCCACTGATGATTCCTTCACCAAAAGATGGTGCAGAAGATTATCCGTATACAGGTGTAATGAAGCAAGTTCATGCACGCGGTCGAATGGACTTAATCGTTCACGGTAACTCGACAGGTAATTACGCAATTATCGACCACAAAACTGCTGATACGATTAAAGACGACTACTTCGATCATACAGATTTAGACGAACAGTGCACAACATACATTTGGGCCGCCGAAGTGGAAGCACAAATGTATGACTTGCCATATAAAAATATAGCTGGCATTGTGTATCAAGCTTTGAGAAAAGCATACCCACGTCCACCTAGTATTACAACTAGAGGATTGCCTTCACTCAACAAGGCGACGGAAAGTACCACACCTTATCTTTTTGCTGAAACAATCAAAGAACTCGGACTGACAAGTTACTTCCAGTCCGACGAAAAGATGCAAGCATACTACACGTATCTTGTTGAGCAAGGCGAAAAGCAATTTATTCAGCGGCATCCTGTAACTCGCAATGCACATCAAAAAGCGAATGCAGGTTTGCGCTTGTATATGGAAGCAATGGATATGCTCGATAATCCTCGTATCTATCCCAATCCTACTAAAGACTATTCATGTCTTAAATGCCGATTCCGTGGGCCTTGTCTCGCAGTTGAATCAGGTTGGGATTGGGAAGATATGATTAAAGACGGATACGAGAAGAACTTTGATAGATAATGGGCACAGTTATCGTAACAAATAATCCAGCTCTAATCGAAGCATTAGATCAACTCGTTGATCCAATGCTAAATTATACAGATGCAGGTTATGATGATTTTTGGTGTGTAGCAATTAATCCATATACATGCGCTGGATGCAATCAACTCATTTCACACGCTCAGGTAGGCGATCATTTTATTGTGATTTGGGAAGAGAAGGATGATGACACAATTCTTGAAGTTGCATCTGGTCTAAAAAGAGCCGAAATGAATCCGCGCATTGTTAACTACAATCGCAATGACGGACCTTGTGTGGAATTCTACGAGGCTATACGACGAGGATGGGTAGATGAATTCCCTCACGGATATTGATTTCTTACAAGAGCTTCTTGTTGAAGAACCAGATCAAGTAGAAAGTCGTTATCCTAGACCAACGCAAAACGGACCATTTCGTTTCTTTGATTCAGAAATGCGGTGTGCAAGTAGAGGTTGTGGATCACCAACACGTTATAAGCTACAAGGCATTCCATACTGCTCAGTTCATTGCTTGAATAGAATGAATGACATGCTGATCGCAATGGGAGTAGAGAAATGATTTTTGAAGTATTCCATAGCGTTACAAATAATCTATGGTATTTCCATTTAAAGAGCAAAGGCAATAACGAAATCATCGCTGCTAGTGAAGGATATCATAATAAGTCAGATATTGAAACACTCCATCAAAAGTATTTCCCAATGTGGACTTGGACAGAACGAGGATATTAATGGAAAGCAAGTCAGATAAACGACACAGAGAACTTCTTGCTAGACAGACACAAAGAAGAAGAAATATTGAAGCGCGTGAAGCAACTAAAGCTGATAGAGATAGAAAGATCAAAGCTGTAAACGATAAATATCTACCTCAGATTCAGAAGCTACGCGAAGAACATCGTACAGAATTAAAGAAGATTTGGGACGATTGGAAAAACGTTGGCAACGACGACAGTTGATATTAGGCAACAACTTGGCTTGCAGGACTTTCATGAATTAACGAAACATCTAAATGTCCTTGCATACGGTGAACCGGATTCAGGCAAGACATATCTTGCCGGTACAATGCAAGATCACAAAGATTTGAGTCCTGTTCTCCATCTAGGATTTGAACAAGGGCTTCTAACAGTAGCATATCGTAAGAACTACGAAGCTAAAGAAATTCGTAGTATTGATGAACTAGAAAAAACAGTTAAGCTTTTGCAGGATGATTGCTACTCCGACAAACCGTACTATAAAGGTTTAATTATTGACAATGCAACGGAGCTACAAAGCCTCGATATTGATACAGTAATGCAAGAGGCTAAGAAACTTGCGATTGCAAAGTCTCGTGGGGATACAGTAGATATTGATGTGCCGTCTCCACGTGAATGGGGCAAGATCGGAAAGAGACTACGACGTTGTGTAATCTCGCTCAGAGATTTACCACTTCACACAGTTTGGACAGCATGGAGAGGAGAATATACAGACGAAACTACAGACATAACACGGTACTTTCCTAAACTCTCAGGCTTTATGAAGTCAGAGTTTAGTGGTTACTTCGATATCGTTGGTTACATGCAGAAGGAGAATAAGAAGGTAGAAGGGAAAGACACTCCTTATGTAACGATGCAGATTTCGGGAACTAAGCGAGTTAAAGCTAAATGGCGCAATAAGCCAGATGATGTGCCCGGAATTCTGGAAATGCCAACAATGCCAATGATATGGGAGTTCGTTCAACAGTCTAAAATTGCTGCTTGAACGCTATCCGGCTATACACGCTATATACGCTAAGGAGTAATAAACTGATGGGTGAAGGACTAGGACTTAACCTCGCTGGTGCTGATTTGAGCGGTGGCGATTTCGATGCAATTCCATCTGGAACGTATCATTGTACTGTGTTCAAGATGGAAATGAAGCAGACTAAGGGTAGTGACACTTCGGTTCTTCCGAAGGGCACTCCTATGATTAACGTTCAGTTCAAGGTAGAAGATGAGGATAGAGAGGACGCAGACGGCGATACTGTAAAGGTGCATAATCGTCGTCTGTTCCGTCAGCTAATCATCGCTCCTGCAAAGGTCGGTGGAAAGCCGTATGAGCACAAGAAGGTAATGGACCGAATTCTTGGTCAGTTCTTCAAGTGCGTAGGATACAGCGAGGAAGAAATCCTGTCCGGCGATTTCGATCCCGATTTCGATGAAATCAAGGGTAAGGATATTCTCGTAGTTGTAGGACAGAAGCAGAAGTGGGGCGCTGAGGAAGGCGTCATGGATAATGAGGTTAAGGGTTTCAAGCCGTATGATGCAAACGGTAACGGAAGCCCGCAGCTAGTCTAACCTCTAAAAGATGCAGGGAGTAGGATTCGTCGCTGGCCTACTCCCTGCATTACTCTTATGACACTTGAAACTTTCCCATGTAAAATAAATGGATGCGAAGGCACTAGCTTTGTCAATAAAGGTGCTTACGCATTTTTGTGTAAAACACATCGTGCCGAAAAAGCACAGTTGAGAGTACATAAGCAAAAACCTTCTTCAAGTTTAAAGGAAACAGCAATCAGATTAGTAGAGATTTCCGAGCGCATTGATTCAAGTTCAACCAGATTTCGTGAGTCAAAGAATCAACTGATTATCGACGCGCAGGAATTCGTTAAATTACTTGATGATCTTAAAGAGCAGGCTAAAGAAATCTTGACGGGATAATGCCTACAAAAGAATCAGATCTAAGACGTCAATTCCTCGATTATGTATTTGGGGATCGTAATGGATACATCTGTATTGGCACAGGTGAACCTTCAGCGAATGGGCACAAAGATGCATTTAATCAACAATTCTTTAAGTGGCCTTCGCAGAGAGGCGATATCCAAAAATTTATCGAAGGTTCACTTGCAAAGAATGTTTGGTTTGGGGTCAATCTTCTAGATAAGCCAGAACGCAAGAAAGAGAATTGTCTGCCTATGGACATTGTATGGGCAGATTTGGATACTTGTCATCCTTCTCTTCTTGATCCAAAACCTCAAATTATTATTGAATCATCTCCTGATCGTTTTCAAGCACTATGGAAATTAGGTGATGATGTACCCCCATCGATTGCAGAAGAATACTCGAAAAGGATCTTCTCTAAATATCGTGTCAACGGGGTGGACTCGGGATGGGCACTCACTAAGCTTCTACGAGTACCTTATACATTCAACTTCAAGTATGACTCAACACCAGAAGTACGAATACTCGCAGCAACAGATGAACGAGTTGATGCAGCCGAATTCGAAGCAATTCTAATTGAAGAGCTTAAGGAACATGGCGTTGATGATATTGATATGCCTAATCTCGATGAATTGCCTGCACCAGAATTCATCATTCACGAGTATCGTCATGCACTAACTCGAACAGGTTTTGCAAATCTGTACTCAGTTGAACCAGAAGGTGAATGGTCTGGTGTATTATGGCAACTTATTCGAATTCTCTTTGAAGTTGGAATGTCTCGTGAAGAGGCATTCATAGTTGCTATCTCCGCTAAGTGTAACAAATATGAAAGAGATAAACGTCCTCTTTCACATTTATGGCTTGACATTCTCCGTGCAGAAACAATCGATAAAACGTTCGCAATCATCGCGGGTGCATTAGACGAAAATCTCGAGTTCCCATCCCTTCTAGATGATTCAGAGCGAAAGAAAATCAAAGATAATACTTTCTTCGATGAGTACGTTGAATGGGCAAGTAAGGTAACAGATGCGAATCAGATTTACCACGAACTCTGCGGCGCGATTATGTTGTCGTCATTGCTTGCAGACAAGCTTCACATTGAAATGTCTTGGGATAGAATGTATCCTAACCTGTGGGGACTTGTATTAGGGGAAAGCACGATCACGCGAAAAACTACAGCAATGAAAATGGCTATGGATTTTGTTCATGAACTTACTCCAGAAGCTATTTTGGCGACACAAGATTCCTCCGCAGAAGGTCTTTTCGGTTCATTAGATCAACGTTCTGAAAAAGTATCTATCTACTTTCGTGATGAAGTCGCAGGATTCTTTCACGCAATGAGTAGCAAGACATATCTCGCAGGAATGCCAGAAGCATTAACACAACTCTATGATGTGCCTCCTGTGATGATTCGTCAGCTTAGTAAAAAGACGATCAGCGTAAAACGACCGATTTTCATTTTCTTTGGTGGAGGCATTCAGGATAGAGTGTACGAGACTGTAGATGAGCAGTTTTTCTTCTCAGGCTTTTTGCCTCGTTTCCTTGTTGTAAATGGTGAGTCGAATATTGATAATGTACGCTGGATGGGACCACCAACAGTTAGCACAGGAAAAGATATCAAGAATACCTTAAAAAGCGATCTTGAACAAATTATCTCACACTATCAAGTTCAAGTTATTGAGCAAAAGATTTTCGGTGTAGATGCTCAGATCAGCAAAGAAGTCGAAGCAACATTAACAGATGCAGCATGGGGAAAGATGCAGCAAATCGAGAAACTGTTGGTAACTACAGCAAGTGAATCATCACAGTCAAATGTCGCTTTGCCAACATTTTCAAGAATCGCGATTTCTTTGCTAAAGTTCTCCACACTCCTAGCTGCTATTAGACAAGAGCCAAAAGACTTTATCGTGAAAGTCGAATTACAAGACGTGCTCAAAGCTGCACATTTCATTGAGCGGTGGGCACCACATTCAGTTCATATGATGTCAAATGTGGGAACAACAACATCAGAAAGACTCATTCAAGGTGTTCTAAGAATGATTCGCAATACGCCGGGAATCACTCGCGCAGAAATCATGCGACGCAGACACCTACAGAGTGTGCCTGCAAAAATCGTGTTCTCAACATTAGAAGAAAGGGGATTGATTACAATTAAAGCGTCTGGAAGAGGGTATAGATTATGGCCCGTATGATGATGAAAGTTAAGAAGTTTGTCACTAATGGGACGGATGAAGTAGAAGAAATCGAAGTAATGGAGTTAGTCGAATTTGAACCGCCGATTTGCAATGAGTGCAATCAGTACATGAGGAACATCAACACAGTTAATGGTGTAAGGAAATTTGGCTGTGTAACGTGGGGATGCACTAATAAGAAAATGGTGACTTATGAGTGAAGGTATTCCAGGTATTAAAAAGAATAGTATACCTAATACAGAGCCAGAACTTGATGTTAATGCTCGCGTCAATGCGCTTGATCCTGCATTGCTAGAAAATGCTTGGGACGTAGAAGTTGAACGTTGGGCAGAATTAGGAATGGACCCAGGAAGAAGTATTTTCGTAGATATGTTTCATCTGAAATTCCGCTTTGATACACTATACCAATTCGTCAAAGGGAATATCGAAGGCTTCGATGAAGAAAAGTTCGATCTGCATGTTAAGCGAAGTATGCTCGTAGCAATGATCGTATTACGTCAACAGCACGAACGGCAAATGTTGCATGCTAAGTTAACTGAGGGTATTCAGCCACCTCAGGTTCAAGTTCCTATTTTGCCGCCGGGCACAAAAATCTAATGAGTCTGGCACAAGGAACAAAATATGATGATGGAAAAGAACCACTTGACTTATGGAGTCCTGACGCATTATACGAAACGAGTCGTGTTCTCGCTTTCGGAGCTAGAAAGTATGATGCGTATAATTGGGAAAAAGGCATCAATTACAGCCGTGTCTTTGCAGCACTTCTCCGACACTTATGGTCGTTTTGGCGTGGAGAGGCAAAGGACAAAGAGACTAATTTACACCATCTTGGTCATGCCATGTGCTGCCTTATGTTCCTATTACATTACGAAATGAATCGACGTAAATTTCGTTCCTTCGACGATAGGCCAAAATATGGACGCAAGAGAGTATCAGCATAAAACTGGCTACACAGCAGTTTACCGTGATAGAAACTTAGAATTTGCAGGACAAGATAGTATAGGAAAAGCTTGGTATGCTCTCAATATTCATTACGTCACGTTAGGCTTAGTGGGGGAAGCCGGCGAGATTGCAAATAAAGTAAAGAAGCAATTGAGAGATAATCCAAAAGATCCATTTAATGATGAATTCAAGATAATGATGTTTGGTGAACTCGGCGATGTGATGTGGTACGTCTCTCAAATGTGTAACGAACTTGGTCTTGATCTTGAAGGTATTATGGAAGCAAACATCGATAAGCTAGAATCACGTAAGGAAAGAGACGTACTTGGAGGATCAGGCGATGAACGATAATCCAGATTTTAATGACGGTTATGGTGCTCACGCACAAAATGCAAAACAGAAGGACAATCCTTTTATTGAAAGAGCTTGTAGATGGGATGAGGGTTGGAGGCAAAGAGAAGAACAGCGATTGAGCCATACACTACAAAAAGATAAAATTAAGAATATTCCTGTTCTATCAATTGGTTTGATTAGAAACTCGGAAGTCAAAGATGTCTAGATGGGCATGGGGAGAGCTTAAGAATGGCGGTATCAGAATTTGCAGGTGTGGCGAAGTAACACTCGAAGATGAAATGCATGCATGTACATTAGGAGAGGAAAAAATGTCAGATGGTAATGAAGGTCTTAAGCACTTAACTAGTGTGGAAGATACGAAAGCTAATATGGATACCGGCAGAATGGGGTATCGCATTATGCAAGGAGTTATCGAAGAAGGTGGAACGATGGAAGAAGCGATCATTATTCTAACCTCTTTCTTCACAGGAATGTTTGTCGGTGCATCACAAGCGAGTAAGGATAAAGATGAGGAAACACCCTCTAGCTGATTGTGAAAATTGTCCATTGCGTGATGAACGCATGGCAAGCACGACTGGTCCAAAAGATGCAAAAGTTGCAATGGTTAGTCGTGCGCCTGGGTATCACGATGTAACTCATGGAAAACCTTTCTCTGGCCCATCTGGACAAGTTCTTGATTACTTGTTCAGATCGAACGAAGTAGACCGTAAAGATGTAATCACTACAAATCTCGTTCTCTGTTATTCAGAGGACCCGCCGAAAGCAGCGATCAATGCCTGTAGACCCAGGTTGGAATCTGAAATTGAAAGTGCAGACACAATCATTGCAGCAGGAGTTGAAGCGGTTAAGGAATTCACTTCCGCAAAATCAATTACAGCGGCTCGAGGTCTTGAGCATTCGAGAGAAACGGCTGATAAGACGCAACGTGTTATTGCTACCTCTAACCCTGCTGTTGTGTTGTATGATTCTGACAGCTTTCCTAATCTTGTGGAGGACTTTAAACTTGCTCTAAATCCTCCGCCACCTGTAACTTATCCAAAGGTCTTAGTTTTCGATACAGAGGCAGCAGGCAAAAAACTACTAAAGAAACTAATTGAACATGATGGACCAATCGCAACAGATCTTGAAGGTAGATACCAACACATCGAATGTGCTGGTTTTGCTATTGAAGGAACTTCGGCTTTCGTTCTCACAAGACGTGCAATTGTTGCTAATTGGGATTTATTCAAAAAGCTTTATGAGAGCGATAAGCAATGGATTTGGCATAATGGTATTTATGACGTTAAGCTACTCAAGCAGAACGATGTATCTTCAAGGATCGTTGACGATACTTACGCTATGTCTTACGTTCTTGACGAAAGAACGCAGGGAGTCCACGGTCTTAAATATCTTGCAAGAACACAACTAGGTTGGAAGAACTACGAAACAGACGAAATCGATACTTACTTCGAGACAGGAAAGCTACCAGACGACATTGCAACATTCTACGACTATAACGGGTATGACTGTGGCGCGACCTTCCAACTATTTGATCTATTGGAGGAACGTGCCAAAAAGGACGAAGTATATGATCTCTACAAGCACCATATGGTGCCCTTCTTCAATGCAATCGTAGATATCGAACTTCGTGGATTCCACTTCGATCATGTTGCTGCTGCTGATCTAAATGAGGAAATCGTACTTCCTGAACTTCGCCGGCTCACCAAGCAAATGCGAGAAATTACCGAGTTGGAGTTGTTCAATCCAGCATCACCCAAACAAGTCTCTGCATTTGTCTACGATACTTGCGGACTCGTTCATTCACTCAAATCGACACGCAAGCGATCATTCGAGCGTTCATTTGCTAAGGAAGTACGAACAGAAATCACAGAAGATCGATTTGACTGTAAGCCAAAGTTCAAAGAATCACTTAAAAAGTTTGCTGAGCTACATGCTGCTTGGGCCGAAATCGATAAACAACGTGGCACATACATCGAGAGCCTAATTAAGTTAGTAGGGGAAGATGGGAAATTATACGCTTCGTTCAATCCGTGTGGAACCGTCACCGGACGACCATCGTCTCGTAATCCTAACTTCCTCAATATTACCAGAACCGGACGAAATATTGTACCAGCTATTAGAACGTTGTTTAAACCCTCACCAGGAAATGTTATCATTCAAGGAGATTACTCTCAGGCAGAACTTAGGGTCATTGCTCAAATGTCGGGAGATAAGGAATTACAAAGTATTTATAAGGACACAAATCGATCCTTACACGTCGAAACCGCAACTTCATTTTACGGAGCTGACTATACTAAAGAACAGTACGTAAAATCAAAGAACATCAATTTCGGTGTGTGTTATGGACAGTCAGCTTTTGCATTTGCTCAAATGTATCATATGGAGCGAGAAGAAGCTCAGGCATACATCGACAATTGGTTCAAGAAGTTTCCAGATGTATTAATGTGGATCAAGGATACGCATGTTAGAATCAATAAAGAACAATATCTCGCAAATCCTTTCGGACGAAAAAGACGCTTCCATCTCATTACAGAAGAGAATCTCCAAGATACACTCCGAGAAGGAGTCAACTTTCTACCACAGTCAACTGCTTCTGAGTTTACAGTCTGCGCTGTTGTGGAACTCAATGAAGCAGGCATTCCTGTTATTAACACTGTCTATGACTCTATTATCGCAGACGTTCCAGAAAACGAGGCTATGGAGGTGGCTCGACTGATTAAATCAACAATGGAGAAACAACCAAATGTAACGATTGGATGGGATAATATGCCCTTTAGGGCAGATATCTCAATCGGTGAAACTTGGGGCGGAGTCGAAGAAGTGGAGTTGATTGCAGCATGAGCACTCAATCAGTACCAACATTGCCACATGAACGAGAATTGCTTGATTTGGTGAATCTTGTTATGGAAGCTTATGGAGCTGACGATCCAAACTATATGATTCTTGTTTTAACTGATTCGTATGAACACGTGAGATTTTTGATGGGCAGACTTCGTGATGCAACGCAATGGGATGCACCAGATACCAAAATCTATCGTGATGGTGTTTCTGTAAAAGGTGGTGGTAGAGTAGTAGTTTCGACGGTTGGTGATCCAGGAAGATTAATGGGTATCCGTCCTAACAAAGTAGTTCTATTTGGTCGAACTGGTGAACTTTTTCACTGGTTGAATTCAATGGATTGTGAAATTGGAACAAGCGCATGATCGGCAAACTATTAGGAAAAGTCGTTGGTGAAGTTCTTGCTTTACCCGCAACAATTGCTAACGAAATGGAGGATGCAGTAGATGAAGTAGAAAAAACGATTGACAAGCGTTATGATCCGCCGAAGAAGAAAGAGAAGGCAAAATGATGAAGAGACTTTCAGATGCAGAATGCTTTAATAAGTTAACAAGTTCAGAATGCTATAAAAATACGGTTAATCAAGCAGATAAGAATAAAGTCACAAAAGCCCGTTCTGGTGTAAACCCCACCACACCAAGTTCTTTGATTGGGCAGGTTGCAGCAGAACTTGGGTTAAGAGCATATGCAGCAGAAGATCATTCTACTACACCACCGCCTCCCCCACCTCCACCACCTACAACTAATCCGTGGGATTCTGGTTATCCACCGAGAGCATATAATCAGGGTTCGCGCGGACAGAACTGTATCTTTAATGTTCACATCAATTGCACTCTACGTAGTGATGGAAAGTATGTAGATCAGCACGGAATCACATATTCTGATTCTGGCTTGTGTGATGGTGGTCGTACAGAAACTCCAGATATTCCAGAACTCAAAGCCGCCGATATGAAAGATCAGGCTGAACCGTGGGATGCTTATGAGTGGTTCGGCAATGTAATTGGTCCAAACAAAGAAAACTATCCGGCTGCTTCGTACAATAAGTGATTCAGTACAGTAACTCAACGAGTCCTCTCGGCTCGCTCGCCCAGGGGTCGGGAGGCACGTTGAGACGCCACCTGAGACGCCGTAGACCGCTTGCGGGGGGTTAGCCTGTATGCTAGGCTACCCTGTATGAGACGCTTACTGTCACGTCACAGAATCTACATACCACTCAATCCCTTTATTCATGCAGAAAACCTGTAGCTACTGTAACGGAGAATACAACACAATCAGACCTACAAGTAAGTTCTGTTCTCCTAGATGCCGCACGTTAGCCTATCGAGAGAGGCATGGTATTGTCACCAAGAGAGATAAGGACCATACTGTATGCCAGCGCGAAGGATGCGGAAAAACAATACCAGATAGCTTTAAAGCTAGTGCAAGATATTGCTCGAATGCCTGTCGCCAAAAAATTTACAACGACTCACACAAAGAAGTCGCCAAAGCAAAGAGAGACGCAGTAGTACAAGAACGTAGAGATGCTAAAGCAGTTGAAGATTTCATACAGGAGTTGATGGGTGAATGAGAGTTTCAACAAATTTTCGTACAGGAGAAAATGCTGAAGATATGGGCCTTATTATGGAAGTAGACTTTCGTATCACAAATAGTCGTATGTTTGGTGTAGAACCTGATCCAGCAAAAATTGGTGAATGTGTCAATGCAGCATTGAATGCATTTAATGAAGAATGGATTAAAGAAGCTGTTAGCTTTAGACCTAATCCTTCTCTGAGAGATTATGTATGATGAAAAGGAAACAGGCCTTCTCATATACAGTGAATATTCCTATTATTGAGGGACAAGCTACTGTAATGATTGATGGTGTTCCGAAGGTCCTTATTGCAGGTGATAGTGTTGATGTAACCTACAAAGTTTCATTTAGGACACGTTTTCCTTTTATTATAAAAAGTGTTAGGATTGATGGTGTGGTTTCATGAAAATCATTTCGGGTGGACAAATTGGCGCGGATATTGCAGCCCTTCAATGGGCCAAATCTGTAGGTTGGGAAACAGGCGGCTGGATGCCCAAAGACTTTAAAACTCTAGATGGTCTTCATCCTGAGTATAAAGAATTGTACGGAATGACTGAAACGCATGACGACGGCTATCCAGAACGCACCCGGATGAATGTCTTAACTGCTGATGTGACTCTACGATTTGGATCAAGTTTCAATACACATGGTGAACGTTGTACTGCACGATTTATTCGTATGTACAAAAAACCACATCTGGATATTCTAATGAATCCTATTAATTTTACTTGTATTCCTAGTCCTGCTTATGCACGTGAATGGCTAGAAGTACACATGCCAGATACAATCAATGTTGCTGGTAACGCAAGAGTCACAATTGAACCAGAAGTAAGACTTTTCTTAGACCAGATTGGTTATCGTAGATGAAAATCATCTCACTTGATCCTGGAAAAACTACAGGGTATACTGTGGGGTATCTTTCGGAGCTAGAACCGGAATTACGCTTTCATTCATTTCAGGATAAATTGAGTCATATCCAACTCTATGAGTTATTGCAAGAAGAATCACCACAATGGATCGTGTGTGAAAGTTTCGAATTCAGAAACAAGGTTCGACCAGGAACTGAATTAATCTCGTGTGAACTAATTGGTGTTGTTCACTTATATACCGCATTATACAAAAATGGCCTTACCTTCCAAACTGCATCCACACATGGAGCAGGCGGTCGGAATGGTCCATTTCAAGATCGTATTCTACGAGCGAAAGGAATCTATAAACCAGGTAAACCTCACGCTATGGACTCATTGAGGATTCTTCTCTATTGGTATGAACATGGTAAAGGATTCCAATTTAATAAACGTAAGGGCTATAAGGACTTAATGGTACATCATCTATGACGGCTCCTTTAACTGTAACCGAAGATACGTGGATCATTGCGGATACACATTTCGGACATACGAACATCATTCGCTATTGTAACCGCCCAATTGACCATGATCGTAAAATGTATAACTCATGGAAGCGATTGGTTAAAAAGAATGATGTTGTCTTACATCTTGGTGATTTATCTATTTGGTATGGACCGTGGAGAAATCATTGGCTAAAGAAATGTTATAAACTTAAAGGTGAGAAGTACATCATTTGGGGTAACCACGATGAAGATCAGAAAATGTCTCCCAAAGTCTTTGAATCAAAAACTGGATTCAAGGTCATTCAACCGTTCCGTCAAAAAGACGTTATGTTCTCACACGAACCTGTTACTGATTCCGAGGCATTATGGCAAGTCAACATTCATGGACACGTTCATGACCACAAACCGTTCGGTGTTTGGCAAATGGCTGGATACAATTACTTCAATGCTTCGATTGAAGGGATGAATTACAAGCCGTGGCGATTAGGCGATATACTCAAAAGATGTTAATCTGGTGTAGATCAAAATATGATGAACTTGTAATGACTGTAAGTTTGCTTTTCATTGCAATTGGTGTATATCTTGGCGCAACACTAATCAATGTCCCGATCGGTTCTGCTCTACTTATTATAGGAATCGTAATCTTCGGATTAGGGACGATCTGGAAATCTTGATAATGGAGGTATCATGCGTAAATTATTATTAGCCTGCTTAGTTGTAATCGTCTTTGGTTCTATTGGAAGTGCTCAATCTTCTACCGGATGGTTGACTCCGACTACTACATGGCAATGGCAGATTCAAGGTAAAATCGACCAAACGGTTTCAGCGCAGATGTTTGACATTGATCTATTTGATGCACGCCCAGGAGAAATCAATGCAGGCGTTATCTCGCAACTCCATTCTAAAGGTAAACACGTTCTTTGCTATTTAGATACAGGCGCGTGGGAAAGCTATAGGCCAGATGCTTCACAGTTCCCCGCTAGTGTAATCGGCAATTCAACTGGTTGGAGTGGTGAACGCTGGTTGGATATTCGACAGCAATCGTGGCCGCTATTCGCAGATATTATCTGGAATAGACTTGATCTTGCTGTAAGTCTTGGTTGTGATGGCATCGAACCAGATCAAAATAACTCAGTTGAAAACAATCCTGGTTTTCCAATCACCTATGCAGACGAAGCTGCTTGGTATCTAGAGGTTGCAAGACAAGCACATCTTCGTGGTTTAACTGTTGTACAGAAAAATGGTATTGAGTTACTACATCGTTCATTTGGTCCAAGTCTCGTAGCTGCTCACGACGGAATGCTGAATGAAGAGTGTTGGCAATATCGTGAATGTGATGATGGATTACAGTTATACGTACAGGCAGGTAAGTGGTTAGGTGAAGTAGAGTACAAAGGACAAGTAAGTAAAGTATGTCCTCAGCTAAATAAGCGTGGCTTCATGGGAATGAAAAAGAAGTTATCACTATACGCTTATCGTGAGGTCTGCTGGTAGATTCATGCCGACGTGGTGGAATTGGTATACACATCAGACTTAAAATCTGACGCCTGTAAAGGATTGAGGGTTCGAGTCCCTCCGTCGGCATTGCACAAAAATGAGGGAGCCACCCCAGGAGTAAAGGTGACTCCCTCTGCTTCTCTCTCTGGCCCTGAACGAGAGAGAACTTTGAAAGTTAGAACAAGATTCTGATAAGTAAGATGATTAGCAAAATTGCTAGAATTACTTTCAGAACCGTTAATAGATCATTTGTGCTCAAGGATTAGGTGGTGCCGGAACTTCTGGCGTAACAGGATCAGGTCCGGCAACTTGTGGAACATCACTCTGCAACTGCTTAAATAGACCTAGATCAGTCACGCTCTTAAGGATAGAACCCACGAATGCTGCAAGAACAACAACCCAAGCAGCGTTCATAAGCACTTCCATATCGAGTCCAGGGATCACTAGGTCTGCATTAGCAGCATATAGATAACCACCATACAGAATGAAGAACGGCACCATCTTCCCAAGCACATCGTTACGCATGGTATCCGCAATGAAGCTAAGACGGAAGCCCTGCGTGTTGTCAACAAGTGCGGCTACTGTTCCAAGTAGGAAATCGAGTACGAGAAGTAGCAGAGCAATCTGAACTCTCGTATCATTGAAAGCCGCATTTAGTAGGTCCTGCAACTCAGCCTCCTAAATATCGTAGTGAACGTAGCAATTGATATCGCTACGATAGTTGTACTTGTAGAAACCCATTGGGTAACTTCCCATGCTTAAGACGTTTCCACCTCCTGTGTACATTGCAACATGCGTTGGTGCTCCTACAGGGAATGCAGGACTTGCACCACGATGAAAACCATAGAAGATAAAGTCACCTGGTTCTAGTAAACCGAATTTAACCTTATGTCCATGTCCAATTAAAGTGCCAGTATATCCCTGCCCATCATAACCACGTCCATTAGGATCGGGAGCACCAGCAGCGTAATGGCAGTTTGTAACCATTGCGCTACAATCCCACTTTTTGGGAACTGTCGGAGGCTTGCATAGAATAAAAGCACGCATTTGACTGTATGCATCCATATCATAGCGATGTGCATACCAGTAAAATCCTGCTTCTACTGCAAGCTGTCGCTTATTCTTCTTCTTGTGATTAGCGCAATAGACCTCTGCAAGATGAATTGAATAATCATCAAAAGCCCACTCAGTTCTATGACGTGCTGTCCGTCTTTGACGAAGCGCATCGTGAGTGACTTTGTTGATCTTCCCGGTAACGGGAACCTTCATAATTAACTGAGCACCCTTAACAGCATTCTCGAATGCTGTGCCGTACTGCGGAGAAAATCCGCGTTTCCACCACGGGTACAAATCGGGGAATGCGTGTGAAAGTGCGCGTTTATGCGCGATCACATCATTCCCGGTCATACCGCGCTGTAGTGTTCTGCAAAGTGGTACTTTAGGTGTTGCCATAATTAGTCGTCCTCAGGAGGAACAGTTCCTTCCCCTTCTTCACTATCAGGTTCTTTAGGTTCATCTTCTGGCGTTGGCGCATCTGGATCAGCTTCCCATAACGTTAATTGTGCGTTCATCATGGCTCCTTATTAAATGAATCATGAATCATCTTTTCAAGTCTATGCCTTGTGACTACATCATTCACAATTAATAGACAAGAGACTACCTCTGCAACAAGAAACGTACTAACGAATGCAACACGATACCAATATAAATGTGATCTATCTTCGGTGACTGAGATAGAAATCGCTACTGATGCAAGCATCAGGAATACTAACTGAATAACGAATCTTCCAACGCTACGTCTAACGCTACTTTCTGCTAGAAGTAAAAATCGTCCGTTTTGTCCTCCTTTTCGTACAGCACGATATGTTTTCCATGAATCCCAAAATTCAAAAGTCACGAAAATAAGTGCTACTATGACGACAGCAGTAAACGTAATCGTGACCCAAGTTAAATTTTTGTATGGCCCCGCTGTCGTCCAATCCGCGATTAGGTCAGTCACCGATTAGACCCCCTTCTTCGTGCAATGGCGATAACCTGCTCAACTTGACGTAGTTCTATCTCAACAGCTTTCTGACGACGTTTTACATCAATAATATCTCTATTGGTGGACTTTTTTCTCCTTTTGAATAGATGACTAAAGATCATAATGGAGATTTCACCTCCGCAACTTCCTTTGCAACACTGACGGAACGCTCCGCTAACTGCGTGCCTCCGAGGGCTAATTGTTTCCATTCATCTTTTTCTTTACAAACATCTTTATATTGCCAGCCAAAT
>Ga0207660_10000059_pt1 | contig 56766 bp, 59 predicted proteins | sample KBSC73BmetaG_FD_184335 | JGI IMG/M metagenome (GOLD analysis project Ga0207660, IMG submission 184335) | Corn rhizosphere microbial communities from Kellogg Biological Station, Michigan, USA - KBS C7-3B metaG (SPAdes) (version 2) | ecosystem: Host-associated > Plants > Roots > Rhizosphere ... | reverse complement strand
CCGATGCGGTCGCCGAAATGGCCGAACACGATCCCGCCGAGCGGCCGCGCCACAAACCCGACCGCATAGGTCGCGAAGGCGAGCAAGGTCCCGACCAGCGGATCGAACGAGGGAAAGAACAGCTTGTTGAAGACGAGCGCGGCGGCCGAGCCGTAGAGGAAGAAGTCGTACCACTCGATCGTCGTCCCGATCAGGCTCGACAGGATCACCCGGGTGAGGCCGCTCCGCTCCGCTTCCGCCATCAAATCTTTCCCTCCGACCCACGCACTTTGGAGCGCCGGATTGCCGCGCGTCAATCTTGCCGAGCGCCGCGCCGGGCCTTAGCCCTAGCGCATGCGCACGCTCCTGCTTCCCGCCTTGCTCCTCCTTTCCGCCGCCGCTTCGCCTCCGCCCGAGCTCGCGCGATTGCGCGCCGAAGCCGGCCACGTGACGATCGCGCGGGACGACTGGGGCATCGCGCACGTCCACGGCCACACTGACGCCGACGCCGTGTTCGGGATGATCTATGCGCAGGCCGAGGATGACTTTCCGCGCATCGAGGCGAATTACCTGACCAACCTCGGCCTGACCGCCGAGGCCGACGGCGAAAAGGCGATCTGGCAGGACCTGCGCGCGCGACTCTACGTCAGCCCGTCCGAGCTCAAGGCCGATTATGCGGCGAGCCCGCCGGCGATGCGCAAGCTGATGGATGCGTGGGCGGACGGCCTGAACTACTATCTCGCCACGCATCCGAGCGTGCATCCCCGCGTGATCACCCATTTCGAGCCGTGGATGGTGATGAGCTTCACCGAGGGAAGCATCGGCGGCGACATCGAACGGATCGACCTCGACAAGCTGCGCGATTTTTATTCGCGTGGGCCGAACGTTGCGTCCGCAAGCGGCGCGCACGCATGGATGTCGGACCTGTTCCGCAAGCAGCCGAACGAACCCCAGGGCTCCAACGGCATTGCCATCGTCCCGAAGCTCACCGGCGACGGCGGATCGCTCTTGCTGATCAACCCGCATACGAGCTTCTACTTCCGCTCCGAGCTTCAAATGTCGAGCGATGAGGGCCTGGACGTCTACGGCGCGGCAACGTGGGGCCAGTTCTTCATCTACCAGGGCTTCAACCCGCACGTCGGCTGGATGCACACCTCGACCGGCGTCGATAATGTCGACGAGTTCGCCGAGAAGGTGGAGCGGCGCGGCAAGGGCTATTGCTACTGGTATGGGCGCACCTGCCGGCCGCTCGGCGCGCGTCCGATCACCATCCGCTACCGCACGCCCGACGGCCGCATGGCGTCGCGCAGCTTCACCGCGTGGATGACCCATCGCGGGCCGATCGTCGCTTCCGATCACGGCCGCTGGATCGCCTTCGCCATGATGAACCGCCCGGTCGAAGCGCTCCAGCAGAGCTATTTGCGCACCAAGGCGAGCGACCTCGCCTCCTACATGCGCATCTCGGATCTCAAGGCGAACAGCTCGAACAACACCGTGTTCGCCGACGACAAGGGCGAAATCGCCGTGCTTGCGCCGCAGTTCATGCCGCGCCGCGACAACCGCTTCGACTACACGCGGCCCGTCGACGGCAGCGATCCCGCGGCCGACTGGCACGGGCTGCACGAGCCGTCGGAGCTTCCCAACTCGATCGACCCGCCCAACGGCTGGGTCTTCAACAGCAACGACTGGCTCTATTCCGCCGCGGGCGCTTACTCACCCAAGCCGGCGAACTTCCCCGTCTATCTCGACAGCGCGGGCGAAAGCTATCGCACGATCCATGCCACCCGGCTGCTCAGCCAGCCCGGCAGATGGAGTCTGGACCGACTGCAGACGGCGGCATTCGACAGCGCACAGCCGTCGTTTGAAGTGCTGGTGCCGATGTTAGTCGCGGCGTGGCAGGCGCTTCCGTCCAGCGACCCGCGAAAGGCGCGGCTGGCGGAGCCGATCGCGACGCTCAATGCTTGGGACAAGCGCTGGGGCGTCAGTTCCATCCCCAACACGCTCGCGCAATTCTGGGGCGACGAGCTGAGCAAGGCCGCGACCTCGCGCGAGTGGAACGACCACCGCAATTTCTTCCGCCACATGGAAGCGCTGAGCCCGGAGGAGAAGCTCGACACCTTCGCCCGCGGCCTGAGCCGGCTCGAGCGCGACTTCGGCGGCTGGCGGGTGCCGTGGGGCGAGGTCAACCGGTTCCAGCGGATCGACCCGGCGATCGATTCCCGGTTCGACGACAACGCACCGAGCATCGCCGTCGGCTTCACCTCGAACAAGTGGGGCTCGCTCGCCTCGTTCGGCGCATCGCAAAAGCCGGGGACGAAGAAATGGTACGGGACCAACGGCAACAGCTTCGTCGCCGTCGTCGAGTTCACGCCGCACGGCCCGCGCGCCCGCGCCGTGACCGCCGGCGGCGAGAGCGGTCATCCGGAATCGCCGCACTTCGACGACGAGGCGGTGCGCTACGCGACCGGCAACCTGCGCGAGGTCTATTTCACGCCCGCGCAGCTGAACGGGCACACCGAGCGGACTTACCACCCCGGCGGGTAGCTAAAGGCCGGCGAACTTGTCTGTCGCGCGGACGAGGGCGTCGAGGTTGCCGGGTTCGTTGAACAAATGCCCCGCATCGGGGATGATATTGAGCTCGACCTCTGGCCACGCCTGCTTGAGCCTCCAAGCGGCGACGGGCGGGGTGCAGCTGTCGTGGCGCCCCTGGACGATCACGCCCGGGATTCCGCGCAGCTTCTCCGCGCCCTTGAGAAGCTGACCTTCCTCGAGCCAGCCGTGGTTCGCCATGTAGTGGTTCTCGATCCTTGCGACCGCGACCGCGACCGCCGGCTCGGTGAAATGGTCGATGGTCGACGGGCTCGGAAGCAAAGTCACGATCTCGCCTTCCCACTTGCTCCAGGCCTTGGCCGCTTGGAGCTGCTCGTTCTTGTCGTCCGAGGTCAGCCTTTTGCGATAAGCCTCGACCAGGTCCGAGCGCTCGTTTTCCGGAATGGGGCCGATGAACTCCTCGAACTTGTCGGGATAGATCCTCGACGCGCCGCCCGGCTTGTACATCCAGTCGAGCTCGTCCTGGTCGAACAGGAATATGCCGCGCAGAACCAGCTCGGTGACCCGCTCGGGGTACGTCTCGGCATAAGTGATGGCGAGCGTCGATCCCCAGCTGCCGCCGAACACCTGCCATTTATCGACCTTCGAGACCTCGGTCCGAAGCTTCTCGACGTCCCCAACGAGGTCCCAGGTCGTGTTGTGGTCGAGCTCCGCATAAGGCGTCGACTTGCCGCATCCGCGCTGATCGAACACCAGGATCTTGTACTTGTCGGGATTGAACTGCCGGCGGTGCTCGGGACTCGACCCGCCGCCCGGACCGCCGTGGAGGAAGACGACCGGCTTCCCATCGGGATTGCCGGACAGCTCCCAGTAAAGGCTGTGCCCGTCGCCGACGTCGAGCATTCCGGTCTCGTACGGCTGGAAGTCGGGATACAGTGTCCGGCGCGCGGCGGTCTGAACGTCCATCAGAAGCTGAATTCCTCATAGATGTGCGACACGTCGCCGTGCCACTCGCCATGGTAACGCGCGAGCAGGCGATCGGCAGGCGTCATGCCGGTTGCGACGACATCGCGCAATGGATCGAGGAAGCCGCCCTCATTGTCCCCGGCGCTGTTGAGCTCAGCCCGGCGCGTGAGGCCGTCGGCGGCGATGTCGAGCACTCGGGCAGCGAAGTCGCGCATGGCTTCGCCGTCCGGCGTCACCGCATCGAGCGCGAGTTTGGGGACCTCGTGGCGCAGCTTCTCGCGCTGCTCGATGGTCCAGTGCTTGACGAGATCCCATGCCGCGTCGAGCGCCGTATCGTCGTAGAGCAGGCCCACCCATAGCGCGGGCAAGCCGCAAATCCGGCTCCAGCGCCCGCCGTCGGCGCCCCGCATCTCGAGGAAGCTCTTGAGGCGCACTTCCGGGAAGGCGGTGGAAAGATGGTCGACCCAGTCGGTCAGCAGTGGCTTCTCGCCTGGAAGCTGGGGCAATCTGCCCTCGAGGAACGCCCGGAAGCTTTCGCCGGCAACGTCGATGTAATTGCCGTCGCGGAAGACGAAGTACATCGGCACGTCGAGCGCATAGTCGCAGTAGCGCTCATACCCGAACCCGTCCTCGAACACGAAGGGCAGCATGCCCGTGCGGTCGGGGTCGGTGTCCTCCCAGATGTGGCTTCGGAAGCTCTTGTAGCCGTTGGGCTTCCCTTCCGTGAACGGCGAGTTGGCGAACAAGGCGGTCGCCACCGGCTGCAGCGCGAGCGCGACGCGGAACTTCTTCACCATGTCGGCTTCGCTCGAATAATCGAGGTTGGTCTGGATCGTGCACGTGCGCAGCATCATGTCGAGCCCGAGGCTGCCGACCTTGGGCATGTAATTGAGCATGATCGCGTAGCGGCCCTTCGGCATCACCGGCAGGTCGGCGCGGGTCTTGTCCGGCCACATTCCGACGCCGAGGAAGCCGAGCCCAAGCCGGTCGCCGATCATCTTGCATTGGCCGAGGTGCCGCGCGGCTTCGGCGCAGGTCTGGTGCAGGTTCCTGAGCGCGGCGCCGGAAAGCTCGAACTGGCCGGCAGGCTCGAGGCTGATGGTTCCATCGTCGCCGGAAAGCGCGATCACGTTGCCGTTTTCGACCACCGGGCGCCAGCCGAACTGGGTGAGGCCTTTCAACAGGTCGCGGATTCCACCGGGCTCGTCATAGGAGGGGGCGCGGTGGTCGGAGCGGCGATAGACGAACTTCTCGTGCTCGGTCCCGATGCGCCAGTCGTCGCGCGGTTTCTCGCCGCCCTCGAACACGGCGATCAGGTCGGCTCGACTTTCGATGAGCGGGCTGGCGCTGTCGTCGGTGCGCGTCGTCATGCCGGCGCGCCTAGCCGCGAAGACTGCTCAGCGCCAGTCGCCGGCAACTGCCATGTAAACCGCGAGTGCCGCGAGCGCTGCCGTCTCCGCGCGCAAAATGCGGGGCCCGAGCGAGATTCCGACGCTGTTTGGCGCCGACCGGATCGACGCCCGTTCCTTGTCCGTGAAGCCTCCCTCCGGACCTGTCAGGATCACGCATGCGCCTTGGGTAAATGCGTCGGGCGCCCACTCGCCGCCGGCTTCATCGGCGAAATACAAGCTGCGCGATGAGTCGCGATCGCGAAGGAAGTGATCTAGCGTCATCGCCTCGTCAATGTCCGGCAGGCGCGTCCGCCCGCATTGCTCGGCTGCCTCGATCGCAATGCTCTCCAACCGCTCGACCCGGACGCGCTCGGCGATCGTCCGCTCCGTCATCACCGGAACCAGGCGCGCGGCACCCAGCTCGGTCGCCTTTTCCACCAGCCAATCGGTCTGGGCGCGCTTCACCGGCGCAAAGGCCAGCCAGACGTCGGGAATGCTTTCGGGCTCGCGAGTGCGGCGGTCGATCGTCAGCGTCATGCTCTTCCTGGCGGCGGCCGAAATCCGCGCCAGCCATTCGCCGCTGAAACCGTCGAACGCGAGCAGCTCCGCGCCGCTATTCAGGCGAAGCACATTGCCGAGATAGTTGGCTTGTCGGGCGTCGAGCTCGACCAGTGTTCCTTCTTCGAGCGGCTGTTTCACGAACAGCCTGGGCAGGCTCTTTGGCGGCCAGGCGGGCGTCGCAGGCATGAGCGGCGCTTAGCGGGAGAGCCGCGGCGCCGCCACTGCACGTTGATAACTTTTCGATTAATTGCGCCTATTTAATGATTCAATAAGCTCGCGGTAGTAACGAGAAGTGCGAAGGTGTATAGTTCGCTCCTCGTCGCTTCCAGCCTGATCAGCCAGGCTAAGCGCTTCTAACAGCCTTCGTACAAAATAGGCCTTGTACATCGGCGCCGTCCTGAGTTCGGCGGCCGCAATGGCTCGTCGTCGTTTCGGGCAAACAACGCACTAACTTCTATTCTGCTCCATGACTATAAATAAGTTCGTCAAAATCAATTCGTAATGGACCCAAAGACAAGGCTCCTACGCGAGCGGGGCGCCCTTGAGTGACCGCCGCGCGCCTGTCAAATGGCGTCAGTGCCAGCCTATTCGGACACTGTTCCCGACAGCGAGCGCCGCGGGTTCATCGGCGCACTTCCGCCGCGGCTGCGTCCCTATGCGTCCTTGATGCGGCTCGATCGCCCGATCGGCAGCTGGCTGCTTTTCTGGCCTTGCGCATGGAGCGTCGCGCTCGCCGGCGTCGGCGGCCAATGGGGCCTGTTCCTTTGGCTCGGCCTCGGCGCCTTCGCCATGCGCAGCGCCGGCTGCGTCTACAACGACATCGTCGACCGCGACCTCGACCGACGCGTCGAGCGCACCCGCCTTCGTCCGCTCGCGAGCAATCGAGTCTCGGTTCGCTCGGCCTGGATTTTGATCGCGGCATTGTCCCTGACCGGCCTCATCGTCCTTCTCCAGCTCAACCTTGTCGCGGCGATCGTCGCGCTCGTCAGCATTGCGCCGGTCGCTGCCTATCCCTTCATGAAGCGCATCACTTGGTGGCCTCAGGCGTGGCTCGGGATCGTCTTCTCCTGGGGCGCCTTGGTCGGCTGGCCGGCCGTCACCGGCTCGCTTTCCCTCACCACCTTCCTGCTGTGGATCGGAAGCATCGCGTGGGTGGTCGGCTACGACACCCTCTACGCGATCCAGGACATTGAGGATGACGCGCTCGTCGGCGTCAAATCCTCGGCCCGGCGGCTCGGCGACAAGGCGCCGCTCGGAATCGCGATTTTCTACCTCGTGGCTCTGCTGCTCTGGGGAGCGGCGATCTGGACCGTCCGGCCGGACTGGATCGCGCTACTTGGCCTGGTTCCAGCAGCGCTCCACCTCGGCAACCAGGCGCTCCGTGCCGATCCGCGCGATGGCGGGCTCGCGCTCGACCTCTTCCGGTCGAACCGCAGCTGCGGCCTGCTGGTCTGCCTTGCGATGCTGGTCGTCGGCCTCGCGCCGCACTAAGCGGCCGTTCGATGAAATCGCCCGAAGATGCCCGCCGCATGGCCGAGTCGCTCGTCGAGCGAGGCGTCGCCGCGGGCGCGAGCGCCGCGGACGCGCTCTACGTTCGCCGAGCGCTCGTCGGGGGTGCGGTGCGCCTCGGAGAGACGGAAAGCGTCAGCCGCTCCGAAGGCGAGGAGATCGGCCTCAGGCTGTTCGTCGGCCAGCGCTCGGCGACCGTCGCGTCGTCGGACCTCTCCGATGAGGCGCTGGGCGTGCTGGCCGAGCGGTGCCTGGCAATGGCCCGCGAAGCGCCCGAGGATCCCTATGCGGGGCTTGCGCCCGCCGACCTGCTCCAGTCCGGCGACCCGCCGTTCCTCGATATGGACGATCCAGTCGAGCCCGATCCCGCCGAGCTCCGGGCGCGGGCGCTCGAAGCGGAAACCGCCGCGCTTGCGATCCCCGGCGTCACCAATTCGAGCGGCGCCGGCGCGGGCGCCTCGGCATGCACGCTCGCGCTCGCCACCTCGGGCGGCTTTTCCGGCGCCTATCGGACCAACGGCCACAGCTGCACGGCGATCGCGGTGGCAGGCGAGGGAGCGACGATGCAGCGCGATTATGCCGGCCATAGCGCGCGCTACATCGGCGACCTCGAACCCTCCGCCGAGATCGGCCGAAAGGCGGGCGAGCGCGCGGTAGCGCGATTGAACCCGCAGCGGCCCAAGCCCGGCAAATATCCGGTGATCTTCGACGCGCGCATCGCGTCCACGCTGCTCGGCCATTTCTCGGGCGCGATCACGGGGTCGTCGATTGCGCGCAAGACGAGCTTCCTGCGTGACAGGCTCGGCGAGGCGGTATTCGGGCCGGGAGTGACCATCGTCGACGATCCGCTGCGGCGGCGGGGATTGCGCTCGCGGCCGTTCGATGCCGAGGGCGTGCGCGTCTCGCGGCGAGAGCTCGTCTCCGCGGGCGTGCTCAACCAGTGGATCGCGGACAGCGCGGCGGCGCGGCAGCTCGGCATCGAACCGACCGGCCATGCCTCGCGCGGCGTCGGCGGCGCGCCCGGCGCTTCACCCAGCAATCTCTATATGGAGGCCGGACGGCCGCTCAGCCGCGAAGAGCTACTCGCCAGCGTCGCCGAAGCGGTGCTGGTCATCGAGCTCATCGGCCAGGGCGTGAACGGAGTCACCGGCGACTACAGCCGCGGCGCCGTCGGGTTCATGGTCCGCGGCGGGGAAATCGCCGAGCCGGTCGCCGAGATCACGATCGCCGGCAACCTCATCGACATGTTCGCGACCCTCGAGCCGGCGAGCGACCTCGAATTCCGCCGCGGCGTCGACGCGCCGACGATCCTGATCCCCGAAATGACGGTGGCTGCGGCTTAGCCTTCCGCGCCGACCTTGGGCAAGCGGAGCCGCGGGATCTCTATGTGGGGGCAGCGGTCCATCACGACCTTGAGCCCCGCCGCTTCCGCGCGCGCGGCTGCCTCCTCGTTGATGACGCCCAGCTGCATCCACACCGCCTTCGCGTCGACGAAGATTGCCTGGTCGACGGCTTCTCCGGCCGCTTCCGGACGGCGGAAGATGTCGACGATGTCGATCGGAATGCCGATCTGCGCAAGCTCGCGCCAGACGAACTCGCCGAGCACATGCTCGCCGGTGATCTGCGGGTTCACCGGAAGCACGCGATAGCCCCAGTCCTGCAGGAATTTCATCACTCCGTAGGATGGCCGATCGGGCCTGTCCGAAGCGCCGACGACCGCAATCGTCCGCGCATTCCGCAGCAGGTCGGCAATATCTTCGTCGCGGGTCAGCGGCATGGAGCCATCCTCTCGTCAGCTTGAATGCGTCAGCGGCTTCAACAGTTGCGCTGCGATCGCTTCGAACGCTTGCGCATCCTCGCCGCCGGACGCGGCCGGCGGCTCGCCGGCATCGGAGGCTTCGCGGATCGCGAGCGACAGCGGCAGCCGGCCGAGGAAAGGCACGCCCATCTCGGCTGCGGCGTGTTCGGCCCCGCCGCTGCCGAACGGGTGCGAGCTCTCGCCGCAATGCGGGCACACATAGGTCGACATGTTCTCGATCAGCCCAAGCACCGGCACGCTGGTTTTGTTGAACAGGTCGACCGCACGCCGTGCGTCGATCAGCGACAGGTCCTGCGGCGTCGAGACGATTACCGCGCCCGCGGGCCGCGAGCGTTGGATCAGCGTCAGCTGGACGTCGCCGGTGCCCGGCGGCAGATCGACGATCAAAAGCTCGCAGTCGCCCCAGTCGGCTTCGATCAGCTTGGTCAGTGCGCCGGTCGCCATCGGCCCTCGCCAGGCAAGCGCGTGCCCCGGAGAGACCAGCTGGCCCAATGACAGAAATTTAATTCCGTGCGCCTCGACCGGAATCAGCCGCTCATCTTCGGCCGTGACTCGCTCATGATTGCCGAGCAAAGTCGGCTGGGAGGGGCCGTAAACGTCGGCGTCGATCAGGCCCACTTTCTTGCCCATGCGCGCGAGGGCGATGGCGAGGTTCGCCGAGACGGTCGACTTTCCGACGCCGCCCTTGCCGCTGCCGATCGCAATCAGTGTGCGCGACGGCTCCGCTGCAGTCGTCATCGCGATCCGCACATCGTCCGCTGCGCCTCTCTCGAGCACCGCCGAGCGCAGCTCCTGCTCGGCGCTCGTGCGGTCGGCCGCCGACAGTCCCGTAGCGTCGATGATCAGAGTCGCGACGCGCCCAACGAGCCTGCGCGAGCGGATCCGCTCGTCATGCGGAAGGTTCGCAAGCTCGTCGCGCGCATCGCTCATGCATGGCACATAGGAACGGCATCATCGCTTGCCACTGTTTTTCGCGTTTGGCCGTCCCTATAATCGACGGCGATGAGCAGTCTTACGGGGTGGGCCGGCCGCGTTCGCGGCCTTTTCGCCGATAACAAGGGCCCGTGGGGGCCGAGCGGAAGCGGCGACGAGCCGCCGGCCGACGATGGTCACGGCGGGCCCTGGGGCGAGGCGTCGGGCAATGACCGTCGGCCCCTCGGCGGCCGAACGGTTGCGCCCCTCGACGAAATCCTTCGCCGCGGCCGAATGCGCTTTCGCCGCGGCGGCGGTTTTCCCGGCCGGCCCGACGGCACTCTGATCCTGTGGGCAATCGTCGGCTTCATCGCCATCTGGCTGATCTTCACCAGCATGCATTCAATCGCGCCGGGCGAGCGCGGCGTCGTCACCCGCTTCGGCCGCTACAGCTACACGCTCGGGCCCGGCGTCGGCCTGACGCTGCCGTCACCGATCGACCGGGTCCAGAAGGTCGACGTCGAAAGCATCCGCAGCGTCGACCTCGGGTCGCAGAGCAGCGAGGACCTGATGCTCACGGGCGACCAGAACCTCCTCGACATCGCTTATTCGGTGCGCTGGAACGTCAAGAATCCCGAATGGTACCTGTTCCAGCTGGCGGATCCTGACGAGACCATCCGCCAAGTCGCCGAAAGCGCGATGCGCTCGGTGATCAGCCAGGTGACGCTCCAAGACGCGATGGGCGACAAGCGGGGCGACATCGAAACCCAGGTCACCGACCGGATGCAGCGCATTCTCGACGGTTATCATTCCGGCATCTTCATCCAGGGCGTTGCCATCCAGCAGGCGGACCCTCCAGCCGAAGTCAATGATGCGTTCAAGGAAGTGACCGCTGCGCAACAGGACGCCAAGTCCTACGTCAACCAGGCCAATGCGTATGCGCTCCAGTTGACGGCCAAGGCGCAGGGTGAGGCCGCGGCGTTCGACAAGGTCTATCAGCAATACAAGCTCGCGCCCGAGGTGACCCGGCGCCGGATGTATTACGAGACGATGGAGCAGGTCCTTTCCAAGGTCGACAAGACGATCGTCGAGGCGCCCGGAGTGACGCCCTATCTGCCGCTTCCGCAGGTGAAGAAGGAACAGCAGCAGGAGCCGCAGCAATGACCGGCTTCATCCGCCGCCGGCCGCTCGTTTCGGGGGCTATCCTCCTCTTCTTGGTCGTCCTGTTTCTCAGCAGCTTCCCGATTGTCCCCGAGACCAAGCAGGCGGTCGTCGTCCGCTTCGGGAAGCCCGAGCGGATCCTCAACCGCTATGAACCCGGCCGACCGATCGGCGCGGCCGGCGCGGGCCTTTCCTACCGCATCCCGTTCGTCGACCAGATCGTGTGGATCGACAAGCGCGTCCTCGCCGTCGACATGGAGCCCCAGCCAGTCCTCTCGACCGACCAGCGCCGTCTGATGGTCGATGCGTTTGCGCGTTACCGGATCGTCGATCCGCTGCTGATGTACATTCGCTCGACCAGCGAGGAGAATCTCAAGAGCCAGCTGCAGACGATTCTCAGGTCGGACGTGCGCAACGAGCTCGGCCGGCAGCCATTCTCCGCTTTGCTGACGCCCGAACGGCAAGGGATCATGGACGACGTCCGCTCCGCGTTGAATTCGCAGGCGGCGAAGTTCGGCGCCGAGATCGTCGACGTCCGGATCAAGAAGACCGATCTTCCCGACGGCACGCCGCTCCAGTCTGCGTTCGAAAGCATGCGCACGGCGCGCGAGCAGGAGGCGCGGTCGATCCGCGCCCAGGGCGCGAAGCAGGCCCAGATCATTCGCGCCCAGGCGGATGCCGACGCGTCGAAGACCTATGCGGCGAGCTTCGGCCAGGATCCGCAATTCTACGATTTCTACCGCGCGATGCAGTCCTATCTCACGACCTTTGTCGGCGACGGTCAGGAAAAACCCGCACCCACGAACATCATCCTGTCGCCGCAGAATGACTATCTGAAGGAATTCACTGGACGCAACACACCGTCGAAGTGAACCGTAGCGTTCAAATGTCGTTAAGCCCTGTGGGACATTAGCGCCCTTGCGTCTCAAGCCAATTGATGGAGTATCGATGAGCTCGAAGGAGTCCGGAAAAGTGCGCTATGCCTACGGGGTCGCGATGGCCCTGCTTCTCGGGGGATCGGCATTTTCTCTCGCCACTGGGCAGGCAGGCGCCCAGGTGCCGCAAAACGGGCCTGGCACTTCGGCTCTTGCGCCGCGCCCCGGCGCCCCGATGTCCTTCGCCGACCTCGTCGCGCGCCTCCAGCCGGCGGTGGTCAACATCTCGACCAAGCAGCGCGTCCCCGTAAAGGCGCAGGGCGCCGACCCGTTCGAGCAATTCTTCCGCCAGTTCGACCCGACCCAGCCCCAGGGCGACCAGGGGAACAGTCCCCAAGGCGGCGGCCAGGGCGCCACTCGGGAGGCAGGCTCGCTGGGCTCCGGCTTTCTCATCTCGCCCGATGGCTACATCGTCACCAACAACCACCTCATCCAGGGACTGACGGGCACGGGCACCGTCGACAGCGTCACCGTGACGATGACCGACGGCCATGAGTTCCCGGCGCGCATCGTCGGCCGTGACGAGACTTCCGACCTCGCGCTGCTGAAGATCGACGGCCGCAACCTGCCCTACGTGCGGTGGGGCGACAGCACCAAGGCGCGCGTCGGCGACTGGGTGATCTGCATCGGCGATCCTTATGCCGTCGGCAGCACGGTCACCGCGGGCATCGTCTCGGCGCTGCATCGTTCGATCAACGATTCCGGCCCCGGCGCCTACGACCGCTACATCCAGACCGACGCAGCCATCAACATGGGCAACAGCGGCGGCCCGATGTTCGACCTCAACGGCGATGTCATCGGCATCAATTCGGCGCTGATCTCGCCAAACGGCGCTTCGGTCGGAATCGGCCTTGCGATCCCCGCCGAGCTGGCGCGCCCCGTGATCGACGCGCTGATGCATGGCCAGCGCCCGCAGCGCGGCTATCTCGGCGTCGGCCTCCAGCCGGTCGACGAAGACCTTGCGCCCGCGGTCGGCATCGCCAAGGGCACCGGCGAGATGGTGCGGACGATCGTCCCCAACGGTCCCGCGGCCCAGGCCGGAATCCAGCAGGGCGACGTCATCGTGAAGGTCAACGGGCAGCAGGTCACGCCCGACCAGACCGTCTCCTACCTCGTTGCCAACAGCAAGGTCGGCTCGCGCATCCCGATCGAGATCATTCGCAACCCTGGTTCGCCCAACGCCAAGCACGGCACCGTTTATGTGACCCTGGCCGATCGCCCGACCGAAGAAGCCCTGAACAAGATCGCGGGCGGCGATACGAGCACGCAGGGGCCGTCGGGCACCACCGCGCCCGCCGTCCAGAAAGCGCTCGGCCTGTCGCTTGCGCCGCTCACTCCGGAGCTTGCGCGCGCAGCGAACCTTCCGGCCACGGCCCACGGGGTCATCATCACCGCCGTCGACCCGAACAGCGACGCGGCGGAGCAGGGGCTCCAGCGCGGCGACCTCATCATGTCGATCAACAATCAGCCCGTCACGAGCCCCGCACAGGTGCTGGCGGGCGTGGACGCCGCGCGCAAAGCTGGCCGCAAGAGCGTGCTTCTGCTGCTCAAGCGGGGCAATAATCCCGAGCTCTACATCGCGATCAGCATCGCCGGCAGGTAAGCCGCCGCGCAGCGCCGCAGCGGATTCGCATTCTCCGCGTTCGGCCTTAAAGAGGCTGCGGGAGAGAAAAAGGCGTGGCGGATAATCGCGAGGTCATAGCCAAGCTCGAGCGCGAGTGGCGCGACGCTTTGTGCGGCAAGGACATTGAGCGCCTGCGCAGCCTGATGCACCCCGATTTCGTGCTCATCGGCACGAGGACCGCGGGGCCCTTCCTGATGCACCGCGACGACTGGCTCGACGCCATTCAGCGACGCGAGGTCGAGACCATTGAGTTCGACGTCAAGGATGCGACCGCTTTCGACAATGTGATGATCGGCACCGTCCACGCGCGCTGGCGTCTCAAATATCTCGGCCGGGCGATCGAGGACTGCGTGCTGCTGACCGACGTGTGGGTGAAAGAGGACGGCCGCTGGCTCGCGATCCGGCGCCACTCGACGCCGGCTGCCGGCGAATGCGATAATCTCAAGGGGGAATAGATGGCACGTGAACAGGCTCTGCGCGCGGGTGAGGACATCAAGGAACTCACGATCCGAGGGATCATCCTCGGCGCGCTGATCACGGTCGTCTTCACGGCAGCGAACGTCTATCTCGGGCTGAAGATCGGGCTCACCTTCGCGACGTCGATCCCCGCCGCGGTGATCTCCATGGCGGTGCTGAAATTCTTCAGCAATTCGACCATCCAGGAAAATAATATCGTCCAGACGATCGCGTCTGCGGCGGGAACGCTGTCGGCGATTATCTTCGTCCTTCCGGGATTGATCATGGTCGGCTGGTGGACCGGCTTTCCTTACTGGCTGTCGGTCGCCGTAATCGGGATCGGAGGCATCCTGGGGGTCATGTATTCCGTGCCCTTGAGGCGCGCGATGGTGACCGGGTCCGACCTGCCGTATCCGGAAGGCGTCGCCGCAGCGGAAGTGCTCAAGGTCGGCGCGGGAGTCGGCGGCGCCGAGGAGAACCGCCGCGGTCTCGTCATGATCATCGTCAGCTCAATTGCGGCGGCTGCATTTTCGCTCCTGGCCGCGACGGGCATCATCTCATCCAACGCGGCCAAAAGCTTCCGTGTCGGCGGGGGCGCGAGCCAGGTCTCTGCGAGCCTTTCGCTGGCGTTGATCGGCGTCGGGCACCTGGTCGGGCTCGCCGTCGGCATCGCGATGTTCGTCGGATTGCTGATCAGCTGGGCCTATCTCGTGCCGCACTATACGTCATTGGCGGCGATCCCGGCGGGAACCAGCCTCGACGATTTCGTCGGAGATGTTTTCGTCCACAAGGTCCGGTTCATCGGCGCGGGCACCATCGGAATCGCGGCGATCTGGACCCTATTGAGGATTCTCGGTCCGATCATCGGCGGAGTCCGCTCGGCGCTGGCGGCCAATCGCGAGCGCAAGGCGGGGCGCGCGGAAACGCTTCCGCTCACCGAGCGCGACCTCCCGATCGGCATCGTGGGAGGCACCATCCTCCTTTCCATGATCCCGATCGGCCTCTTGCTCTACGCCTTCGCGAGCACGAACCCGATCGCCGCAAATCCCGGCGTGACCATCTTTTCGAGCATCATCTACGTGCTCATCGCCGGCGTCATCATCGCCGCCGTTTGCGGCTACATGGCGGGCCTGATCGGGGCGTCCAACAGCCCGATCTCCGGCGTCGGAATCCTCTCGATCGTCGGCATTTCGCTGATCCTCGCGCTGCTGTTTCCCGGGGTGACCGGTGACGCATCGAAGTCGCTGGTCGCATTCGCCTTGTTCGTGACCGCGATCGTGTTCGGAGTGGCGACCATCTCGAACAACAACCTTCAGGACTTGAAGACCGGACAGTTGGTCGAGGCCACTCCGTGGCGGCAACAGGTCGCGCTGGTCCTCGGAGTGGTGTTCGGATCGCTGGTGATCCCGCCGATCCTCAACCTCCTCAACACCGCCTTCGGTTTCCAGGGTGTCCCCGGCGCCGGGATCACCGCCCTCGCGGCGCCGCAGGCCCAGCTGATCTCCGCGATCGCCCAGGGCGTGCTCGGCGGCAATCTCGACTGGGGACTGATCGGCTGGGGCGCGGTCATCGGCGTAGTCGCGGTGATCATCGACGAGGTGCTTCGGGCAACGAAGCGCGGCGCGCTGCCGCCGCTCGCGGTCGGCATGGGCATCTACCTGCCGATGGCGCTGACGCTGCTCATCCCGATCGGCGCCGTTCTCGGCCATTTCTACGAGAAATGGGCGAGGCGCAGCGGCAATGCAGAGTTCGCCGAGCGCATGGGCGTTCTTCTGGCTACGGGCCTGATCGTGGGCGAAAGCCTTTTCGGCGTCGTCTTCGCGGGAATCGTCGCGGCCACGAACAAGAACGCGCCGCTCGCGCTGGTCACGGATTTCGCCTGGGCGGTGGCGCTCGGCCTCCTTGTCTTCGTGGTGCTCATTGCCGCGCTCTACCTGTGGACGAAGAGCCAGGCTTCGGGCGCTCCGCCGACGGAGCAGTTCGAAGAGCCGCGCGAGGCGACTTACCGTTAGCGGCCGAGCACGGCCTTGCGCAGCGCCGCGGCCGACAGCGGCGCGGCGCCGGCTTCGGCCTTGTGCACCAGCTCGACGATCGCGCGGCTGACGGGCGCGTCCATGCGAAGACGCTCGGCGAGGCGGATCAGCTCGCCATTCAGATAGTCGACCTCGGTCTTGCGGCCTTCGGCTAGGTCGTCGCTCATCGATGAACGGGCCTTGGGGTCGATCTTCCAGCTCCGGAAGAAAAGGTGGTTGAACAACAGGTCGGGCGACCGGAGCGCGCGGACGAGAAGCGGGAAGGGCAGCGGCCCGACCTTCGCCGGCTGGACGCCCGCGCGCCGCAGCAGCCCCAGGCCCTCCTCGATGCAGGCTGCGAAGACGAGCCGATAGTCGCGCTTCTGAAGCTCATCGATCAGCGTCTTGCCGGACAGCGCGTTGACCGCATTGTTCATGTTGATGAGCAGCTTGCCCCAGGCGAGCTCGAGCATGTTGGAGGACAGCTTCAGCGCCGCAGGACCATCGGGACTGCGTTCGGCGATGAGCTGGGTGGCGTCGCGCGCCTCGCTCCACAGATTGCCGGCGACCGCCTTGTGGAACTGGCCCTTGCCGAGCTGGACGACGTTGAAGGCGACGATACCGCGCGCGATCTCGAACCTGCCGCCAAGGCCCTGTTCCAGCGTCTCGATGTTGCTGATGCCGTTCTGGAAGCTGAGGACGGTTGCCCCGTCGCGCCCGTGAGCGGCGATCTCCGAGGCGGCTTGCGCCGTGTCGCCGCTCTTCACGGTGACGAGGATGATATCGGCGTCCTCGAGCGCTTCAGGGCCGACGCGATAGTCGATATCGCCGGGCGGCAGGTGTAGCCGCCAGCCGCCATAGTCGCTGAGCGTCAGCCCATGCTCGTCCACCGCTCGCGAAACTTTCTTGCGTCCGATGAAGGTGACCGGCAGCCCTGCCGATTGCCACGCGCCGCCGACGAAGCAGCCGACCGACCCGGCCCCGAGCACTGCGATCCTTGGGCCCCCGTTCATTTCCTACCCCCGTCCGCGATATGGCTGGACCCCCTGGTCCGGAAGCCAGAGGCCCTCGGGCGGCTCGCCCGATTGCCAGAAAACGTCGATCGGCATTCCGCCGCGTGGATACCAATAGCCGCCGATCCTCAGCCAGCGCGGCTTCATTTCCGTCGCCAGCCGCTGGCCGATGCCCACGGTTACGTCCTCGTGGAAGCCGCAATGGTTTCGAAAGCTCGCGAGAAAAAGCTTGAGGCTCTTGGATTCGACGATCGTCTCGGCGGGCGCATAGTCGATCACCAGATGCGCGAAGTCGGGCTGGCCCGTCACCGGACAGAGCGACGTGAACTCGGGCGCGGTGAAACGCACGAGGTAAAGCGCATCGCCCCTGGGGTTCGGCACATAATCGAGCACCGCTTCCTCGGGCGAAGCCGGCAGCGTGCTGGGCTGGCCGAGATGGCGGGTTTCCATCGGCGAGCTTCTACGCGGCTGTTGCGCTTTCCGGCAACGCCCAGTCGATCACCGGCAGCCCGCGGCTTTCGAGGAAGGCGTTGGCCTTGGAGAAATGGCGGCAGCCGAAAAAGCCGCTGTGGGCGGAAAGCGGCGAGGGGTGAGCAGCCTCCAATACCAAGTGCCTCGAAGTATCCACGAACGCCGCCTTCTTCTGCGCGTAGCTGCCCCACAGCATGAACACGACCGGCGCGGTCTTCGCGTTGACCTCCCGCACGATTGCGTCGGTGAACCGCTCCCAGCCGCGCTCCCGGTGCGACGCGGCCTGGCCCATCTCGACGGTCAGCACGCTGTTCAGCAGCAGGACGCCCTGCTTCGCCCAATGTTCGAGGAAGCCGTGACGCCGCGGCTTGATCCCGAGGTCGGTCTCGAGCTCCTTGTAGATGTTGACCAGGCTCGGCGGCGGGCGGACGCCGTCCTTGACCGAGAAGCAGAGCCCATGCGCCTGGCCCGGTCCGTGGTAGGGGTCCTGGCCGAGGATCACGACTCGGACCTGCTCGATCGGCGTCAGGTCGAGCGCACGGAACCATTCCGAACCGCGCGGATAGATCTGCTTCCCCCGCTCGCGCTCCTCGAGCAGGAAGCGCTTCAGATCGGCCATGTAAGGCTGCTGGAACTCGCTGCCGATCCGCTCCAGCCAGCTCGGGTGTAGCCTGATCTCCTCGCTCGCCATCAGAGCACTTTGCAGCCTATGGTCGCGAAATGGAATCTTTGGTGTCGACCGAATGGCTCGCCGACCATCTTGGCGAACCCGACCTCGTCGTGGTCGATTCGAGCTGGTTCATGCCGGCGAGCGGCCGCAAGGGCCGGGAGGAATATCTGAAGGCGCATATCCCGGGCGCCCGCTTCCTCGACATCGATGAAGTCAGCGACAAGACCAGCGCGGCCCCGCACATGCTTCCGAACGCTTCCGATTTCGGTGCGGCGATGGAGAGGCTCGGCATCGGGCGCGACGATCGGATCGTCGTCTACGACAATTCGCCGATCCGCACCGCTGCGCGCGGCTGGTTCATGCTTCGGCATTTCGGCGCTCGCCAGGTTGCGATCCTCGACGGCGGGTTCCAGCAATGGCTTGCGGAGGGCCGCGCCACCGAAAGCGGTGAGCCGCGGCACCGTGCGGCTCGCTTCGATGCCCGGGAGCGCGACGAGGTCGTCACCAAGGAGGAGTTGCTGGCCGGAACCGTGCTGCCGTGGCTCGATGCGCGCGGCAAAGGCCGCTTCGAGGGGAGCGAGCCCGATCCGCGCCCCGGCGTCGCCGCCGGCCATGCGCCGGGCGCCCGCAACCTGCCGTTCTCCGCGCTCTACGACGAAAAGGGCCGTTTGCGCTCGCGCGAAGAGATCCGCCGCCTGTTCGAAGAGGCGGGGATCGATCCGGCGCAGCCGTTCGTCGCTTCATGCGGATCGGGAGTCACCGCGAACAGCCTGATTTTCGCCGCGCATCTGCTCGGCAATGACGCGACGCATTTGTACGATGGAAGCTGGAGCGAGTGGGGCGCCGACCCGGCGACGCCGAAGGCGGTCGGGCCCGCTTAACCGAGGACGATTCCGGCGACTTCCTGAAGCTCGCGGCGGATCTGGTCGACCAGAGCCTGGCTTGCAGCAGCGTTGGGCTCGCGGCCTTCCTGGCTCTCGATCACCAGAGCTTCGAGGCCCGCCGTTGCACCGGCGATCATCCGGGCCGAGCGGCGGTCGAACAGGCGCTGCCGGGGTTCACCGGCGCCCTCCCAGGCGGCGGCAACCGGCTCGTCGCCGGACATGTCCGACGCGGGACCCGCGCCGAACGGCTCGACCAGCCGAAGCGCATGGCGAACGCTCGCCAGCCGCGACACTGCCTCGGCATAAGCGAGCGGTCGTTCTTCGGGAGTCGGCTGGGCGGACAAGTGAAGCATCGAGTCCGGGGTAACCGGACGCGGTTATCAAATTGTTAACGCGCGGGTCAGGCGCCCTGGGTTGCGTCGATGTCCCGAAGGATCCACCCGCGCTGGGGGATCGTCTCGATGAACTCCGCCCCGCCCGACGCATTCCTGAGCTTCTTCCTCAGCTTCGAAATGAACACGTCGATGATCTTGGGCTGCGGCTGGTCGTCGGCGCGGCGGTAGAGGTGCTTCAGAAGCATCGCGCGCGTGACCACATTGTTGCGCGCGAAGGCGAGCAGCTCGAGCACGCGATATTCCATCTCGGTGATGCCGATCGGGTGCCCGTCGATGCGGATCAGCCGCTGCACCTGGTCGACCGAAAGGCGGCCGCCGCAAAGCGTCTCCGGCATTTCGCCGCCGCTCGCCTTCAACGACTGGAGCAGCCGCGAGGCGGCCTCCTCGCTGTCCTCGGGCGACATGGTCCGCGGGCTTCCAATCAGCGCCTGCTGGATATCGGCGAGCTGCTTGTGCGCTTCCTCGACGAGGCGCGTGCCCTCCTCGAAGCGGCGGCGCGAGCGGTCGAGCATGGATTCGATCTCGACCAGTCGTCCGGAAAGATTCTGTTCGGCCATCCGTAAGTCCCGTTTTCCCCCCGTTTTACGCCTTACTGGCCCGTCTGCGCGGACGCGATGCTGGTGTTCGTCGGCGGCGCCGCGAGGATGTTGAGCGTCGTCGGCCCCTTGTCGACGATGCGCGTGTCGGGGTCCCAGACCGTCGAGCGAATGCCGATCTGCGCGTCGCCGCGGCCGGCGGCGTCGAGCAGGCTCGTTTCCGCAGGGGAGCGCGGCGCCGGACCGCCGAACAAGGCGTCGATCGCCTGCTGCTGGGCCTCACCCGCTGACAGCCCCTGCGTCCCGGCGACCGGCGGCGCGAGACTGAAGTCGGGCGGAATGACCAGCGGCGCGTTGCGCGCGACCAGGAACTCGTCCGAGACCCTGGCGCGCCTGTTGGTGGCACAGCCGCTCGCCGCCACGGCGGCGACCAGCACTAGGGCGGTGAGGGCTTTACGCATGTTCGATTGTCTCCTTGGGCTCGGGCCCTTCCTGATGGTCCTTACGGGCGAGGAACGCTCGCAGCAACAGGATCACGACGCCGATGCTAATCGCCGCGTCCCCGACATTGAATACCAAAAAGGGCCGGAAATTCCCAAAGTGGAGGTCGGCGAAGTCGACCACATAGCTGTGCAGCGTGCGGTCGAGGATGTTGCCGAGCGCGCCGCCGAGCACCAGCCCGAGCGCCGCCTGGTCGCCGCGGTTCTTCTCGCGGCCGATCCAGATGGCAACGCCGAGCGCGATGGCCGAGGTCAGACCGACCAGCATCCACCGCCCGAGCGGGTTGTGGGCGTTGAGCAGCCCGAGCGAAATCCCCGGGTTCTGCGTGTAGGTGAACTGGAAGAACGGCAGCAGATAAAGCTGGTCGCCGACCTGATTAAGCCCGAGCGGGCCTGTGACAATCCATTTCGCGAGCTGGTCGAGCGCAAAGACGATCAGCGCGACGCCGAAGCCGAGGGCATATCTACGCATTGACCACGTCCCCGCAGCGGCCGCAGAGGTCGCCGTCTTCGCGCACCTCGGGGAGATAGCGCCAGCAGCGCCCGCATTTGCGATTGTCGGTCTTCGCCACTTTGACCTCATCGCCATGGTGAACTGTCGAGGTGATGAACAACTCGGCGAGGAAGGCTGGATCGTCGCCGCCCGGCGCCCACACCTCGGCCTCGAGGCTCGATCCCAGCACCTTGTCGCGCCGAAGCGGCTCGATCGCTTCGGTGACCTGCGTCCGAAGGGCGCGGAGCGCAGCCCACTTCGCCTCGTCGGCCTCGGCCTGCGGGACGGCCGGCCATTCCAGCAGATGCACCGAGCCCGCGTCGGGAAAGCGCGTCGCCCACACTTCCTCGCTCGTGAACACCAGCACCGGCGCTAGCCACCGCGCCAGCGCGTGGAAGAGGATGTCGAGCACGGTCCGGTAGGCCCGCCGCCGCTCGGTCTCGAAGCCGGTCTGAAGATCCGTCTCGCAATAGAGCACGTCCTTGCGGATATCGAAGAAGAAGGCGCTCAAATCCTCGTTGCAGAAATCGGTCAGCGCCCGGACGTAGGTATTGAAATCATAATCATCGATCGCGTTGCGCAGCGTCTGGTCGAGCTTCGCCGTCAGGTGGAGCATGTAACGCTCCAGCTCCGGGAACGCCGACACATCCTCCAGCCGCTCGTCGGCGCCGAACCCGTCGAGCGCGCCGAGCAGGTAGCGGAAGGTGTTCCTGAGTTTGCGATACTGGTCGGCGACCCCGGCGAGGATCTCCTTGCCGATCCGGTGGTCCTCGGTGAAGTCGACAGACAGCGCCCACAGCCGCAGGATGTCCGCGCCATATTCCTTCATCAGGTCGATGGGGCTGATCGTGTTGCCGAGCGACTTGGACATTTTCAGGCCCTTGGCGTCCATGGTGAAGCCGTGGGTCAGGAGCGCGTCATAAGGCGCGCGGCCCCGCGTCCCGCAGCTTTCGAGCAGCGACGACTGGAACCAGCCGCGGTGCTGGTCCGAGCCCTCGACATAAACGTCCGCCGGCCAGCGCTCCTCCGGCCAATGGCCGCTCTCGAGCGTGAACACATGGGTGCAGCCGCTGTCGAACCAGACGTCGAGGATGTCGGTGACCATCTCGTAATCGTCGGGTGAACGATTGCCGAGGAAAGCGGCGGCATTTTCCGCATCCCACGCGTCGACGCCATGCTCGCCAATCGCCTCGACGATCCGCGCGTTGACCTCGCGGTCGACCAGCAGCTCGCCGGTCTTCCTCTCGACGAACAAGGCGATCGGAACGCCCCATGCCCGCTGCCGGCTGATCACCCAGTCGGGCCGTCCCTCGACCATCGAGGCGAGGCGGTTGCGGCCCTTCTCCGGAACGAAGCGCGTCGCGTTGATCGCGTTCATTGCCAGCTCGCGAAGCGTCGGCTTGCGCTCGTCGAGCACCGCATTGGGCTCGCCGCCCTCATTCTCCCAGCGCTGCTCGGCCCTGGTGACGGGCAGAAAGTGCGGCAGCGGCTTGTCCATCGCGATGAACCATTGCGGCGTGCAGCGGTAGATGACCTTGGCCTTCGACCGCCACGAATGCGGGTAGGAGTGGCGGAACTCGCCCGCCGCTAGCAAGGCGCCGGCCTCGCGCAGGTCCGAGCAGATCGGCCCGTCCGGCGCGTTGAATTTGTTGTTGATGACACTGCCCTGTCCGCCGAGCCACAGCCAGTCCGGCCGGTAAAAGCCGCCCGCATCGACCGCGAAGACCGGGTCGATGCCGTTGGCGCGACACAGTTCGAAATCGTCCTCGCCATGGTCCGGCGCCATGTGGACGAGCCCGGTGCCCTGGTCGGTGGTGACGAAGTCGCCCGGAAGGAACGGCCGCGGCTTCGCGAAGAACCCGCCGAGCTTGTGCATCGGATGGCGGGCCGTGGTTCCGGCGAGCTTCGCTCCGGGAATGATCCCGCGCTCCATCGGCCCTGAAGTGGGACGAATGCCGGTCCGCTCCTGAAATGAATAGAGCAGCTCAGTAGCGATGAGCAGCTCGACCGCTTGACCGCCCACTTCAAATGCGGCGACCGAATATTCGACTTCTGGATTGTACGCGATCGCCTGGTTGACCGGGATCGTCCACGGCGTCGTCGTCCACACCACCGCATAAGCGCCGACCAGCTCCGGGATCGGGCTCTCGACGATCTCGAACGCGACGTCGATCTGGGTCGAGACGATGTCCTCATATTCGATCTCGGCCTCGGCCAGCGCGGTCTTCTCGACCGGCGACCACATCACCGGCTTGGCGCCGCGGTAGAGCTGGCCCGTCTCGGCGAACTTGAACAGCTCGGAGACGATCGTCGCCTCGGCGTGAAAGTTCATCGTCAGGTACGGCTTGTCCCAATTGGCGCTGACCCCGAGCCGCTTCAGCTGCTCGCGTTGAACGTCGACCCAATGCTGGGCATAGGCGCGGCACTCGGCGCGGAACTCCTTGACCGGCACCTCGTCCTTGTTGAGCTTCTTCTTGCGGTACTGCTCCTCGACCTTCCACTCGATCGGAAGCCCATGGCAGTCCCAGCCGGGCACGTAGGGCGCGTCCTTGCCGAGCAGCGACTGCGTCCGCACCACCATGTCCTTGATCGTGTGGTTGAGCGCGTGGCCAATATGGATGTCACCGTTGGCGTAGGGCGGCCCGTCGTGGAAGATGAACTTTTCCCGGCCTTCGCGGCTCTCGCGGATGCGCTGGTACAGGCCCTGCGCTTCCCAGCGCTCGAGGATCGCCGGCTCCTTCTGCGGCAGCCCGGCCTTCATCGGAAAGTCGGTCTTGGGCAGGAAGACGGTCGAGCGGTAATCGGTCTTGGCGGGGGCGTCGGCCATGTGCGGGCGGCTCTAGCGGGTGAGGTCAGAGATGCAACCTCGGGGGGAGCGCTAGAAGCTGCCGCGCCCGCATCTCGTCCTCGTGCATTTCCTCCACCAGCGCGTCGACGCTGTCGAACTTACGCTCCTCCCGGATGAAGGCGTGGAGGGCGACGTCGATCTTCCGGCCGTAGAGGTCGCCATCGAAATCGAACAGGTGCGCCTCGAGCAGCTCCTGCGGCGGCTCGAACGTCGGCCGGACGCCGAGGCTCGCGACGCCTGGATGCTCGGACCCGTCCTCCAGCGTCACGCGCACCGCATAGATGCCGTATTTGGGCCGCTGATAGTCGCTTAAGGCCAGGTTCGCGGTCGGATAGCCGAGCTGGCGCCCGCGCGCGTCGCCGCGCTCGACCACGCGCTGAACCGTGAAGTCGCGGGTCAGCAGGTGCGTCGCCGTCGGAATGTCACCCGCGACCAGCGCCTCACGGATGCGCCCGGACGAAACGCGGACCCCGTCGAGCACCACCGGAGCGACCGCTTCCGCGGCAATCCCATGCGCGGCCGCGAGCGTTTTCAACACGTCGACATTGCCGCTCCGGCGCTTGCCGAAGCCGAAGTCGTCGCCGGTCACGACGCCGGCCGCGCCGATGCGCCGGGCGACGAGCTCGTTGACGAAATCCTCGGCACTGGTCGACTGGAGCTGCTCGTTGAACTCGAACACCAGCATCGCGTCGGCGCCGGCATGGGCGAACAAAGCCTCGCGCTGATCGAGGTTGGTCAATCGGAACGGCGGCAAGTCGGGCTTGAAGAAGCGCACCGGATGCGGGTCGAAGGTCGCGACGATTACCGGCCGCCGCTCATGGAAGGCGCGCGCGACCGCCCGGCTCACCACCGCCTGGTGGCCGAGGTGGAATCCGTCGAAATTGCCGAGCGCGAGGACGCTCCCCTTCAGGCTGTCGGGGATTCCGCCGGCGAGGGTGAGCCGCTGCATCGGCCAGCGCTTAGTGGGTCGGAAGGTGCTTCCGCAACAGCCGGTATTCGTGGACCGCGAGCGCGATCACGAACAGGTCGAAGATGCTGAGCAGGATCAGGCCGAACTCGTGAGTCCAGCTGTAGCGGTAGAGCTGGTAGGCGATGAAGGCGCCGAAGACGACAAAGCTCGCCGGATACGCCCACAGTTTCTCCTTCAAGAGGCCGACAACGACCACGCCTTTCACGATGCCGTGGCTCAGCAAATAGAAAGCGTAGAAGTTGTGCTTCTCGACCGAGAAGCCCTCGGCGAAGCGGAGCAGATGGGTGGCGATCCAGTCGTGCCGTTCGAGCGCGATCTGGCGGTTGCTCCAGTCGGCGATGGCGCCCGCGATCTTCTCGGCGCTGGTGAGATAGAGGGCGATGCCGAGGGCGATCTCCAGCAGCGCGTGCAGCCCCTTCAGGCTGACGCTGACGGCGAAGACCTGGTGAATGCGTTTTTCCTGCATCGGCTGTGCAACGCACTTAGGCTGGAAAAGTAGGATTTCGCGAGTCACGGAAGTCGGATGACGGCGCGACTCTCCAATGTCCCGATTTCGAGCCGGACTCGCGCGCGCGTTGGAGTGTAGATTTTGTATACTTCCGCGGCCTTGACTCGCTTAGAGGGCAATCCTATCTGCGCCTCATCCCAATCCACCGGTTCACCGGCGGCGCATTCGTGCGCGCGTCGGCTTTTTCGTCTGGATAGGGTCATTTTTTAGCGATGAGATGGGGCGGCTGGCGCCCCGTGGAGCTGAAAGAAGGGTAATAGATGGCTCGAATTGCCGGGGTGAACATCCCCACCAACAAGCGCGTCGAAGTCGCGCTCACCTATATCCACGGAATCGGCCGCACCACGGCCAGGGACATCATCGCCAAGCTCGGCATTTCGCCCGACAAGCGCGTCCAGGACCTCACCGACCAGGAGGTGCTGCACATCCGCGAGGCGATCGACAAGGACCAGACGGTCGAAGGCGACCTTCGCCGCCAGACCGCGATGAACATCAAGCGGCTGATGGACCTCGCTTGCTACCGGGGTTTGAGGCACCGCCGCGGCCTTCCGGTCCGCGGCCAGCGGACCCACACCAACGCGCGCACCCGCAAGGGCAAGGCCAAGCCGATCGCCGGCAAAAAGAAGTAACCGGCGCAACCGCAATGACAGCCCTTCGACACGCTCGGGGCGAACGGATTTAGGAACGGGAATCAATGGCTCAGGCACCGCAGCGCGTCCGCAGGAGGGAGCGCAAGAACATCACCGCCGGCGTCGCCCACGTGAACGCCAGCTTCAACAATACGATGATCACGATCACCGACGCGCAGGGCAATGCGATTGCCTGGAGCTCGGCGGGGATGATGGGCTTCAAGGGCAGCCGCAAGTCGACGCCCTATGCCGCGCAGGTCGCCGCCGAGGACGCGGGGCGCAAGGCCGCCGACCATGGCGTCCGCACCCTCGAAGTCGAGGTCAAGGGCCCCGGCTCGGGCCGCGAGAGCGCGCTGAGGGCGCTGCAGGCGGTCGGCTTCACGATCACCTCGATCCGCGACGTCACCCCGATCCCGCACAACGGGGTCCGGCCGAGCAAGCGGCGCAGGGTCTAAGGTTTAGGTGGATCCGGCTCCAGGCCGGATGACGATTTGAGATGAAATCAGGGACTTTGGTCCCCAACTGCCAAGGGATGAATATGGCCGTCAACGCAAAGAACTGGCAGGAACTGAAGAAGCCCAACACGCTCGAGAAGAAGGTGGGGGGCGACAGCCGCCGCCGGGCCGTGTTCGTCGCCGAGCCGCTGGAGCGCGGCTTCGGGATGACTCTCGGCAACTCGCTTCGCCGGGTGCTGCTCTCTTCGCTCCAGGGCGCCGCCGTCACGTCGATCAAGATCGACGGCGTGCTGCATGAGTTCTCGAGCCTCACCGGCGTTCGCGAGGACGTCACCGATATCGTGCTCAACGTGAAGCAAATCGCGCTCAAGATGGAAGGCGAAGGGCCCAAGCGTCTCCACCTGTCCGCGACCGGGCCGACCGAGGTCACCGCCGGCATGATCGCCGCCACCGGCGACATCGAGATCACCAACCCCGACCTCATGATCTGCCACCTCGACGAAGGCGCGACACTCAACATTGAGCTGATGGTCGACATCGGCAAGGGCTATGTCCCGGCGGTCGCGAACCGCCCGGCCGACGCGCCGATCGGCCTCATCCCGGTCGACGCGCTCTACAGCCCCGTGCGGCAGGTTGCCTACAAGGTCGAGAACACGCGCGTGGGCCAGGAGCTCGATTACGACAAGCTGACGCTGACGATCGAGACCGACGGCACGGTGACGCCCGAGGACGCGCTCGGCTATGCCGCGCGCATCCTCCAGGACCAGCTGCAGCTGTTCGTCCACTTCGACGAATCGCAGGTGCGCATGGCCGCTCCGACGATGATCGGGACGGCCGCGATGCCGATGGCCGAAGCGACGCCCGCCGACACCAACCAGCTCAACCGCTACCTCCTCAAGAAGGTGGACGAGCTCGAGCTCAGCGTGCGCAGCGCCAACTGCCTCAAGAACGACAACATCATCTACATCGGCGACCTCGTGCAGAAGACCGAGGCCGAGATGCTGAGGACCCCGAACTTCGGCCGCAAGTCCTTGAACGAGATCAAGGAAGTGCTCGCCAGCATGGGTCTTCGCCTCGGCATGGACATCCCCGGCTGGCCGCCGGAAAACATCGAGGAAATGGCGAAGAAGCTCGAGCAGGAAATGCTGGGGTAAAGAGCCGGCATCCGGTTCAAGGACAAGGAAGGGCCGCTCCGTTGGGGCGGCCTTTTTCTTTGCGAACGCCTACCGCGGCTTCCGAAATTTCAGGATGAACTGGTCGGTTTTTCCTCGGATGACCGGGTCGGTGACCTTGGCCGTGTGAGGATCGGCCGGGTTGCGCAGCAGCTTGCTTTCGCCAACGAGCTTAAACCCTGCGGCTTCGACCTCGCGCTTGACGACCACGTCCTCGATCCGGTGAAGCGTCGACGTCTGGGTGGCACCCGCGCCCGGCGCTGCCTCGTGGTCCTCGATCAGATAGATCCCGCCGGGCTTGAGAGCACGGAAGGCCGCAGCGTTGTAGGCTTGCGCTGCGTCTCCTCCGGACGGCAGCTTCGCGTTCTTGAAGTCGTGATAGTTCTGGGTCGTCCAGACGAGGTCGACCTGTCCCGGAACCGGGATCGTGCCCGGCGAACCGGGGACGAGGGTGAGGTTCGGACGCTGCTGGGCGAGCGCCTGCAAGCCTGCCGAGGGGCGGGCGGTGATCGCGTAGACATGGCCCTTCGGCCCGACGGCGCCGGTCAGGATGCGCGTGAAATATCCGCCGCCCGGCGCCAGCTCTGCAATCGTGATGCCGGCATGGACGCCGGCGAAGGCCAACACCGCCGCGGGTTTGCGATCGGCATCGCGAGCCACGTCTTCCGGCGGGCGGATCGGATCGGCAAGCACCGACTGGAACTGGCCGGCGGCGTTGGGAGCAGCAATTGCATAGCCGCCGAGCGCCGTTGCGAGGCAGCCGACGGAGAGGAGCAGCGTCTTACCTGGAGCGAGCGTCATCATGCCTCCTGAATTTGGGTTCGCACCTGCGGCGAATAGCGCAGCTGTCGCCGAATGTCCGGTGCCGACGATTCGGCACTGCGAATGCTCACTGAATCACGCGCACGGTCAGCAAGTCGGCCTGACACGTCCAGGTCGCCGCGAGATGCTCGGAGTGCCGGCCTGCGACGATATCGACCGTCACGTCGTGCGAAATGGTCTTGCCGATGTCCGTCACAGTCCGCCTCGCCAACGGACCCGAGACCCGAATCGATCTTCCGGTGAAGCTGGCGCCCTCGCCGTCCGCGGCGGGATGATAGGACAGCAGTGACGGAGTGCCACCGACGTCCACCACTGCCCGCTCCCCAAAGGACATCAGGAGCGCGTGCCCGTCGCTCGACGCAAGCGCGCAGAGGCTTCCCGGATTGTCGGTCTTCAGCTTGGCAATCAGCCGATTGTCGGCGGTGCTCTGGAGCGGCGAGAGGATGTGCGCCGGCTTGGCATCCGCCGCATTGCAGCCCGCAATCAGAAGGGCGCCGCAGGCGAGGAGTCTCATTCGTTTCATGCGTCGCTTGTAACCGGCTATGTGCAGCCGAGGAAGCGCAGCCCATCGAGACGCAAGGGGGAGATTGCATGGCTGAGACCAAGTTTGAGCGCCATCGCCAGCCGTGGCGGCAGGACGAGATCCAGAAGCTGCACCAGCTCGCCGGCAAGGGCATGTCGCTGCGCGCCATCGCCAAGGCGCTGACGCGGAGCGAGGAGTCGGTGAAGGACCGGGCGAAGAGCGACAAGCTGAAGATCACGAAGCTGCGCTAGGCCTTCGCCTAGAGCGAACCGGGCTTCACCACCTCCCAGAGCAGCGAGCAGACGAAAAGGAAGCCGGCGATGCCGACGACCGCGGCGGTGGCTTCGCCGACGCCAAGGCGCAGGTGCTTCCCGTGGTCTTTGACGAATGCGTCGAGCTGCGGTTTCAGCGCATCGTCGCCGGTGAGGATGCCGACGTCGAGGTGACGTCCGTGACGCAGGAAACCTATGATCGCCTTCGCTTCGGAATCCGAAACCTGGGGATAGCGGGCGAGAAGGTCCGCGGCTTGCTCGCGCGTCAGATTGTGGGCGTTCATTGCTTAAGCTCCTGCTTGATGTTCACGGAGGGTCAAAGGGCCGGCAGACGCTCTGGAAGAGCCGGGGCGCGACGGCGATTACGCCGGGCGACGCGCCTCAATTCGCGCTCGATCGCCCGGGCGCGGGGGAACAGGCGGCCGTCGAGCTCGTCGAAACGGTCGATCGAGGAATAGAAGATGAAGCCGCCGGGAACGCGGACGGCGATGCCGACCGTCCGGCGCTCAAACTCAACTGCAAAACGTTGGATTGGCATTTGAAAGCTCCAATGCGTGGAGACGCGCGACGGCGGGCGCCCGAGGCGCCGCGGCAGCAGTCTCATTGGGTTCAGCGGATGCGCGTCGCCAGGTTGCGAACGCTGCTCATTGGAAGGCCCCAGGCTTGCCCCCGCCGACGCGCGGCGGCCCGGGGCGCTAGGCTCGTGCCGTGCTGCTGCCCGGATGAATTTCCGAACGAGGGGATCGCTCAGCCATAAGTTCAATATGGAGCCCAAAAACGGGCGGTCAAGCACGTTCGCCGGCTATTCCCACCGGCCGGTCACGCGCTTAAGCTCCGGCGGGGCAATCAAAGGGGGATCGCCATGGCAACTGTGATCGACAGGCCCGTCGCGGCGCCTGTGGGGAACGAGCGCTTTTTCCTCGGCGCGGCAATCACGATGGCGATCGTGATCGTCGCCGGCTTTTCCAACCAGCTGGCGCACAGCCGGTCGACCTTCTACTCGCCGCCGCTCGTCCATGCCCATGCGATTATCTTCATGGGCTGGGTGACGATCTACGTCGCGCAGAACTTCACCGTCGCAACGGACCGCATGGCGATCCACCGGCGCCTTGGCTGGCTTGCCGCGGGCTGGATGGTGCCGATGATCATCCTCGGGTTCGGCGTCACGCTGGCGATGGTCAGGCGGGGCCAGGTCCCCTTCTTTTTCCAGCCGCTCCACTTCCTCGTGTTCGATCCGATGTCGGTGCTGACCTTCGCAGGCCTGACCGGCAGCGCGATTCTGCTTCGCCACCACACCGAGTGGCACCGCCGACTGCACCTTTGCGGCATGGCGATGCTGATGGGCCCCGGCTTCGGGCGGCTGCTGCCGATGCCGCTGATTCAGCCCTGGGCATGGGAGGCGAGCTTTGCCGGCGGCTTGCTGTTCCCGATCGCCGGAGTCGTCGCCGACCTCAGGCGCACCGGGCGAATCCACCCGGCCTACCGCTGGGGCATCCTCACGATGCTGAGCGCATTCGTGCTGATCGAGGCGATCACCTACAGCGGGCTCGGCCAGGCGGTGTACCGCGCGATCACCATCGATTCGCCCGGCGCGACGGTGCCGCCGCTCCAGTTTGCCGCGCCCCCGGCCGGAGGGCTGGTGACGGGACGCGGCTGATTCCTCTTCTCCGGCGGTTCAGACACCGGTTGTAAACACTTCGTCTTTAGGCTTGCCGCCTCATGTTGGCTCGGTCGTGCGTTGCCGACCGGTCGGGGAGGGCAGGATGAAACCGTACATCCTCGGTGCGATTTGCGTGTGGTTTATCAGTGGGTTGGCCGGAACGTGGCTGCTCGGCGAGCAGCGTCTCGACGTTCCCAAGATCTGCGGAGGGCCGATCACGCTGTGGAACGGCTTCAACGTGCCGGTCGATTAACGCACCCCGAGCGGGACGAACCCGCCGTTTAATTCCAATTGTCGCCTCCACGAGGCGCCCCGTTACCGCCAACCGGCCTCATTGAGTCGCCGAACCGAGCTGGATTCCTCCCAAAAAGAGGTGAAGCTTCCGACACTTAGAGAGTCGGGACGGGGAATCACATGGCCAGCATCACGAGGTCGCCGCCGAACCATTATGAGGTGCTAGGCCTGTCGCCCACGGCGAGCGAAGACGAGATCGCGAAGGCGTTCCGAAAAGCGATGGGCCTGTTCGGCGCGCACTCGGCAGCTGGCGCCGCGCAGCTCGCTTTTGCCTTCGAGACGCTTCGCAATCCCGAAAAGCGGCGCGCGTACGACGATTCGATCGGGCTCAACCGGCACTCGGAACGGCCGCCGATGGCACTGAGCTTCCGCATTTCTGCGCAACCTCACGCAGCACAGGCCTCCGCCGGTGAGCCCCACGTCGAGCCGCGGTCGCTCGAGCCCTTAACTCCATCGGCGATTGCGTCCACGCTGCGCGAGATTGCACGGCCGGTCGACGTGGACCCCTCTCGGCGGCCGGCCGTGCAGCCGCGGCCGCGCCCGCCTCAGCCGCCGCTCACGGCTCTTTGGGAAGAGCAGGCGGGCGAGGCCGACGGCCGGCCGATCGAGTGGAAGCGGCCGGTGGTCGCAATCGGCGCGGTGGTGCTTGCCGCCGGGCTCATTGGAGCCTTTGCGGGAGTGTCGGTGAGGGGCGACGAGCAGGGACAGGGCACGGTCACGAAGGCGCTGCCCCCGCCGAAGGCCCAAACGCAAATCGCGACTCCGATCGACGCGGTGCCGGCGATCGCCACCGATCTCGCCGCAGCTACGGTGAAGCGGCCGGTTCGATCACCGCTCCCCGACGGACGGGCAGAGCGCCCGGACCAGGCGCCCGCCGCTTCGCCGGACCTCGCACAAGCGCCGGCAGACACCGAGGCACCGGCGATGACGGACGCGGCCGCCGCCGACCCGCTGGCGCCGCAGGCGGACTCCGCAATCGCGACGGTGGCCGTTGCGGGCCTTCCGGTCGCGGCGAGGCTCGTCGCGCGCACCATCGATCGGATCGGCTATGCCTGCGGCGAAGTCGCATCGACGAGCGCCGTCGACGGTGCGGCGGGCGTGTACAAGGTGACCTGTACGTCCGGCCAATCCTATCGCGCAGCGCCGGTGCATGGCCGCTATCGTTTCCGCCGCTGGGACAGCCGCTGACGCGCGCAGCCGCCGGGAGCGTCGCTCGCATAACGGATTGCTCATCTCTTGGACGCCCAGGCGTAAGCCGCGCGCGCGCAACGGCGGCCGATGCCTCGCGCCGCCCGCGGACGTTCCAGGAATGGCGCTCGATCGCCGCGTTGGTACCTTTCCGCGATGGCGGCGATCAAGAACGAGGCGCCCTATCTCGACGAGTGGCTGGCCTTTTGCATGCTCGAGGGCATCGAGCATGTGCTGCTCTACGACAACAACAGCAGCGACAATACGCGCGACGTGCTTCGGCCGTGGATCGAAAACGGCTTCGTCGAGCTGTTTGACTGGCCGATTCACTGGAAGAGCAGCTCGCAGACCAGGGCCTATTCGGACGCGCTGAAGCGATTGCGCGGACGCAGCCGTTGGGCGGCATTCATCGATCCCGATGAGTACCTCTTTTCGCCGACCGGTAAGCCGCTGCCCGAAATCCTCCGCCTCTACGAAGGCCAAGCGGGAGTGGTGGTGAACTGGCAGTGCTACGGCACGTCGGGACACAAGAGGCGCCCCGACGGGCTGACCATCGAGAGCTACACACGCCGCGCGAGGAGGGAATGGGCGCGCAATCGCCGAGTGAAGTCGATCGTCGATCCATTGCTGGCGGTCGAGCCGCAGGGATCGCATTTGTTCACCGTCGAGCCGGGGCACAGGCTGGTCACCGAGGACTTTCGCCCCGTGCGCGTGGTTCGCGGAATCATCGGGCGGCGAAGGCTTCGGCATCTCGCCGCGCTGCTGCCTTACGTCCCCTTCGATCCTTATTCGAAGGTCGAGCCGTCACCGAAGCAGGTGTCGGTGTCGGAGCTTCGAATTAATCATTATGTGACGCGCTCCGCGGAGGAACTGGACTCCAAGTACAAAGACCGCGACACGATGAGCGGGCGCGACCGCCGCTCGCACGGGCGCTACCACGACCGCAACGAGGTGGAAGACCCGATCCTTGCATCGAAAGCGGAGCGTGTCCGCGAGATTATTGCGAGCGTGCGTTCCGCCGGCGCGATCAAGGCACTGATGCGAGGCTGAGCTTCAGCGCGCCTTGTCGACCAGCTCCTTCACCGTTGCGACGATGAGGTCCGGGCGGTCGAACTGCACATATTCGCCGCTCTTCTCGGCGAAGATCTGGCGCGAGTCTGACGAGAGCGAGAGCCACTTCGACTGCGCCACCGCGACGTCATATTCCATCTTCAGATGCTCGATCGTCGGCGGCGGCTCCTTGTCGAGAAAGTGAACCGCGTGGTTGCCGGTGGTGATCACCCGGACCGGGGTGCGCCCGAGAAAGCGGCGGTGCTGCTGAAGCCAGGTCTCGTCGCCGGGGGTTTCCTCAAGCTCCGACAGGTCCGCGTCCCACATCGCGACCTTGTGCCGCGCGGTGTCGAGCAGCTTCGCGTTAAGCTCGGGCGACCATTCGCGTTCGGGAAGGCCGCGGAAGAAACCCTGGGTGCAGGGGCTCGGCGGCCGCCCCGGCGGGGGCGGAGGCGCGAAGTCGCTGTTCCCGGCGGCGATCGCGTCGCGGCACATCTTGAACTTCGGCGCGAACGCGCGGCCACCCTCGTCGCCGCGGCGGCGATTTTCCGCCGTGTCGACGTCGTTGGCATCGGCATCGACGAGGATCAGGCCAGCGACGTCCCCGGGGTATAGGTCGGCGAAAGCACGGACGTGATCGCCGCCGAAGGCATGGCCGACGAGGATGTACGGACCCCGGATTCCCGCCGCGATCAACGCGTCGTGGAGCTCGGTCGCGATCCGCTCGCTCGTGCGCGGCAGCGGCGCGGGGCCGCTGAACCCCGATCCTGCGCGGTCGTAGCTGCAGTTGCGAGTGAAGCGCGCGACCGTCGGCTGCACCGTTGCCCAGGCCGGCGACCAGTCCGTCCAGCCGCTCTCGAAGATCACTGCCGGCGAGCCGGTGCCGAGACAGACGAGGTTGAGCCGCGCTCCGTCGCGCGCAGGGGCGATGAGGGCGGGGCGCGTGTAGACGTCGTCGCCCGGTGCGGCCGCGGCAGCCGAGCTGAGCGCCAGCGCAAGCCCGACGGCAGCGCGCATCATCGGCCGGCCGCCTTGCGGATGGCATCGAGCACCAGCTGCGGTTCGTCGAACTGGACGTAGGCGTTGCGGCTGTGAGCGGCCATGATCTGCTTCGCGTCCGAAGACACGGAAAGCAGCGCCGCCTGTGACGCGATCACGTCGGGTCTGTGCTGGGCCGCGGTGATCACGCGGACCGGGCGCGACCCGAGCGAAACGCGGTGCTGCACGAGCCAAAGCTCGTCCTCGGGTATCTGCGTCAGCTCGGCATTTGCAGCTTCGGAGAAGTCGGGGCGCGTATGGACAGCGGCGGCGAGGGCGTCATTGAGCGCCGGGGACCAGCCCGGCTCGGGGAAGCCGCGAAAGAAGCGCTTGTCGCAATTGAGCTCGGCCGGCTGGGGCTGGTGCGCCGAAAGAGCGTCGCCGCAGCGCTGAATTTGCGTCGCCTGCTCGATGAAAACCGTGTGGGCTCGAGCGAGCTGCTCATCGGTGGTCTCCGCATCGGGGTCGATGAGGACGAGCCCCCGCGTCTCTTCGGGGTAGAGAAAGGCGAAGGTCCGGGCGTTGGTCGCGCCGAACGCATGACCGACGAGCACATAGGGGCCGGTTATCCCGAGCGAATGTAGCGCGTCGCGGAGCTCGGTCGCGATGCGGACGCTGGTGCGTGGCAGCGGGCCCGCAGGGCTGAAGCCGTAGCCCGGCCGGTCGAAGCTGCACGCGCGCGTCCATTTGGCGACCTCGGGCTGGACCACGGCCCAGGCCGGCGACCAGTCCTGATGCCCGGCGTCGAGGATGACGGCCGGCGACCCGCTGCCGGTGCAATAGAGGTTGAGCCGAGCGCCGTCCGTTTCCACGAGCTGGCCGGGGCGCAAATAGATGTCGTCGCCGGGAGCGGCGCCCGCGGGGACCGCCACGAGCGCCGAGATTGCCGCGACGAATACACCTCCGCTCAGCAATGCGCGCATTGTGCATCCCCACGTTCGCGAGGCGCTCGGTCTACAGCGCGGCGCCGCGGACTGCCGAGCGATATTAATTGCAGCGGTATATAAGAAAAACTAATAGGCTGGCATGGCCCGCCTGCCTTCGCTGTTCGCATTGCGTGCGCTGGAGGCCGCCGCGCGGCACGGCAGCTACAGCGCCGCCGCGCGCGAGCTCGGCGTTACCCAGGGCGCGGTCAGCCAGCAGATCCGGAGCCTCGAGACCCGCTTCGGCACCCGCGTCTTCACGCGCCGCGGGAATCGAATGGTTCCAACGCCGGTGGCGGCGCGCCTAGCCGAAGAAGTGCGCGAGGCGCTCAATCGGCTGAGCGTGGCGTTCGACATGGTTGAACGCGGCGCCAATCAGCAATCGCTGGTGCTCAGCATCGAAAACCGGTTCGGGAGCCGCTGGCTCGGTCCGAAGCTTCCACGTCTCCTCGCTCACGAAGCCGGATTCAACCTGGAGATACGGGTCGAGGAACGCGTCGCCAATTTTGTCACCGACGGTGTCGACGCCGCGGTTCGATTCGGGCGCGGAGACTGGCCTGGACTGCAATCCCAGCGTTTGACCACGGATCGCTTGTGGGTGGTGTGCAGCCCGGAATTCGCCGCCAATCACCCCGTCGGACATCCGCGCGACCTCCTCGACCTGCCGCTGATCCACAATAGCGAGAACCTCTGGCCACTGCTGTTCGATCGGCACGCGCTTCCAAGCCCGCCCCCGCGGGGGCTGATCGCGAACGACACGTTGGTCACGCTCGACGCCGTCGCGCGCGGAGTGGGCGTGGCGCTGACTCGATCGTCGATGGTCGAAGAAGACCTCCGGCTGGGCAAATTGGTGCGGCCGGTTCCCGACTCGATTCCGATGCCGCTGAACTTCATCCGGGCGGGCGAACTGGTCCGGTTCGTCCGGTCGGAAGAACCTGTCCCGCCGGAACTAGGCTATTTCCTCGTCTGGCCGCTCGAAAGCCGGAAGCGGGCACGGATCGAACGTCTCCGTGATTGGCTGCTTGAGTCTGCGGCAGAGTCGCGGCTCGATTAACGGCCCCGAAACCCGCTCGATGCGTGCTCAGCCATTCCACCGGAATGGCGCGCGCGTCACTCCTCCGTCCTGATCAGCACGGTCTCGCCGATCAGGAGGAACAGCAGGAATGGCGCCCAAGCGGCGACGAGCGGCGGGTAGGCGCCGGCGTTGCCCATCGCGAGGCTGAAATTGTCGGCCACAAAATAGGTGAAGCCGAGCGCCATTCCGATCGCCGCCCGGACCAGCACCTGGCCGGACCGCGCGAGCCCGAATGCCGCGATGGCGGCGAGGAGGGGCATCAGCAGGATCGAGAGGGGCTGCGAAAGCTTGTGGGCAAGACCTGCGCGCGCTTCGTCGGTCGGGCGGCCGGCCGCTTCGAGCTCGGCCGTGCGCTTCTTCAAGGTCCAATAATCGAGCTCGGTCGGCTCGACCTTGGCGAGCGTGAACTGGCTGGGAATCAATCCGGGTAGCGCCCTCATCGCGGGATAATGGCGCACGACGTTCTGGTTGGCGTCGTAGATGGTGACGTTCTGGAGCAGCCACCCGCCGGCCAGCGGCCTCGCCCGGTCGGCATTGATCACCCGCTGAAGGACGCCTCCCGTCCGGTCGTAATAGCTGACCTCCCGCAGGGTCATCCCCGCGCCGTGGCCCAGGACCATTCCCGCGCGGACGAAATCGTCGCCGTCGAGGACCCAGACATTGCTGAGCATGCCCGGCGCAGGAGGGATCGGCTTGTAATCATTGTCGGACCACGCGTTGACGATGCGCGCACTGTTCACGACCACGCGCTCGTTGAAGACGAACAGAACGGCGGCAATTCCAATGCTCGCCACGATCAACGGGGCGAGGATCTGGTGTGCGGAAAGCCCCGCCGCCTTCATCGCTACGACCTCGCTGTTCTGGTTGAGGCCGACGAACGCGATCAAGGTGCCAAGGAGGACGGAGAAAGGCAGGAAGCGCGAGATGAGAAGCGGGATGCGAAGCGCGGCATAATGCCAAAGCGCGGCGTCGCCGTTTCCGGGGACCGCGAGGATCTTGCCGGCTTCGCCAAGCAGGTCGAGCGTTTCGAGAACCAGGATCAGCGCGAACAGGACCGCGAAGCTTCGCGTCAGGAACAGACGGACCATGTAGAGCGCGAGCCGCCGCGACGGGAAGAAGCCGAAGTTGATCATGCTTCGGCAGGTTCAATGCGCCGCGGCATCATCGAGCGGGCGACGCTGGCGATCCGGGCGAAGAAGCGCTCGAGCGCGCCGATCGGCTGGCCGCCGGGGCGATGCGCGAGCACATGGTACATCCAGCCGATCATTGCAGCGAAAAGGATCAGGGGGACTCCGAGCGAGAGGATCGGGTTCATCTGTCCGTTCACGCCCATCTGCTGCCCGTACTGATTTACCTTGTGATAGGCGACGACGACCAGGATCGCGACGAAGATCCCGAGGCCCGATGAGCTGCGCTTCGGGGGAACTGCGAGCGAGACGGCAAGCAGCGGCAGCATGAACATCATGAGCACTTCGACAATGCGGAAATTGAAATTCGCCTGGGCCTCAACGCGCTGGTGCTCGTCAGTGGCGCCGCCGCCGTAGCCGACTCGCCACAACTCATGAAGGTAGAGCTCGCTCGATTGCGTGCCGCCGCGTCCGCGGAACTGGGCGATCGCCGGAAGGCTGACCGGCAAGGTGTAGGTCTCGAATGCGAGCGCGCGGGGATTTTTGAATTTGGGCGATTGCTGGATCAGGCGCCCATGGGTCAGCCGGAACAAGATCTTGTCTGGATCATCGGTCGAAAAAAAGCGGCCATGCTCGGCGGTGGCGGCGACGTTGGTGCCTTTTCCGTCGTCGGTCTGGACAAAGATGCCGTGAAGCTCGGTACCCTTGTTCTCGCTGCGGTCGATGCGCAAGGTCAGCCGCTTTCCAAGCCGGTTGAATTCGCCGACCTTGATCGCCGCGCCGAGCGCGCCCGAATTGAGATCGAACCGAAGGCTCTCGTAGCGGTACTCGGTATAGGGCTGGAGGTAGCCGACGATCATCAGGTTGATGATGGCGAGCGGCACTGTGTAGCCGTAGGGAACGCGCAGCAGCCGCCCGTAGCCGATGCCGATTCCGCGTAGCGCATCGAGCTCGGAACTGAGCGCAAGCTTCCGGAAGGCAAGAAGAATCCCGAGCATCAGCCCGATCGGGATCCCGAGCGAGAGATATTCAGGCAGCAGGTTGGCGAGCATCCGCCAGACCACGCTGACCGGGCCGCCGGCGTCGACGACGTACTGGAAAAGCCGCAGCATCTTGTCGAGGATCAGCAGCATCGCAGCGAGGATCAGCGAGCCGAACAAGGGCACGGCGATGGAGCGCGCGAGGTAACGGTCGATCAGGCGAACATGGGGGAGCATCGCTAATTCGGTCGTCCGAGCACCATCATTTGGCCGCAAAGGCAGCCGACATTGCCAAGTGGACCGGTGCGCCCGAACCCGCGGGCAACACCTGTCCTTGGACGTCCGTATAGCCGACCGGTCAGTATATTCATGTTGAAACTATCGTCAGGAAGCGAAGCGAGGGACCCGGCGGGAGAGCCGTGCCCCCAGGCCTGCGCTGCCACCGGGTACAAGAGGACGCGCATCGCGCTCCTGTCCAACCCCAAGTCGACCGGCAACATCGCCCAGCTTCCGCGTATCCGTGAATATTGCGATTCCCACCCCGACGTCTTCCACTACGAGGTAGAAAAGGCGAGCCAGATCGGCGAAGCGATGCGGATCATCGCCAGGATCCGGCCCAAGGTGCTGGTGATCAACGGCGGCGATGGAACGGTCCAGGCGGCGCTGACCGAGCTTTACAACGGCGGCTATTTCGGTGACGAGCCGCCGCCTGTCGCGGTATTGCCGAGCGGCAAGACGAATTTGATCGCCCTCGACCTCGGCGCGCGCGGCGACCCGATCGAGACGCTCGAACAGCTCATCGACCTTGCGAGAAGCGATGACCTTCAGCGCTACACCGTGGCGCGGGAGCTGATCGCGCTGAGGCGGCCTGGAGCCGAGGACCGGCCGGTGATCGGCATGTTCCTTGGCGGCGCAGGGCTTGCCGAGACGATGCTCTACTGCCGGCACAAAATCTATCCTCTCGGGCTGCCCAACAGCGTCAGCCACGGCCTGACGGCAATCGCCTACATCGCGCAGCTGCTGCTCAAGTTGAAGTCGAGATTCCTTCCGCCGCGCGCGACCAGGACCGACCTGGTCATGTCCGACCGCGATACCATTTCCGGCCGCTTCGCCTTCCTGGCGGTGACGACGCTGAACAAGATGCTCCTGTCGCAGGAGCTTGGCGGCGAGGGCCGCGGACCACTGAAGGTGCTCGCCATCGACGAGCGGCCGTCAAGCGTGCTCAGGGCGATGCTGACGGGCCTGACCGGCGGCTACAAGGGCAAGAAGATGCGCGGCGTCCACTTCGAGGAAGTTCACCAGGTGACGATCGAGGGCGAAAGCTCGCATTTGATCCTGGACGGCGAAACCTTCCGCACCGAACGCGGCCGGCCGATCCATCTCATGCCTGCGCAGCCGCTGTCCTTTGTGAAGCTCGCGGCCTAAGCCCAGCCCGATGTCCGATCTGCGCGAGCTGGTCGCAGATGAATTGAACACGCCCGTCGACCGGCGGGTGAGCGCGGCCGCCGCGGCGATCGCGGCCAAGCATGGCGCCGCGAGCCGCGCGGTGCTGTTCTACGGCTCGTGTCTCCGCGAGAAGCAGCTCGACGGGCTGATGCTCGACTTCTACCTGATCGTTTCAGATTACCGCGCCGCTTATTCGAAGCGGTGGCTGGCCGCGGCGAACCGGCTGATCCCACCCAATGTCTTCCATTTCGAGCACGAAGGGCTGCGGGCGAAATATGCCGTGCTCAGCGAAGCCGATTTCGCGCACGAATGCTCGCCCAGCGCGTGGAACGTGTCGACCGCCGCGCGGTTCGCACAGCCGTCGCGGCTGGTGTGGAGTTCGGACGTGGCGGCGGCGAAGCGCGTCGTCGACAGCGTCGCCCAGGCGGCGCCGACGTTGCTCGGCTGGACCTTGCCGCTGGTCGGCGACAGCTGCGCTGAAGAGCTGTGGAAACGGGCGTTCGAACTGACCTTCGCCGCGGAGCTTCGCGCGGAGCGTCCGGGCCGCGCTTCCCGGATCGTCGATGCAGATCGGGGACGGTACCGGCGCTTCGCCGCGGCTGCACGAAGCGGCACGGGTGACCGCAGCGCCACGCAGCGCTGGTGGCGGCGCAAGCAACGCAAGGGAAAGCTCTATTCGGTCGCGCGGCTCGCCAAGGCCAGCCTGACCTTTTCGGGCGGCGCTGAATATATTGCGTGGAAGATCAACCGCCACGCGGAGACGGACATCCAGCTCACGCCGTGGCAGCAGCGGCACCCGCTCGTGACCGCGATTACCTTGTTGCCGAAGCTGCTGAAGTCCGGGGCGGTTCGCTAGCAGTCCGCGCAAGGGCGGCGGCCACGGCGCTGGCCAGCGCACCGACGGTGAACGGTTTGCGCAGCAACTCGTGACCGCGCAGGTCGTCGCTTTCTCCCTCGCCCACGTAGCCGGTGACGAAGAGCACCGCGAAATCGTGGGTGCTTGTCTTTTTCAGGTGTCGGATGAGCTCGGGGCCGGTCATTTCGGGCATGATGACGTCGCTGATCACGAGGTCGAACACCTGGGCGCGAAACAGCTCGATGGCCTCGGCACCGCTGCCGCAGGCGATGGGTTCGTAATCGAGGTCCTCGAGCGCGCCGACCGTGGCGGTGCGGACGCGCGGATCGTCCTCGACAAGCAGGATTCGGGCGCCGGGAACCCGCGCTTCGGCAGCGTCCACGCGCTGCACCGCCGGGTGGACCCGCACTTCGGCGGCCTTCTCGGTGCGCGGCAGGTAGATGGAGACGGTGGTGCCGCGGCCGACCTGGCTTTCAATCCCGACCTCGCCGCCTGACTGGTGCGCGAAGCCGAAAATCTGGCTCAGCCCGAGTCCGGTGCCCTTGCCCACCGGTTTCGTCGTGAAAAACGGCTCGAACGCGCGCTCGAGCACTTCGGGCTCCATGCCGCAGCCCGTGTCGGTCACGCTGATCTTCACATATTCGCCGGAGCGAATGTCGCCGACCTCGTTTGCCGCGAGGCGGACGTTCTCGGTCGAGATGCGCATTAGGCCCTCGCCCTGCATCGCATCGCGGGCATTCACCGCGAGGTTGACGATCGCATTCTCGAGCTGGTGCGGGTCGACGTAGATTGGCCAGGCTTCCCGCGAGAGGTCCACATCGATCCGGATTCGCTCGCCGAGTGTTCGGTCGAGCAGGTCCGACATTCCGCCGATCAGTTCGGTCGAATCGACGCGCTCCGGCAGCAGCGGCTCGGAGCGGGCGAAGGACAGCAGGCGGCGCGTCAGCGCGGCGGCGCGGGTCGCGCCCTCCATGGCGTTGTTGAGGTGCATCATCACCTCGCGCCTGGGGCCGTTGAGGCGCCGCAAGGCAAGATCGATGCCGCCGACGACGACCGCGAGCATGTTGTTGAAGTCGTGGGCGATGCCGCCGGTCAGCTGGCCGACCGCCTCCATCTTCTGGACCTGGCGGAGCTGGGCCTCGGCGGCCTCGCGCTCCTGCGCCTCGGCCTTCAAGGCTTGGTTCGCCTCCCACAGCTCCTGTGTACGCTGGCGGACGGCAAGCTCGAGCGCTTCGGCGCGCTCGCCCTCGCTTTCGGCCTGGCGGCGTGCCCGGATGTTGAGCCGCAGCGCCTGCACCGACACGACCGCGAGGAAGATCGCGCCGAGCCCGACGAGGACGCCCAGCCAGCTGAGATAGTCGGTGAGCTGGTCCGCCTGGGCTGAGAAGACCTGGCTCTGCTCGATGCGTTGCTGCATCAGTTCGCGCTCGGCCTTGATGATGTCGTCGAGCTTGTTGTTGAGCCGGTGTCCGATGCTCGGGTTGGTCTTCGTTTCTACGGTCGATGCATAATAATAGCTGATCCCGGCATCGCCCTTGCTGTCCATTGCGGCGCGCGCCGCGAGGGCGAGCTGTTGTCCGCGCCGGTTGTAGAGATCCTCGGCTTCGAACACGCGCCGAAGCTGGTCAGGGTTGTGGCGTTCGAGGTCCTTGAGCTGCTGGAGCTCAAAACCCGCAAGTTGCCAGTCGTTGACATAGATGTAGCCGTTGGGATCCATCTTGTCGTCGAGCACGAAGCGCGCCAGCGCCGCCTCTGCGCCGGAGATATTGGCTGCCGCGTTCCGGACCACCATGGAGACGTCATAGGAGTGGCGTTCGGCATCGAGCGCCTTTTCTCGCGCGTCGTTCGCGAACTTGACCATGAAGACCATGAGGACGAGCACCAGCGCCGCAGCGAGGCCCGCCGCCGCTGCTCCGCCCCGACGCCAGTCGAAGCGGATCTCGTCTTCCCCATCCCGCATCATGGCACCAGTCTAGTCGTGTTAACCATTTCACGGAAGTGAAAGGTTCCCGACAAAAAGCTCAGCTGATGCAACCTGTTGCACGGCCTGCCGCAGCGAACATTCCGAGAATCTCGCCGACCTGCTCCTCACTGTGGAGGGCGCAGAGCGAGCATCGAAGCAGGGTCATGCCGGCCGGAGTGGCCGGCGGGCGGGCGAGATTCACGTAGAGCCCCTCGTTGAGCAGCGCCTCCCACATCGCGGCGCCGGTCTCGAGGTCGGGCATGATGACGGCGATGATGGCCGATTGCGGCGCGTCGGTGCCGAGGGCGAAGCCGAGCTGGCGAAGGCCCGCATGGAGGCGCTTGCTATTTTCCCAGAGGTGCGCGCGCTTGTCCGCGGAATCCATCAGTTTGCGGATCGAGGTCGCCGCCGTCGCCACGACGCTCGGCGGGAGCGAGGCGGTGAAGACATAGGGGCGGCAGACCAGGCGCAGGATTTCGAACTTCGGGTGGTTCGAGACGCAGAATCCGCCGACGGTGCCGACGGACTTGGAAAAGGTGCCGATGATGAAGTCCACGTCGCCGATCACGCCCTGGGCTTCGGCGACGCCGCGGCCATGCTCCCCGATGAAGCCCATCGAATGGGCCTCATCGACGAGGACCATCGCGCCGGCGGCTTTGGAAACGGCGACCATCTCCTTCAGCGGCGCAACGTCGCCGAGCATGGAATAGACGCCTTCGAGGACGACGAGCTTGCCCGCCTCGGGCGGAAGGCGCTTCAGGCGCTTGTCGAGGGCTTCGATATCGTTGTGGCGGAACGGCACGATCTGGGCGTTGCCGAGCGCGCAGCCGTCGTAGATCGACGCATGGCTGTCGACGTCGAGGATGATGTAATCGTCCTTCCCCGCGATCGTGGAAATGAGGCCAAGGTTCGCCTGGTAGCCAGTCGAGAAGACCATGGCATGATCCATGGCGTAGAAGTCCTTGAGCGCTTCTTCGCACACCTTGTGGCCGGCATAGGTGCCGTTGAGGACGCGGCTGCCGGTGGTCCCCGAGCCGAAATCGTCGAGCGCCTGCTTGCCGGCGGCGACCACGTCGGGATCGAAGGTCATGCCCATGTAATTGTAGGTGCCGAGCAGGATCGTCCGCTTCCCGTTGCAGATGGCGACCGTCGGGCTTTCGACCCGTTCCATGACGAGGTTGAACGGGTCGGTGAGGCCGGTTTCGAGCAGCGCCTCGCGCTGCTGGATCAGCGGATCGAACTTGGAAAAGAGGTCAGCCACGAGCGGCAATGAGCCTTTGCAAAGCGTCCACCAGCTGGCCGACCGTCTCGATCTCCGCCTGCATGTTCATGGTGATGATGACGTCGAACTCGTCCTCGATGTTGGCGACGAAATCTAGCACCGTCAGGCTGTCCCACTCGAGGTCCTGGGCGAAGCGCGTCGCCTCCGTGATCGCGACGCCCTTCTTGTTGAAAGGCTCGATCATCTCGACGGTTTTTGCGTAGATTTCCTGGCGGTCCGGCATCCGAGCGCTCGTAATGGTGGGACCCGGCTTAAGCAACGCAATCGGGCGCGATTGCGGCCTTTTGCGGCGCTGAAAAGGGGTGATGCGAATCTGCAACACGCGCGAATTTGGGGCCGTTGACGGCTGCGGAAGCGGCCTTTTACCTCGGGCGCATGCAGATGAGCGCCACGAATCGACTGACTTCGGCTTCCGCGACGACGCGGCGGCTTTGGCGGCGCTGGAGCTGGGCTTCCGCGGGCGGCCGCGCGTGGCGATGGCGTAGGGACTAAGGTCTCCGCTTCTCCACCCAAGGCCCGCCGAAAGGCGGGTTTTTTTGTTGCCCCAAGCCAACGAGCACTTTCATGCCTGTCACCCGAATGAGCGCCGGTTCCGTCCGGCGCAGTCTCCTGATTTGCGCGGCGCTCGTCGCCGCTCCCGCCTACGCGCAGCAATCGCCAACGGACAGCAAGAGCGACATCGTCGTCACCGGGACAAGGCTTCCGGCAGGTGTTCGCGCGCCCACTCCGTTGACCGTCATCGGGGCCCAGGCGATCGAGGATCGCGAGCCGGCGACGCTGGGCGAGATCCTGCAGCAGATTCCGAGCTTCGCAGGGATCGACTCTCCGAATACGGCGGGCGTCAACTCGCGCGGCGGCGGCCAGATCAATCCCGATTTGCGCGGCCTTGGTTCGAGCCGGACTTTGGTGCTGATCGACGGCCGGCGGCATGTGCCGACAGCGACCACCGGGTCCGTCGACATCAAGGTCGTCCCGACGTTGCTGGTGCAGCGCGTCGAGGTGGTGACCGGCGGCGCCTCTGCCGCTTACGGCTCCGACGCCGTCGCGGGCGTCGTCAATATCGTGCTCAAGGATGACCTCACCGGCGTCGAGGGCACCGCGGAAGGCGGGATTTCGCAGCGCGGCGACGGCAATGAGGAGCGGCTGTCGCTCGCCGGCGGTACGCATTTCGGCGACGGGCGCGGGCGGGTCATGGCGGGGTTCGACTATGTGAGCATCGGCCCGATCGGGACGCAGCTGACCCGCGACTGGGGCCAGCGCGACGTCGGCCTCATCACCAACCCCAATTTCGCCAAGAACGGCCTGCCCAATTTCATCATCTCGCCGAACGTCCATTCGGCCATCACCACGCCCGGCGGGCTGATCGTCAGCGGACCGCTTCGGGGAATTCAATTCGATCCCGGCGGCACGATCTCCAACTTCGATTTCGGGCAGGTGTTCGGATCGACCATGATCGGCGGCGACGGCGGAAACCATAACGAGAACTTGCTCGCTCTGCTCGGGACGCCGATCCAGGACTTCAACGCCCTCGCCTCTGCCAAATATGACGTCAGCGACCATGTGCAGCTGTTCGCCGAGCTGTCGGGTGGCAAGTCGATCGTCGGCGGCGCGTCGCAGGAGGCGCGCGATCGCGGCAACCTCGTGATCCAGCGTGACAACGCCTTCCTGCCGCAGGCCATCAAGGACCTGATGATCGCCGACAATCTGCAAACAATCACCATCGGCCGAGTGAGCAACGACACCGGCAAGATTCGGCTCAACCGTGTCGACACGACCTTCGAGGCCGAGACAGGTGTGACGGCGAATTTCGGAGGCTGGACCGCAGACGCCTATGCGCAATATGGCCGCAACGATTACGACCTGAAGTTCGGCCCCAACAACCGCAAGCAAAACGAATTCTTCCAGGCGGTCGACGCAGTGGTGGGACCGTCGGGTAATATCGTCTGCCGGTCGACGCTGACCAAACCGGGCAACGGCTGCATCCCCGTCGACGTGTTCGGTGACGGCTCGGAGACGGTGAACTCGTTCGTCAACGGCACCGCGCGGTTCAAGCTGATCACGCGGCAGAGCGTTGCCGGGGCGGATATCAAGGGAACCCCCTTCTCGACCTGGGCGGGGCCGGTCGCCTTCGCTGCCGGGGCCGAATATCGCCGCGACAGCGCCGACGGCACGTCGGACGCCATCTCGCAGCGGGTCAATGCGAACGGGTCGGTCGGCGGCTGGATCCTCGGCAACCAGTTGCCCGAGCATGGGGTGATCAAGGTGTTCGAGGCCTATGCCGAGGCGCAGGCACCGCTCGCCAAGGGGCTGAGCCTCAATGCGGCGGCGCGACGCACGCACTATTCGCTGAGCGGCACGGTCATTCCGTGGAAGGTCGGCGCGATCTGGGACGCGATTCCCGGCGTGCGCTTCCGCGCAACGCGCTCGCGCGACATCCGCGCGCCGAACATTGCCGAGCTGTTCGAGAATGGCGGAAGCTCGAACACCAACGTGTTCGATCCGGTGCTCGGCCGGGCCGTGCAGATCCGCGAGATCGAGGCGGGCAATCCAAGCTTGAGGCCGGAAAAAGCGGACACGGTTACCGCGGGTGCAGTGTTCCGTCCGGGCCTCATCCCGGGCCTCAGCGCGTCGGTCGATTATTATGACATCCGGATCGAGGACGAGATCGCGACGCTCGGCGCGCCTACGCTGGCGCAGGGCTGCTTCGCCGGCAACCAGCTCTTCTGCCAGTCGATCACGTTTAATCCCGACGGCACCATCGCGTTCATCACGAACACGCGGCTGAACCTGGCGAGCGCCAAGACCCGCGGGATCGACTTCGAAGCCGACTATTCGCGCAAGCATTTCCTCGGCGGTTCACTGTCGATGCAGTTGCTCGCGACGCGCGTGCTCGAGCTTCAGTCGAGTACGCCGGGCGGCGGGACTCTCGACCGCCTCGGCCAGGTGAGCAATTTCAACCGCACCGCGGGCGTTCCCAAATGGGCCGGCGACGCGTTCGTCGATTATACGCGTGGGGCCCTGCGGCTGGGTCTTCAGGCGCGCTACGTGGGTGCGGGCGTGTTCAGCACCTTGCTCCACGAGGGCATGGGCGCTGCCAACACGATCAACGACAATCACGTGCCGCCGTTCGTCTACCTGACCGCGACGGCGTCTTACCGCGTGCACACCAGCAGCACACGCTCGGTCGAGCTGTTCGCCGTGGTCAACAACCTCTTCGACACCGAACCGCCGATGATCCCCTCCGGCGCCGCCGGCGGGATCAACGAGAGCAGCACCAACGGCCAGTTCTACGACGTCGTCGGCCGCTTCGTCCGCGCCGGAATCCGCTTCACCCTTTGATCCAGAAGGAACGAGACATGATCCTGACTGCTTTTTTGCTGAGTGCGGCCGCGCCGGCCGATCTGATCATTCGCGACGCGCATATCGTCACCGTCGATCCGAAATTCTCGACCGCCCAGGCGGCGGCGATCCGCGATGGGCGATTCATCACGGTCGGAAGCGACGCCGACGTGATGAAGTCGAGAGGGCCGAACACGCAAGTCGTCGACCTTCACGGCAAGACCGTGCTCCCCGGCTTCGACGACACGCACGTGCATTTGACCGCGGGCGAGGAGCTGCCGCTGCAGGTCGACCTTACCCACATCCATTCGATCAAAGAGATCCAGGCCGCGATCGCGGCGCGCGTACGCGAAGTGAAGCCCGGCGAGTGGATCACCGGCACGCGCGGCTGGTGGGAATATCAGCTTGCCGAAGGGCGGCTTCCGACGCGCGCCGACCTCGATGCGGCGGCGCCGGACAATCCGGTCGCGATTCCCGGGCCGCACTACGTGATCGTCAACAGCCGCGCGCTGGCGCTTGCGCATGTGACGCGCGACACGCCCGATCCGCAGGGCGGGCAGATCTACAAGGACCCGCAGGGCGAGCCGACCGGGCTTCTGATGGACAATGCGGGGCGGTTTGTCCGCCCGTTCATGCCGCATCCGACCGAAGCGCAGAAGGAAGCGGGGATGAAGCGCGTTCTCGCGCTGGTGAACAGCCGCGGCCTCACGAGCGCCGGCGATCCCAGTGGCTCGACGGAGGACGCGGCGCTGTTCCGGAAGCTGCGCGATCAGGGTCAACTGACGGTCCGAGTCGACTTTGCGTACAACATCGATCCGGCCGAGCCGCTGGATAAGGTCGAGGACGAACTGAAAGCGCTGCCGAAACCGGGCTCCGACCGTGACGGGATGTTCCGCTCCGATGAGATCGGCGAGACCGGCCTCGACGGCGCCGAGCTGACGGCGTTCCTCGAGCGTGATTATCCGGGCAAGCCGGGCTATCGCGGGCTGCAGAAGGTGCCCAACGCGCAGTTCGACAAATTCGCCGCGCTGGTCGCGAAATACGGCTATCGGCTGCGGCCGCACGCGGTCGGCGACGCGGCGGTCGACGAAGCAATCGAAGCGTTCGAATATGCGAACAAGCAGACGCCGATCACCGGCCGGCGGTGGATGATCGACCACGCCTTCCTGCTCGGGCCGCGGCATTATGCGCGCGTCAAGCGGCTCGGCCTGATCATCAACTCGCAGTACATGCACAATTACGAGCTCGGGGCGCTGATTCTGAAGGCGTGGAAGCGGCCGCTGGCCGACCGCAGCGAGCCGTACCGGGAGTGGCTGCACAACGGGATCATGTTCGCCGGCGGGTCGGACGGGCCGATCTCTTATTATGCCGAGCCGCTGCTGGAGATTTACGGCGAGGTGACCCGCGGCACGCAATGGGGCGGCAAGCTCGGGCCGAACCAGGGCATCAGCCGCGCCGACGCGATACGGTCGGTGACGATCAACGGCGCCTACACGACCTTCGAGGAAAAGGTGAAAGGGTCGATCGAGCGGGGCAAATATGCGGACTTCGTGGTGCTCTCGAACGATATCCTCAAGATCCCGGCGGAGCAGATCCGGACGACGAAGGTGCTGGCGACGGTGCTCGGGGGAAAGACGGTGTACGGCGCGCTTAAGTAGGCCCCTCCACCGCCTTCGGCGGTGCCTCCCCCCGAAATCGAGGGGAGGATTAGAGCCAATCGTGCTCGCGGTACCAGTCGGCGGTGGTTTTCAGGCCCTGCGTGGTCTCGATCCGCGGGTGCCACAGCTCGGGCGGGGCGGCGCGCTTGGGTTCGACAACCCAGTTGCGGTGGGAGAAATAAGCGGCGCGGTCGACGGTGAGCTTCGCCTTTTCGCGGCGGAACAGCTGGTCGGCACGCGCGGCGAGGCGGAGAAGGATTCCGGGCGAGGAGACGATCGCGGGCTTGGTACCGACCGCTGCCCCGAGAGCCTTGGCGAACTCGCGGTGGGTCCAGCCGCCGGGCTTGCCGTCGTCCGGCTCGATCAGGACGCCGCTCGGCGCTGTGGGAGCGGCGAGCGCAACCAGCAGCCGCGCGAGGTCGTCGGCGTGGATCACCGAGACGCGGCCCTTCGGCGGCATCAGCATCACGCCCATCCTTGCCATTCTGAAAAGCTCCAGCGTCTCCCCGTCGCCGGGACCATAAACTGCGGGCGGACGCACGATCGCCCAGTCGAGGCCGGAGCCGTGCACCAGTTCCTCGGACCGCGCCTTCGACGCGCCGTAGAGCGAAAGCCTTGGCTCCCGGGCAGCCAAGGAGGAGACGTGGACGAACCGGCGAATTCCGCCGGCGGTCGCGGCGGCGAGCATCGCCAGAGTCCCTTCGACATTGCCTTTTTCGAACGTGGCCGCCGTCTGGCCGGTGATCACGCCGGCGACGTGGATCACCGCGTCGGCGTCGCTTACCAGCCGCTCGAGCGCGGCGCGGTCGTTGAGGTCGCCTGCAACCCACGTGACGCGCTCGCGCGGCTGCTGCTCCCGGCGGGTGAGGGCGGTGATTTCGTGGCCGGAAGCAAGCGCGATGTCGAGCAGGTTCGAGCCGACGAAGCCGGTGCCTCCGGTGACCGCGAGCTTCATAGCGGCGACCAGCGTCCCTCGTCGGCCGTTTCCGCCACCATTCCAGCGGCATCACCGAGGCGTTCGATGATCGCATCGAGCAAAGGATCGAGGCCCTCCTCGATCGGCGCCGAGACCGGAAAGACGTGCGCGCCGGACGCCTTTTCGAGCGCTCTGGCAATTATTGCGCGCTGCTTGTCGTCGAGGAGGTCCGCCTTGGTGAGCGCGACGATCTCCGCTTTTTGGGTGAGGCCGGCGCCATAGCCTTCGAGCTCGCCGCGAACGATCCGCCAGGCCTCGAGCGGATCCTCCGCCGATCCGTCGACGAGGTGGAGGAGCACGCGCGTGCGTTCGACATGACCGAGGAAGCGGTCGCCGATGCCGGCGCCTTCGGCCGCTCCTTCGATCAGCCCGGGGATGTCCGCGATGACGAACTCGCGGCCTTTGTGGCGAACCACGCCGAGCTGCGGGCGAAGCGTGGTGAACGGATAATCGCCGACCTTCGCGGACGCGTTGGTGACCGAGTTCAGGAACGTCGACTTGCCCGCATTGGGCAGCCCGAGGAGTCCGACGTCGGCCAGCAGCTTGAGGCGCAGCCAGACCCACAGCTCTTCGCCCGGCTCGCCGGTCTGGTGCTGGCGCGGGGCGCGGTTGGTCGAGCTCTTGTAGCTGGCGTTGCCGCGCCCGCCCAATCCGCCTTTGAGCACGGTCACTTGCTGTCCAACCTCGGTGAGATCGGCGAGCAAGGTGCGTTCGTCGTCGTCGGCGAGGATCTGCGTTCCGACCGGCACCTTGACGATGAGGTCGTCGCCCTGGGCGCCGGTGCGGTTCGATCCCGCCCCGCCCTTGCCGCGGGGCGCGCGGAAATGCTGGGTGTAGCGGAAATCGATCAGGGTATTGAGGCCGGGCACGGCTTCGAACACGACGTCGCCGCCCTTGCCGCCGTCACCGCCGTCGGGACCGCCGAACTCGATGAACTTCTCGCGCCGGAAGCTCACCGCGCCGGGGCCGCCGGCGCCCGACTTCACATAGATCTTCGCCTGGTCGAGGAAGTGCATGGCGAAGCGGTTAGGCCATGAGCGGCGGTAGGAAAACCTCCGCGTTCGAAGGCCTGCTTGCACTCGATCGCTGACCGTGAACGAGACGCGATGGCACAAAAGCGGCCATTGCAGGTTCATGCCTCCAGGCCCATGCACGTCGCGGGGCACTGCCTGCGGGCCAACCGAAGATGGATTTCGATGAGCCAGCTGTACCGCGCGGTTGCGCCTGTAGCCTTCTTCGCAGCTTCCCTAAGCCCCGCCGCCGCCACGACGCAAAACCCTGACCCGTTCAGCTTCTTCGAAGGCATGACGGAGAGCGTCGGCACGCTCAAGGTCGTCATGCACCAACCGGTTCACACGCGGAGCATCGGGCGCGGCGAAGTCGAGAGCGACGGTTCGCTGAGCCTGGTCCAGCGGGTCGAGGACGAGGGCAAAGCGCCCTACGTGCGGCGCTGGTTGATCCGGCGAGCCGGGCCCGGCCGCTTCGTCGGGACCATGTCGGATGCGACGGGGCCAGTGACCATCGACGAGGTCGGCGAGCGCTTCCGCTTCCGGCTGAAGATGCGCGGCGGCCTGTCGGTCGAGCAATGGCTGACGCCGCTCCCCGGCGGCCGCTCGGCATCGAGCAGCATGACCGTGCGCAAGTTCGGAATCGCGGTCGCCAGCTCTGAGGGGACCGTGCGCAAGATTTCCTGAACGGCGAGGCGCGACGGCAGAACCGCCGAACGATGCAAGGCCGAAACTACAGGCACTCCAGGAATTTACGGGCGTTTCTGATGAACTTGAGCCGATGAGCGCACGCCATGCCGGAACGAATCATCGCCGTCGGGCTGCTCACGAAGCGCGACCTGGAAGTGCTCGGCCCGAGCTTCGACCGGGTCTGGCCCGTCGAGGAAGCGCCGCATTTTAATGAGCTGCTGCGCGCCATCGACGACGCGGACGTGAAGCTGCAGCAGAAGAAGAGCAGGCACCCGAACTGATCAGAAGCGCTCGAGCAAACGGTCGACCGTGTCGTCGGCGGTTTTGTCCTTGTCGCCGGCGTCCCTCGCATAACGTTCGAGCGCGGTCCGGACGAGCTCGATCTGCTGGTCGGTCAAATGCTCGATGCCGATGAACTTCTCACGCGCCTTGTCGACGGCGCGGAGGAGCTCGTCGAGCTTGGCCTGCATCGCCGCGGCGTCGCGGTTCTGGCTGTTCTGGATCAGGAACACCATCAGGAATGTCACGATCGTCGTGCCGGTGTTGATGATCAGCTGCCACGTGTCGGAATAGTGGAACACTGGCCCGGAGACGGCCCAGATGAGGATGATCAGCACGGCAGTGATGAACGTCATCGGCTGGCCCGCAGCCGTCGAGATCCTGGTCGCGCATAGATTGAAGAACTTACGCATGGCGCCGTAACGCGCGTGCAACGACGTTGGTGCCGTCTAGGTGAGCTCCCCCACGAACATCGCGATCGAGGCGCCGGCCATGACGAACGTGGCCGCCCAGCCGAGGATCAGCAGCGGCGCGCGCTCGGTGAAGCGGCCCATGATCTCGCGGCGGTGGGTGACGATCATCAGCGCCGCCATGATCGGCGCTGCGGCGACGCCGTTGAACACGGCACTAAAGAACAGCGCCTTCATCGGGCTTAGGCTCGACCAGTCGAGCGCGACGCCGATCAGGGTTGCCGCGACGATGATCGCATAGAAGCGCTTCGCCTGTTGCGGCTTGTATTCGAGCCCGCTCTTCCAGCCGCGCGCTTCGCTGACGGCGAAAGCCGCGGACCCGGCAAGGACAGGAACGGCGAGCAGGCCGGTGCCGATGATGCCGATCGCGAACAAGGCAAAGGCGAACTGGCCGGCGATCGGCCTTAGCGCTTCGGCCGCCTGGGAAGCGCTCTGGATGTCGGTCTGTCCTTTGGCATTGAGAGTCGCCGCGGTGGCGATGATGATCGCCATGGCGATCAGCTCCGAGAAGGCCATGCCGATGAGGGTATCGACCCTCATGCGGCCGAATTGCCTGCGCGCGCCGCGGGGAGCCTGCTTCAGCGGCCGGGCCGTCGTCGTGGCGACCTCTTCGGCTTCCTGGGAGCTCTGCCAGAAGAAAAGATAGGGGCTGATCGTGGTTCCGAAGAGCGCCACGACGGTCAGCAGCGCGTCCTTGCCGAGCCTGGGCGGCCACACCAGCCGAAGCAGCGCCTGCGCCCAGTCGACATGGATGAAGATGATGACCCCGACATAAGCGAAAAGACTGAAGGTCAGGACTTTGAGAACGTTCGAATATTTCTGGTACGGCACGAACAGCTGGAGGATGACGCAAAGGAGCGCGAAGCCGACGACGAAAATGTGGGAGCCGCCGCCGAGGACCATGTCCGACACTGCGGCCATCGCCGACAGATCCGCGCCGATATTGAAAACATTCGCGACGAGCAGCAGGGCCACCAGCGCCGTGACGACCCAGCGTGGGAAATATTGGGCGAAGTTCTTGGCGAGGCCAGCGCCGGTGACCCGCCCGACATGCGCGCTGACGAGCTGGACCGCGACCATCAACGGGTAGCTCAGCAGCTGCGTCCACAGCAGGCCGTAGCCGAATTGTGCGCCGGCCTGCGAATAAGTCGCGATGCCGCTGGGATCGTCGTCCGCGGCGCCGGTGATCACGCCGGGGCCAAGCTCGTCGAGTGAATCGACGAGCTTCTTGCTCCAGCCGGTGCGAGCGCGCTTAGCCATGTTCCCGGTCGCGGTCGAGGCGATGGCGAAGCCGCTCGGCGGCGAGCTCGCGCGCCGTGTCGCGCGGCAGGTGGAGCGCCTCGGCGATGGGGGCGCCAAGCAAAGAATCGCCGAGCGCGTTGAGGACGAGGGCCAACGTGCTTTCGGCGACCTGGTGCTCCTCGTGCCCCACGCTCAGCTGGGCGACGAGGCCCCGGATTGAATCGAGGATCGGATTGAGCGCGTCGCGATTGCCGGTCAGGATCATCCACGCGGCGAGCGCTCCGGCGCCCTCACGGTCGAACACATCGAAGCAGCGGTCGACGATGTCGCGGGCGTCGGTTTCGCCGGCGCGTGCGCGTTCGACCGTTTCGGTGATCCCCGAAGTGACCGAATCCGCGATTGCTCGGGCCAGCTCGCCCTGAAGGCCGGCGGCCGAACCGAAATGGTGGAGGAGGTTGGCGTGGGTGCGCCCCACCTCCGCCGCGACGGCTTTCAGGGTGACCGCTTGCGGGCCGGCGGCGAGCAGCAGCCGGCGCGCGGCCGCGATCGCGGCCGAGCGGCTCTCTTCCGGGCTCAGTCGTTTACGTGTTATTGACACAGGTGTCAGTTAGCTTATTCTGGTCATGGTGAGCGCATTGACCCTCCCGACGCCGGCCGAGCTCAGAATCACGCCCCGCGACCGGCGTTTCGGCCGCGATGCGGCCACGCCCCGTCTTTGGCACGGCGGGCGCGTCGAAGCGACTGCTATCTACAACGCGCTCTCGACAACCTTTCCCAAGGGTGAAACTTTCTTTGTCGAAAGCGTCCGTTCCTTCCGCGATGGCGCTCCGCCGAAGCTCGCCGAGGAGATCAAGGGCTTCACGACGCAGGAGGCGATCCACAGCCGCGAGCATGACGCGTTCAACAAGCGCGCGATCGACTCGGGCTACGACCTGTCCAAGCTCGAGCACCGGGTGGAAGAGCGGCTCGCGATCACCAAGGGAAGGCCGCCGATCGTCAGCCTGGCGGCGACAATGGCGCTCGAGCATTTCACCGCGATCCTCGCCCACCAGCTGCTCGCCGAGCCGCGGCACCTCCAAGGTGCGGAGCAGGAAACCGCCGACCTGTGGCGCTGGCACGCGGTGGAGGAGATCGAGCACAAGGGCGTCGCCTATGATACGTGGCTCTACGCAACACGGCATTGGCCGCGGTTCGCCCGCTGGAAGCTGAAAGCGCGCGTGATGTTGCTCGTGACGCGCAACTTTGTCGTCGATCGGACGGCAGGCGCCCTAGAGCTGATGCGGCAGGATGGCGTCACAGGCGTGCGCGCGTGGCGCCTGTTGCTCGGCTATTTGTGGCTTCGCCCCGGCATGTTCCGGAAGATCGCGGGCGCATGGCTCAGCTTCTTCCTTCCGGGGTTCCATCCGTGGAAGGTCGACGACCGGCATTTGCTGGCAGTCTATTTCGCCATCGCGTCCGGAGCGGTGCGAAAGCGCAAGGTCAGGCGCGCGGCTTAGGCTGCGAGCGCCTCCTCTTCAGCCGTCGCGGCCGCAGCCCGAAGCCGCAGCCGCATCAGACGCGCCGGGACTTCCTCGCCGCGCGCGCAATTCATCCGCGGGGCCGTGATCCCGGTCGATTCGAAGCCGAGCTTTTCGAGCACCCGCGCCGAGGCGGTATTGTCGGTGAAGTGCGAAGCTTTGAGCTGAGCGAGGCCCAGCGCACGGGCAATGTCGACTAGCGCCTTGCCGGCTTCCGTCGCAAAGCCGCGGCCCCACGAGCTGCGCGCAATCCAATAGCCGAGTTCGACCGCTCCGGACGGCCTCCGGCCAAGTCCGCACGAGCCGACCAGCCGCGGCGGACCATCGGTCCGCTCGAACACGAGAAAGGACGGCAACACCGGATCGCGAGGCGAGGCGAGATAGGCTTCAGCATCGCGCACGGTATAGGGCCATGGCACGACCGAAAGATTGCGGACGATCGCAAGGTCGCCGATCGCCTGGGCAAGCGCCGGCGCATCTTCGGGGAACCCGGGCCTTAGCAGCAATCTTGGCGTTCTCGCGAACATCGTCCTTCTCCTCGTCGGGAAGCCTTGGCGGCGGCCCGTGACAGTTTCGGGAGAAGAATTTGTCCCTTCAGAAACGAAAGAAGGGAGGAGAGGGGGCTTCCCTCTTCTCCCTTCTGGTCTCGATCTGACTTCTAGATCTCGTCCGGGCCGCCCCCTCGTGGGAACGGTCCCGTTCTGACCGCTCCTATTTCGCGCTTTCCGTAAATGCCGGCATGACATGCACGTATTTACGGCCGAGCTTGCCGTCGCGGAACGCGACACAGCCGTCGGTAAGAGCGAAGAGCGTATGGTCCTTGCCCAGGCCGACGTTGTCGCCCGGGTGCCATTTGGTGCCGCGCTGGCGCACGATGATATTGCCGGCGAGGACAGATTCTCCGCCGAACTTCTTCACGCCGAGGCGCTTGCTCTCGCTGTCGCGGCCGTTGCGGGACGAGCCGCCTGCTTTCTTATGTGCCATGACGAAATAAGGTCCTGATTACTTGCCCTTGGGGGCTTTCTTGGCGGCGCCCTTAGCAGGTGCAGCATTTTTTGTCGACGGGGTTTTGGCGGTCGGCTTGTCGGCCGGCTTGTTCTTCGCCGCCTTGGGCGGAGCGTCGGTGCTCTGCGCCGGAGGATTGGCCTGGGCCTCATTGGCGGGCGCGGGGTTTTCCGTCGGAGTCGCATCGACCTTGGCGGGAGCGGCACTTTCCGCGGCTGCCGCGGACTTGCTCTTGCCCTTTGCCGGCGACTTCGACGGCGCGTTGGAATCCGGCGCGTCCGCCGCCGTCTTCGCCGCTTCCTTAGCCGCCTTTTTGGCTCCGCCGATCGAGACGATCTTGAGGATCGTGTGCTGCTGGCGGTGACCCTTCTTGCGGCGGTAATTGTGGCGCCGACGCTTCTTGAAGACGGTCACCTTCTCGCCTTTGGCCTGGGCGACGATCTCGGCATCGACGGTTAGGCCGTCGGTGTTGCGGAAGTCCGATCCCTCGCCGGCGAGCAGGACGTCGCCCAACGTGACCTTGTCGCCGGCGTTGCCGGCAAGCTTTTCGACGACGATCTTGTCGCCGGGATGCACGCGGTACTGCTTCCCACCCGTGCGGATGACTGCGAACATGACTTGTCTTCCCTAGAAATTCTTGATCCCGCGCGCGCTTACGCTCGAAA
>Ga0207660_10000052_pt1 | contig 59348 bp, 55 predicted proteins | sample KBSC73BmetaG_FD_184335 | JGI IMG/M metagenome (GOLD analysis project Ga0207660, IMG submission 184335) | Corn rhizosphere microbial communities from Kellogg Biological Station, Michigan, USA - KBS C7-3B metaG (SPAdes) (version 2) | ecosystem: Host-associated > Plants > Roots > Rhizosphere ... | reverse complement strand
GCGCCGCGGGATAGCCGGGCTCCATCGAGCTTGTCAGGAGCAGGACCGGCGTATCGCTCCGGACGGCCTGGTGGAAGTCGGCGGCCGGTTCCCCGTGCGGCCATCGGGCACAGGCGGCGAGGATCGTCCGGACGCGCCCGTTTCCGGGCTGTTCGCCGCGCGCCAGCCGCGCGCGCATCGCCGGCGCCTCCTCGGCGCATTCGACCGACATCCAGACGCCGAGCGCGACGCCGCCGTAAACCGCATGCTGATAGCCGAGGAGCTGGTTGGCAATCGCCGCCACGCGCACTGGATTTCCTGTCGCGAGCGCGTGCACTTCATAGGGAATGGCCGCGACGTCGCGCATGAAATGGAAGTGCGCGCGGAAGTAGGCGAGCAAGGTCTCGCGATCGAATGTCACCGCTTCCGTTTCAGCGGGAGTGGCGACCGTCGCTTTCAAGCCCTCGGCGCCGGTGCGCCGCATCAGCGCGTCGAACTCGCGATCGATGCGCGGGAAGGCGGCATGGCACTCCGAATCGGCGTCGCAGCCGGCGAGAGCGGCTTTGATCGCGGTGATCGTCCAGCGATCACTGTTCCAGCTGACCGGCTCGTCCATCGGCCCGGTATCGGCGATCACTGCGGCGCGGACCCGCTTGGGGAAGCGGCGAATATATTCCTGGACGATCAGGCCGCCATAGTTGGTCGAATAGAATTCGAGCGAGTCATAGCCGAGCGCAGCGCGGACGCTTTCGACATCGCGCGCGAAATTGCTGGTGGTCAGTGCCTTCAGGTCCGCGCGCGTCGCCGAGCGCTCCCGGCAGTTCGAAAGATGCGCTGGCGAGAAAAAGTCGGCCGCCCAGGTTGCGGCCTCGGCGGGTGGGCCCGACGGCGGACAAAGCAAAGCGTCGGGGCCGGAAACACGCCGTTGGTCCACCACCACCAGGTCATGGGTGGCCTGGAGGCCGCCGATCGACGGCAGAAACCCGGCTTCGGCGACCGCCGTGCCGCTCAGGCCAGGAGCGCCCTGGATGAGGATCACGGCTTCCGGCCTGGGCTCGGGCCGCAGGGCGGGGGCTACGACCACCCGAACTTCCGCCTTGGCGCCGCCGGGCGCGGAATAGTTTTCAGGCACCGCAATGCTGAGGCACCGCCAATTCGCCGGGAAATTGGCAGGGCATTGGTCTACGGCAATGGCGGAAGCTGGCGCTGACCGCGGCGCGGCGTGCGCCGCGGGAGAAACGGACAGCGCAGCTGCGGCCGAAGCCCAAAGCACGGGCGTCATGGCGCGCCCACCATGAAGGCGGGACGCCTGACGCGCGTCGCGCAGCTCGTATCGATCCCGGCGGCGTTCCTGCTTTGCAGAAATGCGGTGACAATCGGACCCATGCACTCTTCCCAGTCGGTGTCGGTGGCTCGAGCGCGGCCGGGGAAAACAAGGACACGAGTCCCCCTGTCTCCGGCGAATGCGCGACGAACCGCATCGGCCGGCGCTTCGATGTCGAACTCGCCAGTGACCGCGAGGGTCGGGACGTTGTCCCCACGGGTGGGGGAGGTCTGCGATGGCCGCCGGACCGGCCATGCCGAGCAGGTCGCCTGCTCATTTGCTGAGTCGCTTCCTATAGGGAGCGGCTGAGCAGGGATGTTCTCGGCGCAATCCACCGCAATCCGAAGCGCGAGCGGATAGGCACGGAGAACGGTTCGACGATAGGCGGCATATTGCGCAAGCAGCGGCGCGGCGTTGCCCCGCGCAATGGAATCCACGTCACGCGGCCAGCTCGCCGCGCTCGTCCAGCGGAGCGTGCGCAGCTTCATCCATTCGAGAAGGCCCCGACCGCGAGCGTCGGACGTCAAACGTGCCGAAGCTCGAGCCCATTCGGCGGCGAGATCGGGATAGCGGCTATTGCATGCCTCGTCCGCGCGGCAGGCTCGGATGGTGCTGGCGATCGATCGGGAGATCGCACGGCTTTCCGTCTGCGCTGCCGGATCGTTCAGGGGCGATGGGTCGGCGAGCACCGCCGCCGATACGCGCCCCGGCCAGCGGCGAATGTACTGCTCGGCAATGCGCGTGCCGTAGAAATAGCCAATCAGCTCGATTCGGCGATAGCCGAGCTTCCGCCGAACCGCTTCGACGTCGGCCGCAAAGGTCCCGCTGTCGAGTGCTCCGAGGCTCGCGTGCTGCTCGAACGCCCGACGGCATTCGCGGATCTGGCGCGGATCGAAGACGGGCGCGGTCTCGTCCGCGATCGGGGAACAGAGCAGCGGCGAAATCGACGCGCCGCGCTGGTCGAGGAACACCAGGTCATGAGTCCGGCCAAGCGCCTCCAGGCTGGCGATCAGGCCGCGCCCCGCCGCTTCGACGCCGCTCTCGCCCAGCGCTTCGAGGACGAAGATCGGATCGTCGCGGACTCGCCGGTCCGCCGCGCGGGCGATTCCAACTCGAACGGGCACCGTCCATCCACCCGGTCGTGCGCCATCGACCGGTACGCGAACGGTGAAGGTCTGGAGCGGAGACAGCGGCTGCTGAGCCGCCGATGCCGGAGGCGCAAGGACCGCCGCCAGGACGCCAAGAAGACCACGGATGGGCCACTTCCTCTCGAGGAGCGGTCGATGCTCGGATCGAGGGTCCACGCCTTGGCCCTGCTTGTCCCCATTGCTGCGTCTGCCGCTTCGCGGGCGGGCGGAACATTAGGAAGTCAAGGCGTATCCATGGTCGCCATTTCGACGAGCCGCGATGTCCGCTCTGCGGGCGTAGCGCAACCCGAGCGGCTACGCTGCCGCTTTGCGGCGGTACATTTCCTGGTCGGCGCGGGCCATTGCGGTTTCCGGCGTATCGTCGCCGTGAATCGGCGCCGCGCCGATCGCGACGCTGAGCGGAAGCGCCTCGCCGCCATGCGTGAAATCGGAACCGGCGATGAGGTCGCCGAGACGGCCTGCCGTCTCGCGCGCCGAATCCTGGTCCGAATGACCGAGCAAAATGCCGAATTCGTCTCCGCCGATTCGCGCGACGAGGTCGCTCTTGCGGACACCGCCGACGAGCAGCCGTGAGACCTGGATCAGCGCCTGGTCGCCCGCCTGGTGGCCAAAGCTGTCGTTGATGATCTTCAGGCCGTCGAGGTCGACGAACAGGATCGCGGCATTTTCCTCGTAGCGGCTGACCCGGTCGATCAGTCGCTCGAGCGCACGGACGAACCCGCGACGGTTGGGCAATTCCACCAGGCTGTCCTCGTGAGCGAGCATGTCGAGCTGCTCGATGCGCTCCTGCAGCTGCGCGATCTTATCGCGCAGGGTGCCGATCTCACCAATGAGCTGTTCGACGTCCGCGACGTCGGTCATCTGGTCACCCATCGCCGCCGAGCCCCTGCTCTCGATTGCCCAACTGCCATAGCGTGATTCCAAAGCCCTGAAAATGCGTCGAAGCGGCGAGTTGCCTAGCCCGAATCCGCACCCTAAACGACCCGCCTCAAGTCAATTGCTTCAAGGCGGGACAATGCCAGATGCGTGAGGATGGGCCGCTTGTCGGCATCATCATGGGCAGCAAATCCGATTGGGAGACGATGCGGCATGCCGCCGAAACGCTCGACCAGCTCGATGTTCCTCACGAAACCAAGGTGGTCTCCGCGCACCGCACGCCCAAGCGCCTTTACGATTATGCGCATTCGGCGCGCGACCGGGGGCTGCGGGTGGTGATCGCCGGCGCAGGCGGCGCGGCCCATTTGCCCGGCATGACGGCGTCGATGACCTCGCTGCCGGTGCTCGGCGTGCCGATCGAGACTCAGGCGCTGAAGGGCATGGATAGCCTCCTCTCGATCGTCCAGATGCCGGCCGGGGTGCCGGTCGGAACGCTCGCGATCGGTAAGGCCGGAGCGATCAATGCGGCGCTGCTTGCTGCCGCCATGCTCGCCGGGGAGGACAAAGCGCTCGCCGAAAGGCTTGATGCCTGGCGCGAGAAGCAGACGGGATCGGTCGCCGAAGCCCCCGAATGAGCATAAAGCCGGGGAGCACGATCGGGATCATCGGCGGTGGCCAGCTCGGCCGGATGCTCGCCATGGCCGCGGCTCAGCTCGGCTATCGCTGCCACGTGTTCGACCCCGTCGAGGACGGACCGGCGGCGCAGGTCGCGGACCGCTTCACCCGCGCCGAATATGGCGACGTCGCCGCACTGCGCGGATTTGCGGCCGCCATCGACGTTGCCACTTACGAGTTCGAGAATCTGCCGGTGGGTCCGCTCGAGGTGCTGGGAGAGAAGCTCAGGCCATCGACCCGGTCGCTCGCCATCGCCCAGGACCGCGCGCGCGAGAAAGCGTTCATCGAAGGCTGCGGCGCCCGCGTCGCACCGTGGCGCGAGGTGTCGAGCCTCGCCGACGTCACGGCCTCGGTGCTGAAAGTCGGCGTTCCGCTGGTGCTGAAAACGCGCCGCTACGGTTATGACGGCAAGGGGCAGGCATGGGTGCGCTCACGCAATCAGGAGCGCTCGGCGTGGCGCGCGATCGGCGAGGAGCCCGCGGTGGCAGAGGCGGGGATCGACTTCCTCGCCGAATTCTCGGTCATTGTCGCGCGCTGGGCCGACGGGCGCCATGCCCTGTGGCATTCGCCCGAGAACGAACATGGAGACGGCATCCTTCGCCGGTCGACCGTGCCGTGCAGCGACGTCGTCGGCGGGCAGGTGCGTGAAGCGCGCGAAGCGGCCGTCAAAATCGCCGAAGCGCTCGGCCATATTGGAGTCCTGACGGTCGAATTCTTCGCCAGCCGCGACGGGCCGCTGGTCAACGAGATCGCGCCGCGGGTGCACAACAGCGGCCACTGGACGATCGAGGGCGCGGTCACCTCGCAGTTCGAGCAGCACATCCGGGCGATCTGCGACCTTCCCCCGGGCCCGACCGACCTTGTGGGGAGCGGAGCGGTCATGGACAATCTTATCGGCGACGAGGTGAACCGGTGGCCCGAGCTCGTCGCCGAGCCGGGCCTCCACGTCCACATCTACGGCAAGGGCGAAGCCCGCCGCGGTCGCAAGATGGGCCATGTAACGCGGGTGCGCCCCTAGCTACTTCGCGCCGACGACCTCGACCGGGATGCCGAGGGCGTCGAGCTGCGGCTTCACCTTGGCCGCGTCGCCGATCACAACCCAGGTGAGCTTGTTCGGGTCGATCGCGGCCTTCGCCGCAGCGTCGAGCTGGTCGGCCGTCAGCGACCGATAGCGGCTCGCCAGCGTCTCATAATAATTGTCCGGCCGATGGTAGAGCACGTTCGATTCCATCGCGCCCATCACCGAGGACGCGGTCTCGAACGAGCCCGGAAGCTCGCGGATCGAACCGTCGATCGTGCGGGTGAGCTCCGCCGGGGTCACGCCCTTGCCGCCGAGGAACGACGCGAGGTCGCCTCGCATGGCGGCGATCGACGGGCCGGTCTGGTCGGTCTGCACCGGGGCATAGATCAGGTACGGGACCTGGTGCTGGACGCGGTTGATGAAGCCGGCGACGCCGTAGGACCAATGCTTGGTTTCCCTGAGGTCCATGTTCAGCCGCGAGAGGAACGCGCCGCCGAGCACCTCGTTCGCCTGCGTGAGCGCGATGAGGTCGTCAGTTCCCTGCACCGGCATGATCTCGCCGCCGAAAATGAGCGACTGCGGCGTATTGGGCCGGTCGAGGAGCAGAATCCGCGACTGCTGCGGAGCGAGCGGCGCAGTGAAGTTCTTCACCGGCTTCGGGCCCGTCGCGCGCCAGTCGCCGAAGCTCTTCTCGAGCAGCGGCATGACCTCGGCGAGCGTGGTGTCGCCGACGACGAAGATGGTCGCATTGTCGGGCCTCAGCCAGCCGTCGTGGAAAGCCGCGAGGTCCGCGGGCGTGAGCCTCGTGACCGCGGCAGGGTCGCCGCGGCCGCTGAACGGCACGCCGTAGGGATGCGCCTTGCCGTAGAGGATCGGCGGCAGGGTGCGCAGCGCAAGTCCGACCGGCTGCTTCGTTTCCGACGCGATCGCCGCCAGCTGCTGCGCACGCACGCGATTGACCTCCGACGCGGCGAAGGCCGGATGCCGCACGATATCGGCCATGAGATCGAGCGACTGCGGAAGATTGGGCGCGAGCGCCGAGAGATAGACGTTCGACCGGTCCATGCTCGGCGAAGCCGAAATATCGGCGCCGAGATTCTCTTTCGCCTCGGCGATCTGGACCGAATTATATTTGTCCGTGCCCTCGTCGAGCATGCCGAGCATGAAGGCCTGGGTGCCGAGCGCGACCTTCGGGTCGGCGGCGTTGCCGGCGTCGAAATCGATCGCCACGCGGACGATCGGAACGTCCGCGCGGCGCGCGAACAGCACCGGGATCCCGTTCGAGAGCGTCGCATGCTCGACCTTCGGGAACTGGAGGTCGGCAATCTGGCCGACGGGCGGCAGCTGCGAGCGATCGACTCCTGCCGTCGTGCTCGCCGCGGGGGAAGCGGGCGCCGCGGTGACCTTGGCCCCGCCACCGCCGGCGCCGGCGGTGTCGCCGCTCAGCTTCGACTCTTCATAAGGGTCGCGCTTTCCGGGAGCGAGCGTGAAAGCGTACACAGGCCGGGACAGCCACTTTTGCGCCGCTGCCCGAACCTGCGCCGGCGTCAGCGCCGCCTCCTCCGCCAGCTCCTTCTTGTAGAAGCCGGGATCGTTCGCGAAGACCGCGCCGCGCGCGAGCGCGACCGCCTTGCCGCCAAACCCTCCGACCGACTGCAGCCCCTTGATCGTCGAGGAGATGTCGTCGGTCTTGGCCCGCTTCAGCTCCTCGGCCGTCGGGCCGGTCTTGATGAAGTCGGCAATGATCGCGTCGAGCTGCTGCCCGACCAGCGCCGGATCGACGCCGGGCCTGACCGTTGCTTCGACCTCGAACTCCCCGACGCGCTCATATTCGTCGACGCCGGCGGAAACCCCGACCGCCGTCTTCTTGTCGCGCACCAGCGCATTGTCGAGCCGCGAGCTGGCGAGCCCGCCGAGGACGCTCGCGGCCATTTCCAGCGCGGCCGTGTCCTTGCCGGTAATCCCCGGCACCGCCCACATGCGATAGATCGTCGTATTGGCGACTTCGTCGTGGAAGGTCGCGGTGACGGGCGCTTTGAGCGTCGGCACCGGAGCGGCCGCGGGAGTGGATTTCGGCCCCGCGGGGATGTCGCCGAAATATTTCTCGACCAGCGGCCGTGCATCGGCCGGCGTGATGTCACCGGCGAGCACGAGCACCGCATTGTTCGGCCCGTAATGCGAGCGGAACCAGTCCTTCACCACCTCGAGGCTGGCCTGGTCGAGGTCGCCCATCGAGCCGATCACCGTGTGGTGATACGGGTTCCCGGCCGGGAAAAGCGTCTGCTGGATCGAATATTGGAGCAGGCCGCCGGGCTGATTGTCGTCGCCGCGCTTCTCGTTCTGGACGACGCCGCGCTGGATATCGAGCTTCTTCTGGGTGACCGCGGCGAGCAGGTGGCCCATGCGGTCACTTTCGAGGAACAAGGCGCGGTCGAGCGCCGCCTTCGGCACCGTCTCGAAATAGTTGGTGCGGTCGAAATTGGTCGTGCCGTTCATGTCGGTCGCGCCGATCGCCTGCATCGGTTCGAACCAGCTGGTGTCGCTATGCTCGGAACCGCCGAACATGAGGTGCTCGAACAAATGCGCGAAACCGGTGCGGCCGGCGGGCTCGTCCTTCGAGCCGACATGGTACCAGACGGAGATCGCGACGACCGGCGCCTTATGGTCCTCGTGGACGACCACCTTCAGGCCATTCTTGAGCGTGAAGGTCGAATAAGGGATCGACACGTCCTTCACGAGCGCGGAGACCGGAACGCCCTGCGGCAGCGGCGCGGCAAGCACCGGCGGCGTGAGGACCGTCGCGGCGGCGAGAATGGCAAAGCGGCTCGAGAAACGCATGACGTTCAAATCTCCGGCTGAATTCGATCGGCAAACCGGAGCTTAACGGCCGTTTGGTGGCTTGCAACTACCGGGGGCGCGGTTTTCGATGAACGCGCTGCGCGTCTATTCGAACTCGACGATCACCTGATCGACCGCGAGGCTGTCGCCGGCCTTGGCGGGCGTCGCCTTTACGGTCGCCGCCTTGGGCGCGCGGAGAATGTTCTCCATCTTCATCGCTTCCATCACCGCGACCGGCTGGCCCGGCTCGACCTTGTCGCCGACCGCGACGTCGAGCTTGGTCAGAAGCCCCGGCATCGGCGCGAGCAGGAGGCGCGACAAGTCCGGCGGCTCCTTCTCGATCATGTAATGGGACAGCTCGGCGATGTGCGGGCTCAGCACCTGCACCTTGTGCGTGCTTCCGCGCGTCTGGAGCTCCCAGTTGCGGCCGGCGCGGCGGACCTGGACGATGCGCTTGCGCCCGTCGATCACGACGATCAGCAAGCGCTGTCCCGGATGCCAGCGCCCGACAATGTCGATCAGCTCGCCGCCGTCGAGGATCGCGAGCGTTCCGCCCTTGTAGGGCTTGATGCGGACCTTGTGCTCGGCACCCCCGTCGATGCGCACGACCCGCTCGCAGGGCACGTAGACCCGCTCGCCGAGCTGGTCGCTGATCTCGAGCGCCCGCTCGTCGCCGATCACCGACACCATGCCGGCGATGACCGCGAGGTCCGCCAGCAGCTGGTCGTCGGCGGGAGCACCGTGGAAGCCGTCGGGATATTCCTCGGCGATGAAGCTGGTCGTGATCTCGCCCGAACGGAAACGCGGGTGCTGCATCAGTGCGGAGAGGAAATCGACATTGTCGTTGATGCCGTCGATGACGAACTGGTCGAGCGCATCCACCTGCGCGTCGATCGCTTGGTCGCGGGTCGGCGCCCAGGTGACGAGCTTGGCGATCATCGGGTCGTAGAACATCGACACTTCGCCGCCCTCGGCGACGCCGTCATCCACGCGGACGACATGGTCCGGCTCGCGCACCGCAACCGACGGGCGATAGCGGACCAGCCGCCCGGTGCTCGGAAGGAAGCTGCGGTACGGGTCCTCGGCATAGACGCGGGTCTCGACCGCCCAGCCATTGATACCGATGTCGGCTTGGCCGAACTTGAGCTTCTCGCCCGCGGCGACGCGGATCATCTGCTCGACGAGATCGAGGCCGGTGATCTCCTCGGTCACCGGATGCTCGACCTGAAGCCGTGTGTTCATCTCGAGAAAGTAGAAGCTCTTCCCGCTGGTGTCGGCGCCGTTGACGATCAGCTCGACCGTGCCCGCGCTGTAATATCCGACCGCGCGGGCCAGCGCGACGGCCTGCTCGCCCATGGCCTTGCGCATCTCCGCCGTGACGAACGGCGACGGCGCCTCCTCGACCACCTTCTGGTGGCGGCGCTGGATCGAGCATTCGCGCTCGTTCAAATAAAGGATGTTGCCGTGCTGGTCGCCGAGCAGCTGGATCTCGATGTGCCGCGGCTGCTCGATGAATTTCTCGATGAACACGCGGTCGTCGCCGAAGCTCGCCAGCCCCTCGCGCTTCACGCTCTCGAATCCCTCGCGCACGTCCTTCTCGTTCCAGGCGAGGCGCATGCCCTTGCCGCCGCCGCCGGCCGAGGCCTTCATCATCACCGGGAAGCCGATGTCCTTCGCGATCTTCACGGCTTCGTTCGTGGTCGTGATGTCGCCGAGATAACCGGGGACGACGTTGACGCCGGCCTTCTGCGCCAACTTCTTCGATTCGATCTTGTCGCCCATCGCGGCGATCGCCTTGGGCGGCGGGCCGATGAAGGCGATCTTCGCTTTGGCGAGCGCCTTGGCGAAGGTCGTGCGCTCGGAGAGGAAGCCGTAGCCCGGATGAACCGCCTCCGCGCCGGTCGCCTTGCACGCGTCGATGATCAGCTCGGCCTTGAGGTAGGACTCGGACGCCGGCGGCGGCCCCAGCCGCACCGCCTCGTCCGCTTGTCTGACGTGCGGCGCGCGCGCGTCGGCGTCGGAATAGACGGCGACGGTCTTGATCCCCATCCGCCGAGCGGTGCGGATCACCCGGCACGCGATCTCCCCGCGATTGGCGATCAGGATTTTCTTGAACATACGCTACCTCGGTTTCTTGGCGAGGTAGACGCCGAGCGCCATCACGAGCAAGCCGATCGCGCGCTTCAGCGTGAGCGTCGTCTTGAGCGCTCCGAACAGGCCGAAATGGTCGATCGTAGCCGCGGCGATCAGCTGGCCGAGCAGCACGAAGAAGATCGCATTGCCGACGCCGATGCGCGGCGCCGACCAAGTCACCGAGAGGACGTAAAAGACGACGCCGAGCGCGGCGAAGTACGACCACCAGGGCGCGGCGGAGAATGCATGCGCCGGAGGAAGTCCGACGAACAGCAGGACTGCAGCGGTTAGGACCAGGCCGACAGCGAACAGCACCGTGCTCGCCGCGACCGGGCTCTGGATGTGCGTGCCGAGCGTGGCGTTGAGCGCGGCGGTCACCGGAATGCCCATCCCAACCACCAGCATCATCAGTGCAATGGCGGTGAAGCCGCCGCCGGATTGCGCGTTCACTCCACGGCTCCGCGATTGGCGATCAGAATTTTCTCGAACATCAACGTCTAGTCCAAAGCCAGGTGAACGTGACCGGGATCAGTGCCATGCCGACCCAGAAAACGACGTCAACGAATGCGTCGGCCCGATCGTATCCGACAAAATTGATAAGCATGGCAAAGAGAACCCAGCAAAATATCCACCAGGCGAACCAGAAACTGACGATAACAACGACCAACCAAGTGTACTTTTGAATCACTCCGCCGCCTCGTCGAGCGGCGGGCGGTTGTGGCCGAGGAGGCGGAGCACCTCATCGGCGGCGTCGGCGAGATTGGTGCCGGGGCCGAAGATTGCCTGGACACCTGCACTACGAAGTGCGGCATAATCCTGCGGCGGGATGACCCCGCCGGCGACGACCTTGATGTCGGCGCGGCCCATTTCCTTCAACGCTTCGATCATCTCGGGGATGAGTGTCCGGTGGCCGGCGGCGAGCGAGCTTGCGCCCACCACGTCGACGTCCTTCTCGATCGCCATCTCCGCGGTCTCGCGCGGAGTCTGGAAGAGCGGCCCGGCAATCACCTCGAAGCCCAAGTCGGTGAAGGCGGACGAAACCAGGTTGGCGCCGCGGTCGTGGCCGTCCTGGCCCATTTTCGCGACGAGGATCCGCGGCTTGCGGCCTAGCCGCTCGGCGACCGAGCGCGTGCCTTGTTCGGCAGCCTTCCACCGCCCGTCCTTGCGCGCCGTGCCGTAGATTCCGCGCACCGGCTCCGGCTTGGTGCCGTAGCGCCCGAACGCACGCTCGAGCGCGTCGGAAATCTCACCGAGCGTCGCGCGAACGCGTGCCGCCTCGACTGAAAGCGCCAGCAGGTTCGCATCGGCCCGGGCGCCATCCTCGAGCGCATCGAGCGCGGCGCGCACTTTCGCTTCGTCGCGGAACGCGCGGACATTTTCGATCTTCGCGATCTGTGACGCGCGGACGCGCGCGTTGTCGACTTCGAGGATGTCGACATGCTCCTCTTCGGCGGGCTGGTAGCGGTTGACGCCGACGATCACCGTCTCGCCCGTGTCGACCTGTGCCGCGCGCGCGGCCGCGGCTTCCTCGATGCGATGCTTGGGCAGCCCTTCCGACACCGCCTTGGTCATCCCGCCGTGTGCCTCGACTTCCTCGATCAGCGCCCGGGCTTTCTCTTCCAGCTCACGGGTCAGTTTCTCGACGTACCAGCTGCCGCCGAGCGGGTCCGCGACCGCGGTGACGCCGCTTTCCTCGGCGAGGATCAGCTGCGTGTTGCGGGCGATACGCGCGCTGAAATCGGTCGGAAGCGCGATCGCTTCGTCGAAGCTGTTGGTGTGCAGCGACTGTGTCCCGCCGAGCACCGCCGCCAGCGCCTCGATCGTGGTTCGGATGATGTTGTTGTAGGCGTCCTGCTCGGTGAGGCTGACGCCGCTCGTCTGGCAGTGGGTGCGCAGCCGCTTGGACTCGTCCTTCTTCGCGCCGAGATCGGTCATGATCCGGTGCCAGAGCGTGCGCGCGGCGCGCAGCTTCGCGACCTCCATGAACAGGTTCATGCCGATGCCCCAGAAGAAGCTGAGGCGCCCCGCGAAATCGTCGATTGGAAGGCCGCGCGCCTGCGCCGCGCGCACATATTCCATGCCGTCCGCGAGCGTGTAGGCGAGCTCCTGCACCGCCGTCGCCCCGGCCTCGTGCATGTGGTAGCCGCTGATGGAGATCGAATTGAACTTCGGCATCTCGGCCGCGCAATAAGCGATCACGTCGGCGACGATCCGCATGCTCGGCTCGGGCGGGTAAATGTAGGTGTTGCGGACCGCGAACTCTTTCAGGATGTCGTTCTGGATCGTCCCGGTGAGCTTGTCGTGGGGAACCCCCTGCTCCTCGCCCGCGACGATGAAGAAGGCCATGACCGGAAGCACGGCGCCGTTCATCGTCATCGACACGCTCATCTTGTCGAGCGGGATTCCGTCGAACAGGAGTTTCATGTCCTCGACCGTGTCGATCGCCACGCCGGCCATTCCGACGTCGCCAGCGACGCGCGGATTGTCGCTGTCGTAGCCGCGGTGCGTCGCGAGATCGAAGGCGACGCTGAGGCCCTTTTGCCCCGCGGCGAGGTTGCGCCGGTAGAAGCCGTTGGACTCCTCGGCGGTCGAGAAGCCGGCGTACTGCCGGATCGTCCACGGCCGGCCCGCGTACATGGTCGCGTAGGGCCCGCGCGTGAACGGCGGCAGGCCGGGAAAGCCGCTGTCGATCCCGGCCGCATCGTCCGGGCCGTAAACCGTGCTGAGCTTGATGCCTTCGACCGTCTCACGCGAAAGGTCGCGGCCCTTCGACTCCTTGTCGGCGAGCTTTTCCCAGTCCGATTTCGACGGCTTGTCGGTCACGCCGCGCGGCTTAGCGCGGGCGGCAAAGAAGCTCCACCCCGGCAGAAGCGTTGCACAGCCTGATGACCCCTCGAACCGACGCCGGCTGGACCCCGGAACCGACCTACGAGAAGCCGGACATCAGCGTCCGCGCGACGACCTCTTATTACGAGCTGATCGCCACCACGATGCTGCCGTTCCTCAAAGGCCGGCTGCTCAACCTGTTCCGCTGCCGCGAAGGCAAATGCTGGTTCCAGCGCAGCCGCGCGCACCCGCCCTCCGGCCGCGACTTCAAGGAGCCGGTCAAGTTCGAGCCGGTGCTCCAGAAGAACGGACGCACCGAGGATTATCTCTACGTCACCGACGCCGCCGGGATCGTCGCCTGCGCGAAAGTGCAGACGGTCGAGTTCCACGGGTGGGGAAGCAATGCGGGCGCGGTCGAGGTGCCCGACCGGTTGGTCGTCGACCTCGATCCCGGCGAGGGCGTCGGCTTTGCCGATGTGCGTTCGGCAGCGCTCCAGCTGCGGAGATCGCTCGAAGCGATCGGGCTCGACAGCTTCGCGCTGCTGACCGGCGGAAAGGGCGTCCACGTTGTCGTGCCGCTCGAGCCCGAAGCCGACTGGGCCGAAGTGCGCGAGTTCGCGAAAACGTTCTGCGCCGCGCTCGCCCAGGCGGACCCGTCGCGCTTCACGGTCGCGCTGCGCAAGGACCAGCGCCGCGGCCGGATCTTCCTCGACTATCTCCGCAACCAGCGCACCGCGACGGCGATCATGCCTTATTCGGCGCGAGCGCGGGACGGCGCGCCGGTAGCGGCGCCGGTGACGTGGGAAGAGCTGGCGAAGATCGACCGTGCCGACGCGTTCACGATCGCCGACGCCGAGGAGCTGCTGAAGCGCGCGCGCAAACTACGCGGCTGGGGACGCGCGAAGCAGGAGCTACCGGCGCTCGGCTAGCAGATCTGCTCGACGTCCAGGCTTCCCGGCGGCAGCGGCTTCAGCACTTCGCGCGCGGGGACCGCCGGGTCGAGCCAGCGGGCGAAATCCGCCGGCGCGAGCACCGCGACCTGGCGGTTGTGGTAAGGCTTCACATCCTCGCCGGGCTCGGTGGTCAGCATCGTGCACGCCTCGCCGACTTTCTCGTCGGTGCGGCACAGGCCGGCGATCGCGAACATCGGCTGGTCCTTCAGCGTGAACTTCCACTTGTGCTTTCGCTTCGCCTTCGGGTCTTCCTGCGGCGTGAACTCGAAGAAGCTGTCGGCGAGGATCAGGCAGCGTCCGCTCCCGAACTCACGCCCCTCCGAGCGGAAGTTGTAGACCGGCTTTCCGTTCGGCGCGGGCCAGCTCCAGCGGCGGTTGACCAGCTCGAATCCGCCACCGCCCATGCGCACGATCGGCGCCTGCTCGGTGATCCGGATCTCGCGCGGCTGGAGGTTGGGGATTCCCTCGGGAAAGCTCAGCGGCACCTGCATGTCGCGAAACACGCGCGCGACCTCGTCGACCGATTTCGTCTGGGTGTAGAGGTTGCACATTCGTTTAGTGCTTCGGCGTTTCCATGAATTCGGTGAGAACGCCGCCCATGTCCTTCGGGTGCACGAAGAATACCGGCGTGCCGTGCGCGCCGATGCGCGGTTCGCCCAGCACGCGCGCGCCCTTGGCTTCGAGCTCGGCCTTCGCGGCGTGGATGTCGGGCACCTCGAAGCAGACATGGTGCTGGCCGCCGAGCGGATTCTTTTCGAGGAACTTCACGATCGGCGAATTGTCGCCGAGCGGCTCGATCAGCTCGATTTGGCTGTTGGGCGTATCGACGAAGCAGACACGAACGCCCTGCGCCGGAAGGTCGAACGGCTCCCCGTGCGGCTCGGCGCCGAACATGGTCCGGTAGAGCTCGAGGCTCTTCTCGATCGACGGCGTCGCAACGCCAACATGGTTGAGGCGGCCGAGTTTCATGTCATTCTCCTTCTCAGCGCCCGCGTAGAACGAGCTCGGCGAGAATCCCAATGGCAATGGCCATGAAAACGAGGCCGACGCCGCTGTCGAGCCAGCGCCGCGTGTGCGGTCGCGCCATCGCGGCGGCGAGCCGGCTTCCGGCGGCGATGTAAATCAGCCCGAGGGCCGCATCGAGCGAGATCGCGATCGCGCCCAAAAGAATCAGCTGCGGCACCACGGCACTTCTCGGGTCGACGAACGGCGGCAGAAGCGCGACGATGTAGATCAGCGACTTGGGATTGCTGATCGCGACCACGAAGCCGTCGCGGAGCGGATGGGCGGAGCGGTGGCGCGCCGGCGCGGGTGAATCGGAGGCGACCTCGCCGGCATGGCGCAGCGCCTGCAATCCGAGCCACGCAAGATAGACCGCGCCGCCGATGGCCAGGAGCGTGAACGCGACCGGCACCTGCGCCGCGAGCGTTCCGAGGCCGAGTGCGGCAAGCACGTACCAGCACACGTAACCGAGCTCGACTCCGGCCATGGCGATCGCCGCCGGACGGCCGCCGCGCCACACCGCCTGGCCGAGGATGAACAGCATCGACGGGCCCGGGATGAGGCTGGTGAGCCCCGACACCAGGACGAAGGCGGCGAGCTTTTCCGGGACGATCAATGGTCGACGACAACCTCGGTCGTGACGCTGTTGGCGATGAAGCAGGCTTCGTGCGCGCGGTGGTGGAGGTCGACGATCGCGGCTTCGTCCGGCTGCCGGTCGCCGCCCCAGTTGATGCGCGGGCGCAGGGTGACGCGGCTCATCCACATCTTTCCGTCGCCGCGCTTTTCGAGCACGCCCTCGGCCTCATCGACATAGCTGTCGACGACGAACCCCGCGCGCCGCGCGAAGTCCACGAAGAACAGCATGTGGCAGGAGGAGAGCGAAGCGACGAACGCCTCCTCGGGATCGACTCCCGCCTGGTCCGACCAGGGCGCCGGGACGACGTGCGGGCTCGGGCTCGCCGGGACCACCGCGCCGCCGTCGAAAGCCCATTCGTGCGCGCGGCTGTACTGGCCCTTGGCGAAGTCGGTGCCCGAGTCCCGGATCCAGCGGATGGTGGCCGTGTAGGTGCTCATCGGGTCAGGAGGCCTATTGCCACCTGAATGGCGATCGATGTTGATGCCAGCGCGAGAAGCGAGATGAATGCTAAATACAGCCAAAACCGCTTCGGCTCCGACTGCCTTTGGAAGTCCCAAAAGAGACCAATCGCATATCCTCTGCGAATGGAGCGTGGGATTGAAGCGACGAGGGCCAGCGCGAAAAGCCCATTTACCAGAAGCCGAAGCAGCAGCTCAGAGGGGGATGTTGTCATGCTTCTTCCACGGATTCTCGAGCTGCTTGTTCCGCAGCTTCCTTAGCCCCATCGCCACACGCCGCCGCGTCGAGTGGGGCATGATCACCTCGTCGATGAAGCCCTTGCTTGCCGCCACGAACGGGTTGGCGAAGCGCTCTTCATATTCGGCGGTGCGCTTGGCGATCTCGTCCGGCTTGCCGGCGTCCTTGCGGAAGATGATCTCGACCGCGCCCTTCGCGCCCATGACGGCAATCTCCGCAGTCGGCCACGCATAGTTCAAGTCGCCGCGCAAATGCTTCGACGACATGACGTCGTACGCGCCGCCATAAGCCTTGCGCGTGATCACGGTGATCTTGGGCACCGTCGCTTCGGCATAAGCGAAGAGCAGTTTCGCGCCGTGCTTGATGATGCCGTGATGCTCCTGCCCGACGCCGGGGAGGAAGCCCGGCACGTCGACGAAAGTCAGGATCGGGATGTCGAACGCGTCGCAGAAGCGCACGAAGCGCGCGGCCTTCTTCGATGAGTTGATGTCGAGGACTCCGGCGAGCACCATCGGCTGGTTGGCGACGACTCCGATCGTGCGGCCCTCGATCCGGCAGAAGCCGATGATGATGTTCGCCGCGTGGGCCGGCTGAAGCTCGAAGAAGTCGCCTTCGTCGGCGACCTTCCGGATCAGCTCGTGCATGTCATAGGGCGTGGCCGCGCTCGGCGGGACGAGCGTGTCGAGGCTCTCCTCGACGCGGTCGACCGGATCGTCGCACGGCCGCTCGGGCAGATCGTGGCGGTTCGACAGCGGCAGGAAGTCGAAGAACTCGCGCGTCGCGAGCAACGCGTCGATGTCGTTCTCGAAAGCGACGTCGGCGACGCCCGACTTGGTCGTGTGCGTGACCGCGCCGCCGAGCTCCTCCTGCGTCACCACTTCGTTGGTCACCGTCTTCACCACGTCGGGACCGGTGACGAACATGTAGGACGAGTCCTTCACCATGAAGATGAAGTCGGTCATCGCCGGCGAATAGACCGCGCCGCCCGCGCACGGGCCCATGATCAGGCTGACCTGCGGGATGACTCCGGACGCGAGGACGTTGCGCTGGAACACCTCGGCATAGCCGGCGAGGCTGGCGACGCCTTCCTGGATGCGCGCGCCGCCTGAATCGTTGAGGCCGATGACTGGCGCCCCGACCTTCATCGCCATGTCCATGACCTTGCAGATCTTCTGCGCGTGGCGCTCGGAGAGCGAGCCGCCGAACACGGTGAAGTCCTGGGCGAAGACATAGACGAGGCGGCCGTTGATGGTGCCGGAGCCGGTGACGACGCCGTCGCCGGGGACCTTTTGGCTGTCCATCCCGAAGTCGGTCGCATTGTGCTCGACGAACATGTCATATTCTTCGAAGCTTCCAGGATCGAGCAGGACGCTCAGCCGCTCGCGCGCGGTGAGTCGGCCCTTCGCGTGCTGCGCCGCGATCCTCTTCTCGCCGCCGCCCATCCGCGCCAGCTCGCGCCGCTTTTCGAGCTCTTCGATCGTGGTTGCCAAGCCGTGTCTCTCCCTGGGACGCCTCCTTCCACGCACCTTCCTCTGCGGTCAACCGCGGCCTTGAAGTGCGGGGTTGCGCACCCGAAATGATACGGGCTCGAATCGTTTCGGCGCTCGAGCGGCACGAATCGCCGATGTTGCAGTGCGGCAAGTCATTAGTTTTGCGCTAACATTGATGTAGGTTACGGAACCGCAACGCCTCGTTACCCGTTCAGCAAGCAGGGCAATTTTTCAGAGACGGAGGACCAAACCGAAATGCTGACTCGCGTCGGGGTGCCAGTGGAGTACGAAGCCGAGCCCTCGGCGCCGGACTCAGAACCCACAACATTGATCTGTTTCTCGCACCTGCGGTGGAACTTCGTGTTCCAGCGGCCGCAGCATTTGATGAGCCGCTTCGCGCGCGAGATGAACGTCATCTATTGGGAAGAGCCGGTGGATATCGGCCCCAAGGACACCGCTTATTTGCAGGTGCGTGAGGCCGACAATGCTCCGAACGTGCGGATCGTCGTCCCCCATCTGCCGCAGGGAATGCCGGACGACGCGCGCGAGGCGACGCTGAAGCGCCTGCTCGACGCCCATCTCGCCTCGGTGCACGGGCCGCTCATCGCCTGGTACTACACGCCGATGATGCTGCCTTTCTCGAAGCACATCACGCCGGACGTCACCGTCTATGACGCGATGGACGAGCTTTCGAAGTTCAAGTTCGCGCCCGAGCATCTGCTGAGCTACGAGCAGGAGCTGATCGACCGCGCCGACGTCGTCTTCACTGGGGGTTCGAGCCTTTACGAGGCGAAGAAGGACCGCCACCCGAACGTCCACTGCTTCCCCTCGTCGGTCGACCGCGCGCATTTCGCCAAGGCCCGCGCGCGCCAGTTCGATCCCGCCGACCAGGAAGACCTGCCGCGGCCCCGCCTCGGCTTCTATGGAGTGATCGACGAGCGTTTCGATACCGAGCTTCTCGCCAAGGCCGCCGAAATGCGGCCGGGCTGGTCGTTCGTGATGGTCGGGCCGGTCGTGAAGATCTCCGAAGAGGACCTTCCGAAGCGTCACAACATCCATTACCTCGGCGGCAAGACCTACGACCAGCTGCCGAGCTACCTGTCCGGCTGGGACGTCGCGCTGATGCCGTTCGCGATGAACGAATCGACGCAATTCATTTCGCCGACCAAGACTCCGGAATATCTCGCCGGCGGCCGCCCGGTCGTCTCGACTCCGATCAAGGACGTGGTTCGCCACTACGGCCAGCTCGAAGGCGTCAAGATCGCTTCGACTCCGGAAGAATTCGTGGAAGCCTGCGAGCAGGCGCTCGAGCTTTCGCGCCACCCCGAAAGCGGCTGGCTCGCCGAAGCCGACCTCATGCTTTCGGCATCGAGCTGGGACACGACCCAGGCCCGCATGGCCGGCCTCATCGCCGACGTCATGGGGACCCGCTCGGGTGCAAGCGCGCCCGCGCTTCTGGTGGCCGCCGAATGAGCGCGCCGCCGGAGGCGGCGAACGACCGCCGCTATGATTATCTGATCGTCGGAGCCGGTTTTGCCGGCTCCGTTCTTGCTGAGCGCCTCGCATCGCAGCACGGCGCACGCGTGCTGCTGATCGACCGCCGCCCGCATATCGGCGGCAATGCCTATGACGAGCCTAATGAGGCGGGCATCCTCTATCACAAATACGGCCCGCACATTTTCCATACCAACAGCGACCAGGTGTGGGATTATCTGTCGCAGTTCACCGAGTGGCGGCCCTACGAGCATCGCGTCCGCGCGCTCGTGCGCGACAAGCTGGTGCCGATCCCGATCAACCGCACCACGCTCAACGAGCTGTTCGGCCTGGACCTCCAGACCGACGAGGAAGCGGCGGAATATCTCGCTTCGCGCGCCGAGCCGGTCGAGAATATCAAGACCTCCGAGGACGTGGTCATCAACGCCGTCGGCCGCGAGCTCTACGAGCTCTTCTTCCAGGGTTACACGCGCAAGCAATGGGGGCTCGACCCGAGCGAGCTCGACAAGCAGGTGACCTCGCGTATCCCGACGCGGACCAACACCGACGACCGTTATTTCGGCGACACGCACCAGGCGATGCCGCTCCACGGCTACACCAAGATGTTCGAGAAGATGCTCGACCATCCGCTGATTGACGTGCGCACCGGCGTCGACTTCGCCGAGCTCCGGCCGCACGCCTATGAGATCGCCGATCACATCATCTACACCGGGCCGATCGACGAATATTTCGACTTCCGCTTCGGCAAGCTGCCGTACCGGAGTTTGAAATTCGACCACCAGACGCTCGACGAAGAGCAGCACCAGCCGGTCGCCGTCGTGAACTACCCGTCGCCCGACGTGCCCTACACGCGGATCAGCGAGTACAAGCACCTGACCGGACAGCAATCGCCGGTGACGACAATCACCTACGAATATCCGTCGGCCGAAGGCGATCCTTATTATCCGATTCCCCGGCCTGAGAATCAGGAGCTGTTCAAGAAGTACGAGGCGCTCGCCGACGCGACTGAAGACGTCACCTTCGTCGGCCGGCTCGCGACCTACCGCTATTACAACATGGACCAGATCGTCGGCCAGGCGCTGGCGACGTTCCGGCGGATGGACGAGCGGAGAAACCGCCTGGGGGAACCGCAAGCCGCGGCGGTGGCCGCTGAGTAAGCCGCCGTCGCGGGCACAATCGGGCTGCTGAAGCTTTCTGCCGTATCGAGATGAGCACGACACGGCAGAACTGGCCCGCGCGACTGTGGCTGGTGCGGCACGGGCAGAGCCAGGGCAATGTCGCGCGCGACGCCGCCGACGAAGCGGGCGCGCATGAGATCGACATCGAAATGCGCGACGTCGACGTGCCACTGTCGGAGCTCGGCCGGCAGCAGGCCGAGGCCGCCGGACGCTGGTTCGCCGCGCTTCCAGCCGACGAGCGACCGGAGATCATCCTCTCCTCACCCTATGTGCGTGCGAAGCAGACGGCGGAGATCATCTGCCGCGCGGGCGCGCTCGCCGCGGGTCCGGCGCACACGATCATCGACGAGCGCCTGCGTGAGCGCGAGTTCGGGATTTTCGACCGGCTGACGACCGCGGGGATCCGCCACAAATTCCCGGAGGAAGCCGCGCACCGGCGGCGGCTCGGGAAATTCTATCACCGGCCGCCGGGAGGCGAGAGCTGGGCCGACGTGATCCTGCGGCTGCGGTCGATGCTCAACACGATCAACCTCCATTATTGCGACCGGCGGGTGCTGGTCGTCTGCCACCAGGTCGTCGTGCTGTGCTTCCGCTACATCCTCGAGGAGCTCGACGAGGCCGAGATCCTCAGCATCGACAAGCAGGCCGAAGTGCTCAACTGCGGCATCGCCGCCTACGACTTCGAGCCCGACGCGAAGGGCCTTTGCGTCCCCGAGCTCAGCCTGTGGAACCACGGCGCGCAGCTCGAGGCCGAAGGCGCTCCCAAGACCTCGGCCCCGGATGCAGTGACGGGCACGCGATGAAGCTCGATTCGGCGGCGCTTGAGCAGCATCCGCTCCCGCCAGTCATCGACGGCGGCAAGGAGACCAAGGGGCGGATCCTGGTGGTCGCCGGCAGCCGCGACGTCCCCGGCGCGGCATTGCTCACCGCGACGGCAGCGATGCGCTCGGGCGCCGGCAAGCTGCGGATCGCGACGGTCGAAAGCGCCGCGGCGGCGGTCGGCGTCGCCATGCCCGAAGCGATGGTGATCGGACTGCCGCAAGCCGACGACGGCAGCTTCGGGACCGGCGCCATCGACCAGATTCGCGACGCTGCGGCGGACGTGGACGCAGTCGTCGCCGGGCCCGGCGTGAAGCGCTCGGACATGTGCAAGCGCCTCGCCGACGTGCTGCTCGAAAGCGATTCGGCGCTGGCGCTCGACGTCGCGTTGCTCGAGACGCTCGAGCCGTTGCACGACCGATCGCTCAAGCGGACGTCCCCTCCGATCCTCCTACCTAATGCGAAGGAGCTTGCGTCGCTGCTCGATTGCAAGCCCGAGCATGTGGACGACGACCCGATCGGCTGCGGCACTCGCGCGGCCCAGCTGTACCGCTCGGTGGTTCTTGTGAAAGGCGTCACGAGCCACGTCGTCACGCCGGACGGCGAATGCTGGAGCTACGAGGGCGGAGCGCCGGGCCTTGGGGTGTCGGGTAGCGGCGACGTTCTTGCCGGAATCGTCGGCGGCCTGCTCGCGCGCGGGGCGGAGCCGCTCAATGCCTTGCTGTGGTCGGTGTGGCTGCACGGCGAGGCCGGCGCGAGGCTCGCGCAGAAAGTCGGGCCGATCGGCTTCCTCGCTCGCGAGATCGCGAATGAGATCGCCGCCTTACTGCCCCGCTGAAGCCTTGCGCGCCTCGTGCCGTTCCAGCTCGTCGCCGATCAGGCGCACGACATGGAGCACATTGGTCGAGCCGGCAGTCCCGAACGGGATGCCCGCCATCAGCACGATGCGGTCGCCGCCTTTCGCGATCTGGTGGCGGAGCGCCATGCGCTTGCCCTTCTCGACCATCTCCTCGAAGCTTCCAACGTCGCGCGAGTGGACCGCGTGGACGCCCCACAACAGCCCCATGCGGCGCGCGGTATGCTGCGACGGGCTCATCGCCAGCAGCGGCACCGCCGGCCGCTCGCGGGCGATCCGACGCGCCGTCGCGCCCGAGCTCGTGTAGCAGACCATCGCCGTCGCCGAGACCGTCTGCGCAATCTGCCGCGCCGAGGCCGAGAGCGCGTCGGCCGTCGTCGGCTCCAGCCGCGTGTGCGTGAAATGGATCCGCGCCGGGTAGGAGGGATCGCGTTCCGCGCTTTGCGCGATCCGGTCCATCATCTGCACCGCCTCGCACGGATATTGCCCGGTCGCGCTTTCGGCCGAGAGCATGACCGCGTCCGCGCCGTCGTAGATGGCCGTCGCCACGTCGCTCACTTCGGCGCGTGTCGGAGTCGGCGAGGTCACCATCGATTCCAGCATCTGGGTCGCGACCACGACGGGCTTCCCGAACTGCCGGGCGCAGGCGACGATGCGGTTCTGCAGCGGCGGCACCTGCTCGGGCGGGAGCTCGACTCCGAGGTCGCCGCGCGCGACCATGACGGCGTCGGCAAGCTCGATGATGTCGTTCAGCCGATCGATCGCGGCAGGCTTCTCGATCTTCGCCAGCAGCGCGGCCCGGTCGCCGATCAGCGAGCGGGCTTCGGCCACGTCTTCCGGCCGCTGCACGAACGACAGCGCGATCCAGTCGGCCCGCTGCTCGAGCGCGAAGTGCAGATCGTCGCGGTCCTTGTCAGTCAGCGCCGGGATCGGCACCACGACATCGGGCACGTTGACGCCCTTGTTGTCGGACACCGCGCCGCCGACCTTCACTTCGCTGACAATATGGTCGCCGTCGGCTTCGAGGACGCTGAGGCGCACCTTGCCGTCGTCGATGAGGATGCGCGTTCCTGGCCGGATCGATTCGAACAGCTCGGCATGCGGGAGCTGGACCCGGCTGCTGTCGCCCGCCTTCTTCTGGCGGTCGAGGATGAAGCGGCTGCCGTTCTCGAGCACGGTTCGGCCGCCGGCGAAATGACCGACCCTGAGCTTGGGCCCCTGCAGGTCGAACAGGATCGTCGAGGGACGATGGAATTCCTTTTCGAGCGCGCGGATATGGTTGACCAGCTTGGCTTTCGCCTTCTGGTCGCCGTGGCTCATGTTGATGCGGAAGGCGTCGGCGCCGGCGAGCATCAGGCGCCGGATCATCTTCGCGTCGCTCGACGCGGGGCCGAGCGTCGCGAGGATCTTCACCTTGCGCAGGCGTGGTGAGAGCGTTTCCGACACGCGGCAGTCCTTAGTCGCTTGCCAAGACGGTTCAACCCGCTAGACCCGCCGCTCAAACCTGAAATCGGAGACTGTGGAACATGGCGGAGGGCACCGTCGCGGCCGACCAGTTGCGGCTGTTCATCGAGCGCATCGAGCGTTTGGAAGAGGAGAAAAAGGGCATCGCGGACGATATCCGCGACGTCTATGCCGAGGCGAAGGCCAACGGCTACGACCCGAAGATCATGCGCATGATCGTTCGCCTGCGGAAGATGGAGACGCATACGCGCCAGGAGCAGGACGCCGTGTTGGACACCTATCGCCAGGCGCTCGGGCTGGCGTAGAGAACGGATGGGACCTCTCGGGGTCCCCAAAAAGTACCACTTTTTGGGGTAAAAATGGCAGGTCATTCCAAATTCAAGAACATCATGTACCGGAAGGGCGCGCAGGATAAGAAGCGCTCGGCCCTCTTTTCGAAGCTCAGCCGGGAAATCACGGTAGCGGCGAAAATGGGCCTGCCCGATCCCGATGCGAACGCCCGTCTGCGCGCCGCGATCATCGCCGCGCGTGCCCAGTCGATGCCCAAGGACAATATCCAGCGCTCGATCGACAAGGCTTCCGGCGGCGACGCCGACAATTACGAGGAGATTCGCTACGAGGGCTTCGGTCCCGGCGGCGTGGCGCTGATCGTCGAGGCCTTGACCGACAACCGCAACCGCACCGCCACCAACGTGCGCACGATCTTCTCCAAGAACGGCGGCAATCTGGGCGCGAGCGGAAGCGTCAGCCACGGCTTCGAGCGGCTCGGCCTGATCGAATATCCGGGAACCGCCGGCGATGCCGACAAGGTCCTCGAAGCCGCGATCGAAGCCGGCGCCGAGGACGTCGAGAGCGACGAGGACGGCCACCGCATCTGGACCACGATCGACAGCCTCCACGAGGTTGCCCGGGCGCTCGAACCGATGCTTGGCGAAGCCGAAAGCACCAAGCTCGCATGGAAACCGTCGACCGAGGTCGAGGTCCGCGGCGACCAGGCGCAACAGCTCATGAACCTGATCGATGCGTTGGACGAGGACGACGACGTCCAGACCGTCTGGGGCAATTACGACGTGCCCGAGGAAGAGCTGGAGAAGCTGGCCTGAAAATCCTCGGCCTCGATCCCGGTCTCGGCACCACCGGCTGGGGCCTGATCGAAGCCGACAGCAATCGCCTCCGCCACCTCGCCAACGGGCAAATCCGGACCGACACCGCCGCACCGCTCCCGGCGCGCCTTGCCGCGCTTGCCGACCAGCTCGAAGCGCTGATCGACGAGCAGCGGCCGGACGCGGCGGCGGCCGAGGAAGTGTTCGTCAACCAGAACCCGCAGTCCACGCTCAAGCTAGGCCAGGCGCGCGGAGTCGTGCTGGTGTGCGCCGCCCGCGCCGGGATCGAGGTCGGCGAATATTCCCCGACGCTGGTGAAGAAAGCGGTCGTCGGCACCGGCGGCGCGGAGAAGGCGCAGGTCCATGCGATGGTCTCGCGACTGCTTGCCGGCGCTAAGATCGCAGGCCCCGACGCCGCCGATGCGCTCGCCGTCGCGATCACCCACGCGCATCATCTGGCGACGCGCCGTCGTATCGCTTAAGCCTTGCGTCGATGATTGCCCGCCTAGCCGGAATTCTTGCTGAAACTAGCGCGGACAGCGCAGTCATTCTTGCCGGTGGCGTCGGCTATCAGGTGCAGATGAGCAGCCGCTCGCTCGACGCTCTTCCCGCGGTGGGCGGCAATTTGATGATCCTGACCGAGCTCCAGGTTCGCGAAGACGCATGGACCTTGTTCGGCTTCGGCTCGGCCCAGGAGCGCGACGCGTTTCGTGCGCTCACCAGCATCCAGGGCGTCGGGGGCCGGCTCGCGCTCGCCATCCTTTCCGCGCTTTCGCCCGACGAGCTCGCGCGTGCCGTGGCGCACGAGGACAAGGCGATGATCGGCCGAGCCAACGGAGTCGGCCCCAAGCTCGCCGCGCGCATCGCCAACGAGCTTCAGGGCAAGCTCGGCGTCGCGGGGCTCGGCGGCGCAGCCCCTGCGCCGCGCGCCGGAGCCGCCGCCGACGCCCTCTCCGCCCTTGCCAATCTCGGCTTCAAACCCGCCGAAGCGAGCGCCGCCGTCAACGCCGCGCAGGATGAGCTCGGTCCCGATGCGTCGCTCGATACTTTGGTTCGGCTGGCGCTGAGGAAGGCTGGCAAATGACCACCCACACCGCATCCTGCCGCTGCGGCCAACTTCGCGTGACGGTCAGCGGCGAGCCGGTCCGGGTGTCCGTCTGCCATTGCCTGAACTGCAAGAAACGTTCGGGAAGCGCCTTCGCGGTGCAGGCGCGCTGGCCCTCGGCGCAGGTGAAAATCGACGGCCAGTCGAAGACGTTCGTCAAGGTCGCCGACAGCGGCAACCGCGCCACCTTTCACTTCTGCCCCGAATGCGGGTCGGACGTCTATTACGAGATCGACGGCAAGTTCGACGACAAGTTCAACGATCTGATCGCCGTCCCGCTCGGCGCGTTGGACGACCCGTTCTTCCTCCAGCCCGCCTTCTCCGTCTGGGAAAACCGCAAGCACGACTGGGTCGAGATCATCGGAAACGGCATCGAGCACGATTGAAAGCTCTGTCCTACAGCGGTGGGATTGTGCATCATCGGATCGTGGCGGGACGACAATCTGCAACACCGATTGGGAGAGGCGATATCCGTTCGGTCGCTCGCGCGCGCGCGCGTTGGGCCGTATACTTTGTAGGCTTCCGGGGCGCGCATGGCGACTGATCCGGCCCGAATCACGACTCCCGAGCGCACGTCCGAGGACTCGGACGCAGCGCTTCGGCCCAAGAGCCTCGACGAATTCATCGGGCAGCAGTCGGCGCGCGAGAACCTCCGAGTGTTCGTGCATGCGGCGAAGAGCCGCGGCGAGCCGCTCGACCATGTGCTGCTCCACGGACCGCCCGGCCTCGGCAAGACCACGCTCGCCGGTATCCTCGCCCGCGAGATGGGCGTCGGCTTCCGCGCGACCTCGGGGCCCGTGATCGCCAAGTCGGGCGACCTCGCCGCCCTTCTGACCAACCTCGAGGACGGAGACGTCCTGTTCATCGACGAGATCCACCGCCTCAATCCCGCGGTCGAGGAAGTGCTTTATCCCGCGATGGAAGACCGCGCGCTCGACCTGATGATCGGCGAAGGGCCGTCGGCGCGCTCGGTGCGGATCGATCTTCCGCGCTTCACCCTGATCGGCGCCACGACGCGCCAAGGGCTGCTGACGACTCCTCTGCGCGATCGCTTCGGGATTCCGGTCCGCCTCAATTTCTACACGGTGGAGGAGCTGGAGCAGGTGGTTCGCCGCGCCGCGCGGCTGCTGAATGTCGATTTGACGAGCGACGGCGCGAGCGAGATCGCGCGGCGCTCACGCGGAACGCCGCGCATCGCGGGGCGCCTCCTCCGACGCGTCCGCGATTTCGCCCATGCGTCGGGCTCCGACACGATCGACGCCAAGGTCGCCGACGCGGCGTTGTCGCGGCTCGAGATCGACTCGCTCGGGCTCGACGCGATGGACCGCCGTTACCTCACCATGATCGCCGACCTCTACGGCGGCGGCCCAGTCGGCGTTGAGACGCTCGCCGCCGGCCTCTCCGAGCCGCGCGACACCATCGAGGACGTGATCGAACCGTTCCTCATTCAGCTCGGCCTCATCGCCCGCACGGCACGAGGACGGTGCCTCAACGGCCGCGGTTACGCTCATCTCGGGCTGCCGCTGCCGCAGGGCAGCCAGACCGGCTTGTTCGATAGCGGAGCCTCTTCGAAATAATGCGTCTCATGATTTTTGCCGCCGCGCTGACCCTTGCGGCGCCACTGCCTGCCCAGCCGACCGCCGCCGGCGCGCCCGATTATGCGAAGGATGCGAGCTGGCTCTGCCTGCCCGGGCGCAGCGACTCCTGCTCGACGTCGCTGGCGACCACGGCGCTCACGCCGAGCGGCTACGGCGCCGTCAGCAACTCGACGGTCGCCAAGGACCCGCCGCTCGACTGCTTCTACGTCTATCCGACCGTTTCGAGCGACTCCGGCATGAACAGCGACATCAATCCGGGACGCGAGGAGAAGCTCACGACCGAGACCCAGTTCGCGCGCTTCGCGTCGGTCTGCCGGACTTTCGCGCCGGTTTATCGGCAGATGACGATTGGGGCGGTCGCGGCTTATTCGGCCGGTGCCGACATCAGTTCCGCGGCCGAGCTCGCATACAGCGACGTGCTCGCCGCCTGGCGCAACTACATCCGGACGCGCAATGACGGGCGGCCGTTCGTCCTCATCGGCCACAGCCAGGGCAGCCTGATGCTCCAGGAGCTGATCGCCCGCGAGATCGAGAAGGACCCGGCGGTCGCGGCGCGGATGAAGCTCGCGATCATCCCCGGCTACAATGTCCTCGTCCCGCAAGGGAAGCTGGTCGGCGGCACGTTCAAGAAGACCCCGCTGTGCAGCCGTCCCGGCGAAACCGGCTGCGTGATGGCGTGGAGCAGCTTTCGCGAGAAGAACGACCCGCCCGAGGGCGCGATGTTCGGATATGCCGACGCGCCGGGAATGACCGTCGGCTGCGTCAACCCGGCGCTTCCCGGCTCGACCGACTGGGCGAAGCTCGACAGCATCTGGTTCACGCGCTCGTCACTGCCCGTGCCGGGCGGGCCGATCACCTGGTCGAGCCAGGGCCAGCCGTCGACTTCCTACGTCGAGACTCACGGGCTCGTCTCGGCGCGATGCGTCAACCAGGGCCCGCGCGGCTATCTCTCCATCCACACCAACCACGCGCCGGGCGACAAGTGGACCGACCATGTCGGCGGCGAGGTCGCGGTCTTCGGTATGTTCCTTCCCGGCTGGGGCATGCACATCGCGGACATGGCCGAAGCGGAAGGCGACCTGATCCGCGAAGTGGGCGAGATCAGCGCTCGATCCAGAACAGCTCCTCGACCGGCACGCTGAGCGCCTGAGCAAGCTTGATCGCCAGCGTCGCCGACGGGGTGAACACGCCGTTTTCGACCGTGTTGATGGTCTTGCGGCTCACGCCCACCAGCTCGGCGAGCGCGGCCTGCGTCAGCGACGCTTTCTCGCGCTCGCTCTTGATCTTGTTGGCGAGCCGCTCCGTCACCGGGCGGCGCGCAGCTCGAGGATTGCGAAGGCGACCATCGCTGACACGATTCCGGCGGTCGCGACATATTGGCCGACTTCCTCGGCGCCGATTGCCGCATTGAAGTGCGAGACGAGCTGGAAGGCCAGAGCGACGACGACCGCCGCCCAGAAGCCGACCGTACAGCTCAGCTGGCGGTTGGCGCGGGCGCCCTCATCGTCGAGAAGGCGAACAACGTCGCTGTTGGGCCTCAGCCAGCGCTTGATCGGAAGCAGGTTGAGCGCGCAGCCGAGGAGCAGGCCGAGCCACAGCCCCTGGGTGAAATCGGTCCCGCGCCCGCTCCTGACGATAATCATCACCGCGCAGGTGAGCCCCGCGAGGAAGAGGAACCCGAATGCCCGAAAGCGGGCCTTGCGCTCGGCGATGTCGACAGCAGTCATGATGCAACTTCGTGTAACCTGTAGGTGACATGTAACCTATGCGTTACAGCGGAGTCAAGCGGGGTTGCGGTGCCGACTCCGCACTCGCTAGAGGCCAAGCGGATGGCGGGGCAATCGTTCGACACACCCTACCGGGGCGGCTTCGTTGGCCGCGAGCACCACTTCGCGCTGACCGTCTATTTCGAGGACACCGACACCGCGGGCGTCGTCTATTACGCCAATTACCTCAAGTTCATGGAGCGCGCCCGATCGGACATGCTGCGCGCGGTGGGAGTCGACCAGCGGCAGGTGATGGAGGCGGACGAAGGGGCCTATTACGTCGCCGAGACGAACATCCGCTATTTGCGCTCGGCGCGGCTCGGCGACGACCTGGTCGTGGTCAGCACGGTCGAGGACGTCCGCGCGGCTTCGGTGGTGATTCAGCAGCGAGTCATCCGACAGCGGGAACTGTTGACCGATGCCCGCGTGACGGCCGCCTTTCTTGACGCGAACGGTCGGCCGCAACGGCAACCCAGGGAATGGATCGAAAAATTCAAAGACATCGCCGCATCAGGACAATGAAAGCAGCACGATCGATATTCCTTGCCGTCGCCGCGGCATTCCTCGGCAGCGCGGCGACGGCACAGCAGCCGGCGGCGACGGTGATCGCCATTCCGCCGCTGACTTCGCCGGACAGCGGTACCAAGGGCAACGAGATGCTGGCGCTCGGCTGGCAGGCGACCCAGCTCATGGAAACCGACCTCGGTCAGACCGCCGAGCTGATGCCGCTCAAATCGGACCGGAACGATTATTATTCCTACCCCGAAGTCACCGCGCCCAATTTTTCCAAGTGGCGCGAGCGAGGCGCGAAGACGCTCATCACCGGCTTCGTCCGGACGCGTTCGGACGGCCGCTACACGGTCGGCTGCTACGTCTATGACGTCGACAAGGGGCGCGAGCTGGCCCGCGAAGGTTATGTCGTCATCCCCGCCGACTTGAGGCGCGCCGCGCACAAATGTTCGGGCCTCGCCTACAAGGCGATCACCGGCGCTCCAGGCATGTTCGACACCCGCATCGCCTATGTCGCAGAGACGGGCTCGCGGGCCGCTCGGGTCAAGCGCATCGCGATCATGGACAGCGACGGGTATAACCATAAATATCTGACCCCCGGCGACACGATCGTCCTCACACCGAGGCTGTCGCCGAAGGCCGCTCGGATTGCCTATGTCAGCTTCCAGAGCGGCACTCCGCAGGTGCGGATCCTCGATGTCGGCAATGGGGAGCAGCGGCCGCTCGTGCCGGGGGACGCGATGACCTTTGCGCCGCGTTATTCGCCGGACGGTTCGAAGGTCCTCTTTTCGATGATGCTCGGCGCCAATAGCGACATCTACGTCGTCGGCACGAACGGCGGCTATCCACAGCGCCTGACGGTCTCGACCGGCATCGACACCGACGCCAGCTTTTCACCCGACGGAAGCAAGATCGCATTCGAAAGCGACCGCTCCGGAACGCAGCAGCTTTATGTGATGAACGCCGACGGGTCGCAGCAGCGGCGGATCACGTTCACCACCGCCGCTTACAGCGCGCCCGAGTGGAGCCCGGACGGCTCGCTCATCGCCTTCACCTGGCGCATGGGGGATACGCGCCGGATCGGGGTGATCGCTCCCGATGGGAGCGGCGAGAAGATCCTGACCGGCGGCTCGGCCGATGAAGAGCCGAGCTGGGCCGCGAGCAGCCGTGAGCTGGTCTTCCAGCGCACCGAAGCGAACGGCCGGCCCGCCCTCTACCGCGTAAGCCTAGACGGAAGCGCGCCGCGGAAGATGACGATCCCGCAGGACGGGTCGGATCCCGATTGGTCGGGGACGATGGACTGATGCGCAAAGCCATTCTTCTAGTCGCGGCATTGATCGCCGTGCCGGCGTCGGCCCAACTGCCCGGGCTCAGGCGCCGCGCGCCGGCGCCGCAGGTGCCGGTGCAAGATCCGGTCGACGCCCTGCGAGCCGACTTCGCCGCGCAGTCGGGGGGAACGACCGTCTATTTCGCTGTCGGGAGCGCTCAGCTGACGCCGCAGGCGAAGGTGCAGTTGCAGGCGCAGGCCGCCTGGCTCCGCCAGCATCCCGATGTGGCCGTCCGGATCGAGGGGCATGGCGATCCCGCCGACACGCGTGACCATGCGCTCGCCCTCGGCGCCGAGCGTGCTGCCGAAGCGCGCAATTTCCTGATGCTGCTCGGGACCCCGGCGGCGCAGGTCAGCGCGATCACCTGGGGCAAAGAGCGCCCGGGACCCCCGAGCGCCGTGACGACGATCCTTCCGCCGTCAGGCGGCGCGCCGGTTGTACCCGCAGCCCGCTAGCCACGCGCGGGCCTGTCGCTGCGCTTCGGCGATCTCGCGCGCGGTCATCTCGACGGCGATCTCGGCGCGGCATTCCTGTCCGCGGGTGCTGCCGTTGAGTGCTGCGAGGTTGAACCATTTGTGCGCTTCGATGAGGTCGACCGAAACGCCCCCGCGGCCGGTTGAATAGGTCACTCCAAGCTCGAACAGCGCATCGACGCTGCCCGCTTCCGCCTCGGCGATTCGGCTCCTCAAGAGGAATTCCGCGCCTTTCTGGCTGATCGCTCCCATCTGTCCCCCCATTCCTGTCGTTGGAACGAAGTTCGTCCGCCACTGGCAAAAAAATGGTTAACGCGGTTGAACCAGCAAATTCCTAGACCGCCAGATTGTCGATCAGCCGGGTCGGACCGATCACCGCCGCGGCGATAAGGCGCATGTCACCGGCCACCGTTTCGAGAGGCTCGAGCGTCGCCGCGTCGACCAGCGCGAAATAGTCGATCCGCGAAAAGCCCGCTTCGACGAGTGACTTTCGCGCCGTGTCCAGAGCTAGTCGGACCGGGGTTCCGTCGAGGATTGCGGCGCGCGCATACTCCAGGGCCCGCGGCAGCGCGGTGGCGCGGCGGCGCTCATCCTCGGAAAGGTAGCTGTTGCGCGATGAGAGGGCGAGGCCGTCCTCTTCGCGCACCGTCGGCACAGCCGTGATTTTCGTCGGAATGTTCAGGTCGGCGACGAGGCGGCGAATCACGGCGAGCTGCTGAAAGTCCTTTTCGCCGAACATCGCCACATCGGGACGGACGGAGATCAGCAGCTTGCAAACCACCGTAGCGACCCCATCGAAATGGCCGGGCCGAGCCTCGCCTTCCCAACGGTCGGAGACGCCGGCGACGTGGACCGAGGTGGAGAAGCCTGGCGGATAGATGTCGTTCGCCGACGGCATCCACAGCAGGTCGCACCCGGCCTGTTCGAGCATTCGCGCGTCATCCGCCTCGCGTCGCGGATACCGCGTGAAGTCCTCATTCGGGCCGAATTGCGCGGGATTGACGAAGATCGTCGCGGCGATCTTGTCGGCTCTTCGCTTGCCTTCCTCGACCAGCGCCATGTGGCCCGCGTGGAGCGCGCCCATGGTCGGCACGAGCGCGAGCTTGCCGTCGAGCGCAGCGCGGGCGCGCGCCAATTCTTCACTCGATCGAACGATTTGCACGTGGCCCCGCCCTCAAGTAATCTCGGCCCGGGGGGCGCTCTCGGAGCGCCGAGGGAAAAGATCAAGCATGACCCAGCCGCATTTCATCGTCTTCGCCAATGAAAAGGGCGGGACCGGCAAATCGACGACGGCCGTCCACACTGCGATTGCGCTCGCGGCATCGGGCCATCGCGTCGCCGCGCTCGACCTCGACAGCCGGCAGCGGACGATGACGCGATATCTCGAGAACCGCGCCTCGACGATGCGACGGCTGGAGACCGAGCTTCCGCACGCGGCCTACGAGGTGCTCGAAGAACAAAGTGAAGCTGGGCTCGCCGCGGCGGTCGAGCGCCTGGCCGCACATGCCGACGTGATCGTCGTTGACACGCCGGGCCGCGACGATCCTGTCGCCAAGGCAGCGATCCTCAAGGCCGACACGCTCGTAACGCCGATGAACGACAGCTTCGTCGACCTCGACCTGATCGGACAGGTCCACCCGGAAAATTACAAGATCACGCGGCCGAGCTTTTATGCCGAGCTGATCTGGAACAGCCGCACGCAACGCGCCAAGCAGACTGGCAAGAGCGTCGACTGGGTGGTGCTGAGGAACCGGCTCCAGCACATCGAATCGCACAATTTGAAGCGCGTCGGCGCCGCGCTCGACGAGCTCGCGCGGCGGGTCGGCTTCCGAGTGATCCCGGGCCTGGGCGAACGCGTGATCTACCGCGAGCTTTTCCCCAAGGGCCTCACCCTGCTCGACCTGCCGCAGCTCGGCGAGGTCGGCATCGCTCACATCACGGCGCGGCAGGAACTGCGCGAGATGATCGCCGGCCTCGGCATCCCGGGCCAGGAAGAGCAGAAGCTCGTCGCCGCGGGTTGAACCAATCCGCGCTCGCTGCGTAAGGCAGCGGCATGACGCACCAATTCAACCCGACCATCCTTCGCGAATATGACATCCGCGGGATCGTCGGCGACACGCTGACCGAAGCGGACGCTTACGCGATCGGCCGCACATTCGCCGCCATGGCGCTCGACGAATCCGCGGCGAGGCTCGCCATCGGACGGGACGGCCGCATCCACTCGCCCACGTTGCAGGCCGCGCTGATCCGCGGCCTCAATGAAGGTGGCATCGACGTCATGCAGATCGGCATGGGGCCCTCCCCCATGCTCTATTTCGCGACCCACGATCTCGACGTCGACGGTGGGATCCAGGTCACGGGAAGCCACAATCCGGCGGAGTACAACGGCTTCAAGTTGCTGCTCAAAGGCCGCTCCGTCTTCGGGCAGGAAATCCAGGCGCTCGGCCAACGGGCCGCCGACGGCAATTGGAGCGAGGGATCGGGAACTGTCGAGGAGGTCGACATTCGCGAAGCCTATGTGAACCGGCTGCTCGAAGACTTCTCGGGCAAGCCGTTCCGCATCGGCTGGGACGCGGGCAACGGGGCCGCAGGGCCCGTGCTCGACATGCTCGTCGAGCGGCTGCCGGGACAGCACCACGTGATCTTCAGCGAAGTCGACGGGCGCTTTCCCAACCATCACCCCGATCCAACGGTCGAAGCCAATCTCGCCGACTTGAAGGCGCTCGTCGCCCGTGAGCAGTTGGACTTCGGGATCGCGTTCGACGGTGATGGCGACCGCATCGGCGCGGTCGACGGCGAGGGGCGCGTCATTTGGGGCGACCAGCTGCTGATGATCCTCGCGGAGGCGGTGCTTCAGGAGCAGCCCGGGGCAACGATCATCGCCGATGTGAAGGCCAGCAAGACCCTGTTCGACCGGGTCGCCGAGCTCGGCGGCAACCCCTTGATGTGGAAGACGGGTCACAGCCTCATCAAGTCGAAGATGAAGGAGACCGGCGCGCCGCTTGCCGGCGAGATGAGCGGCCACATCTTTTTCAAGCATCGCTGGTACGGCTTCGACGACGCGCTCTACGCGGCCGTGCGGCTGATCGAAGCCGTTTCGCAAAGCGGCAGGACGCTGACCCAGATTATCGATGACATGCCCAAGACGACGGCGACGCCCGAAATGCGCTTCCAGGTCGACGAGGCTCGCAAGTTCGCGATCGTCGATGAAGTCCGCGACAGGCTCTCTTCGGACGGCGCAAGTGTCGACGCCACGGACGGTGTTCGCGTCAGCACCGACGAGGGATGGTGGCTGCTGCGCGCATCGAACACGCAGGACGTGCTGGTCGCCCGCGCCGAAGCCTTAGACGAGCCCGCCCTCGAACGGCTTGTCGCCCAGATCGACGCACAGCTCGAAAAGTCCGGCGTGAAGCGCGCCCAAGCCGTCCACTAGTCGCGCTCGCCGAAGCTCCGCTGCGCCAGGATCATCGCGGCGACCACACAGGCGCTGAACAAGGCGCCTTCGAGACAGCACGTCACGAATCGTGTCGTGGGTCCGACACCGCTCTCGCCGAACAGCCCGCTGATTTCGTCCAGGCGCAGCCGTGAATCCGGAAACGTGCGGGCGAGGAGGTCGAGGCTTCCGGCCATCAGACGACCGCCGACAAGGGCGATGATCGCGCCGCCGGCCATGCCGATCAGCGCAGCCACTACTGCGCTGCGCCGGAGCCGCGCCCAGGCCGCGCGAAAGGCAAGCCACGCGCTGAGGCCCACGGCCGCGCCGAGGATCAGGCCCTCGGTCGCCCCGGTGATTCCTGCCGGCGAGTGGCCGAACAGCAAGGTGAAGGCGTCGAGGCCGAGCAGCTTGACCAGTGCGCCGATTGTCAGGCCGCCAAGTGCGCCTCCCGCAATATTGCCCCACCATTTGCCGTCCGCGAGGCGACTGCCGAGCACGATTCCGAAGCTCACCCCCGCGGCTCCCATCAATGCAACGGCGATGGTCACACAGAGGATGACGAGCAGGACCGAAATGCCGCCGACTCCGGGCTGTACGGGACCAGACGCCGCGGCGAAGCCGTAGATCAGGCCTCCGGTGAAGCCGGCGATACCGCCCCCGATCGTCCCCGCAGCGCCGAGCAGAAGGAAGTCGCGCCACGAGAAGGCCCGGCCGCGCGGGCCAAGTGAAACGGCAGCAGGCCTGCTTTCGTCCACGGGAGCGATGAATCGGTAGCCGTGCTTGGGCACCGTCTCGATGAACCGAGGCCGCGCTGCCTCATCGCCGAGCTGGCGCCGGAGCGTCTTGATGCACTGGGTCAAGGCTTCGTCGGTGACCGGAATGCCGCACCACACCTCGTCGAGGAAGCGCTCCTTCGAAATTAGCTTGCCAGGCTCGCTGACCAGCAGCGCGAGTGCGTCGAGGTAGCGGCTGTTGAGCTCGACCGGAGCGCCGTCACGCACCAGCTGGCGGTCCGCCGCATCGAGCTCGAACCGATCGAAACAGAAGCGGCCGGATGTCATCTTTTCAGGAAAACCTCAGGACTTCCTCATGCCGCTCACGGGCACTTGGCGCAAAGTGAAGCCGCAAACATCGTCGGAGGCAAGTATGAGTGAGATCGTGACGAAGCGGATTGCGAGTCCGTGGCGAATCATCGGCTGGGGTACCGCCGTCGCGTTGTTGGCGGCGCCATTCGTGGCGATGCAGCTGCGTGCGGAAGGAGTCGACTGGTCGCCGGGCGACTTCATCTTCGCCGGAACGATCTTCGCGATCATCGGCGGCCTGCTCGAGCTGGCGGTGTGGAAAATCAGGAACGGCTGGTATCGAGCCGGAGTCGCCGTGGCGCTCCTCGGCTATCTGCTGGTGATCTGGAGCAACCTCGCGGTGGGTATCGTCGGAAGCGAGCACAATCCCGCCAACCAGCTGTTCTTCCTGGCGCTGCTGATCGGGATCGTGGGCGCATGCGTGTCGAGATTTCGATCGAAGGGAATGTCCTATTCGATGCTCGTGACGGCCGCCTCGCTGCTGATTGCTTTCGCAATCGCATCGATGGGCTCCACGGACGAACCCTTTGCGCATCACGCCGTGGAAATTGCGGGGACCAGCATCTTCGCCGCTCTGCTGCTCGGTTCGGCGTGGCTGTTCCGCCGCGCCGCGCTTGCTCAGTCGTCTTCGTCCTCATAGCCGACGAGGTTGAGCTCGCACGCCTTGATCTGGTGCGTCATGCACCAATGCTTGAGCGCTTCCTCGCGGCCGTGGGTGATCCACACTTCCCTGGGCTCGAGCTCGCGGATGGTCATGGTCAGCTCGTCCCAGTCGGCGTGGTCGGAAATGATTAGCGGAAGCTCCACATTGCGCTGCCGCGCGCGCTGGCGGATCCGCATCCAGCCCGAGGCCATCGCGGTGACCGGGTCCGGCAAGCGCCGCGACCACCGGTCGTTGAGCGCTCCGGGCGGGCAGATCACGACATGTCCGGCCATCTCCTGCTTCGTCGCGCCGCCGGTGTGGCGAAGCTCTCCGAGCTTCACGCCGAAGCTCTCGTAGAGCTGGTTCAGACGCTCGATGGCGCCGTGGAAATAGATCGGGTCGTGGTGGCCGCGCGCACGAAGCTCGCAGATGATCCGCTGCGCCTTGCCGAGCGCATAGGCGCCGACGAGCACGCAGCGGCTCGGATCGGCGTGGAGGCGGTGGAGCAACCGGTCGATCTCGCTTCCGGTCTCCGGATGGCGGAAGACTGGAAGTCCGAATGTCGCCTCGGTGATGAAGATGTCGCACGGCACGGGCACGAAGCAGGCGCAGGTCGGATCGGGCCGGCGCTTGTAGTCGCCGGAGACCACCACCTTTTCGCCTTTGTGCTCGAGCACGATCTGGGCGCTCCCGAGCACGTGCCCGGCGGGGACGAAGGTCACGTCCACCTCACCGACGCCCAGCGATTCGCCATAGGCGATCGGCTGACCGGACTGCGGTCCGTAACGGACCTCCATGATCGCCAGGGTCTCGGGCGTGGCAAGCACCGCGCCATGGCCGCCGCGGGCATGATCGCCGTGACCGTGCGTGATCATCGCTTTTGCCTTGGGCTCGGTCGGGTCGATCCACGCGTCCGCCGGCCGCACGTAGATCCCGTCGGGGCGGGACTCGATCCAGGAACCCAATCGCGGCATTGAGAGCTATATAGGACGAGAGACCCCGGAGTTCCTTAAGCCGAGCGGAGGAAAAGCATGGGACACGCTTATTGGTGGGTGATGGACCTGGTCCTCCCCGCGATCCTGCTCATCGTCCTCATTTGGCTGGTCATCAGGGTGCGCTCGAGCCGGGACGATGTGCATGACCGCCGCACCGGGGAAGGCACGCGCGAGCTCTACGCCGAGGAGGAAGAGCGGCGGCGCGAGGGGACCGACAAGCTCTGACCGCGCTTCCGCCAGTCGTCGAGCGCTGGTTTGAATCCAAGGGCTGGCGCCCGCGGCGCCATCAGCTCGAAATGCTGCAACTGGCGCGCCGCGGACGAAGTGCGCTGCTGGTCGCCGCGACCGGCGCTGGCAAGACTCTGGCGGGCTTCCTTCCGACCATCTGCGAACTGGCGGAAAATCCCATCGACGGTCTGCACACGCTTTACGTCTCGCCGTTGAAAGCGCTCGCGGTGGACGTGCAGCGCAACCTCATCGGGCCCATCGAGGAGATGGAGCTTCCGATCCGTGTCGAGACGCGAACCGGCGATACCCCGTCCGACCGCAAGGCGCGCCAGCGCGTAAAGCCGCCGCAAATGCTCCTGACCACGCCCGAGTCGCTCAGCCTGCTGCTCAGCTATCCCGATTCGCCGCAGATGTTCGAAGCCCTGAAGACGATCGTAGTCGACGAGCTGCACGGTTTCGCGAAAGAGAAGCGCGGCGACCTGCTGTCGCTGTCGATGTCCCGCCTTCAAAAGCTCGCGCCGGGACTTCGTCGAGTCGGCCTTTCGGCGACGATCAGCGATCCGGACGCCTATCGATCGTGGCTCGCACCCGACGCCGACTTGGAGCTGATCGACCTCGTGATCGGCGATCCCGGCGCCGAACCTGACCTGTCGATCCTGATCCCCGAGAACAAAATCCCGTGGGGCGGCCATTCGGGGTACCACGCGATCGCCGACGTCATGCGCCTGATCGAGCAGCACAAGACGACGCTCGTCTTCTGCAACACGCGCGGCCTCGCGGAATTGACGTTCCAGAAGCTGTGGGACGCCAACGACCAGGGCCTGCCGATCGGAATCCACCACGGCAGCCTCGCCGTCGAGGCGCGACGCAGAGTCGAAGCCGCGATGGCTGCGGGGAAGTTGCGCGGACTCGTGGCCACGGCCAGCCTCGACCTCGGGATCGATTGGGGCGATGTCGACCTCGTGATCCAGATGGGCGCGCCGAAGGGCAGCTCACGCCTGCTGCAGCGGATCGGCCGCGCCAATCACCGGCTCGACGAGGCCAGCGAGGGCATCATCGTCCCCGGCAACCGCTTCGAATATCTCGAGGCGCGCGCGGCGCTCGATGCGATCGACGAAGGGGAGCTCGACCCCGAGGTCTTCCGCCCGGGCGCGCTCGACGTGCTCGCCCAGCACATCCTGGCGATGGCCGTCGCGGCACCGTTCCAGGAGGAGGAGCTGCTTGGCGAGATCCACTCGGCGGCACCCTATGCCGGGCTGAAGAAGGAGACCTTCGAGGAAATCCTGAACTTCATTGCGACCGGCGGCTATGCGCTCAAGGCCTATGACCGCTTCCGCCGGCTGGTGCCGGAACCCGGCGGTACGTGGCGCATCGCCAGGCCGACCGTGGCGCAGCAGCATCGGCTCAACGCCGGGGTGATCGTCGAGCAGCCGCTGCTCACCGTCCGCTTCCGCAACGGGCGCAAGCTCGGCACGGTAGAGGAAGGCTTCGCGTCCGCGCTCGCACCCGGCGACCGCTTCTTCTTCGCGGGACTCAGCCTTGAGGTCGAGCAGTTCAAAGACACCGACATCATCGTCCACGCCTCCTCGAAGCAGGGGCAGATCGTCACCTACGGCGGGCAGCGCATGTCGATGTCGACACACCTCGCCAACCGGGTCCGGCACATGCTGTGCGACCGCAACGACTGGATCCGCTTTCCCGACGACGTGCGCGAATGGCTGGAGGTGCAGTCGGAGCGGTCGGTCCTCCCCGAACCGCACCAGCTGCTCGTCGAGACCTTCCCTCACGAGGGACAGCATTTCATGGTCGCCTACAGCTTCGAGGGCTGGAATGCGCATCAGTCGCTCGGCATGCTGATCACCCGGCGCATGGAGAGCGCCGGGCTGAAGCCGCTGGGATTCGTCGCCAACGATTATGCGCTCGCCTGCTATGCGCTGGAGCCGATCACCGATCCAAAGGCGCTGTTTTCGGCCGACATCCTCGAACAGGAGTTCGTCGACTGGGTCGAAAGCTCATACCTGCTGAAGACCGCGTTCCGCGAGGTGGCGGTGATCGGCGGGCTCGTCGAGCGCCACCATCCGGGCAAGCGGAAGTCGGGCCGTCAGGTCAGCTTCTCGACCGACCTCATCTACGACGTTCTGCGCCGCTACGAGCCACAGCATCTGCTGCTCCGCGCCGCATGGGACGACGCGCGGCGGCGGATGACCGAGCTCGGCCGTCTCGTGCGGCTTGTCGACCGCGCGTCGGCGACGATGCTTCACGTCGAAACCGGCCGGATCACGCCGATGGCGGTCCCGCTGATGGTCATCGTCGGGCGCGAATCGCTTCCGCCCGGCGCCGAGGCCGACGAAGCACTGCTCAGCCAGGCCGAGTCGCTGGCCGAAGCCGCGATGCAGGTGTGAATTCTTGTTCATTGCCGGTTCGTTTTGCTTCTGCGAGTCTTCCGCCATGCGCGCACTCGTCCTGCTTCTTCCGCTCGCCCTTGGCGGCTGCATCGTCAGCACCGTGGCGAAGACCGCCGTCGGTGTGGTGACGCTGCCGGTGAAGGTCGCTTCGGCCGGGGTCGACGCGTTGACGACGAGCCAGAAGGAAGCCGACGAGAAGCGTGGGCGCGAGGCGCGCAAGCAGGACGAAGAACGCGGCAAGCAACTGCGAATGGCAATGGAGCGGTGCCGCCAGGGCAAGCCGCTTCCGACCGACAATTGCACGGCGCTTCAACCCCGCTAGTGCGGGGCGATGCGCTATTTCCTCGACACCGAATATAATGGCATCGGCGGCGCTCTGCTGAGCCTCGCGCTCGTCCCCGATGCGGGGGAGGAGCTCTATCTGACGTTCGCCACGGCTGACCCGCTTGTCGAGTGGGTCGAGCGCCATGTCGCGCCTTATCTCGATTCGGTTCCCGATCAGCTTTCCTGTCCCAGGCTCTCGCGAAAGGATGCGGCGCACGAGCTCGAACGCTATCTCCGCCATGATGACGAGCCGCTGATCTTCGCCGACTGGCCGGAAGACATCGCGCAGTTCTGCAACCTGATCATCACCGGCCCCGGCGACATGGTCGAGCTTCGGCACCTGAGCTTCCGGCTGGTGCCGCTCAGCAATTTCAGCACTGCCGCGAACAGCAAGGTGCCGCACAACGCGCTGCACGACGCCCGCGCGCTGCGCGACCACATCGTCGGAATGGAATGATTATTCGGCCGCGGTCCTGAACGGCGCTTCCGCGCCCTTTCGCTCGACCCAGGTCAGGTCGCCAAGCTTAAGCTCGCGACCGTCGTGCGCCTGGACGCACATCCTGCGCACTGGTCGTCCATCGCGCCGATCGGCGAGCACGATGTCCATCTTGCCGTAGCCCCATTCCTCGCCCCACTGGCGAAGCGCCAGGATCACCGGCAGCAGGCCCTCGCCCTTGCGGCTCAGCGAATAGATCACGCGCCTCTTGTCCGCGGGGTCGGCCGAGCGCTCGAGGATTCCGCCCGCCACCATTTTCGACAGGCGGTCCGACAGGATGTTCCGGGCAATTCCCAGGCCCGCCTGGAACTCTTCGAAATGTTGGAGGCCGTTGAACGCCCCGCGAAGGATCAGGAACGCCCATTTCTCGCCGATCATGTCCACGGCGCCGGGGATCGGACACGACAATGCAGCTTCCTTGAACCTGTCGATATCCGACGTGAGCGTGTCTGCCGGCATGCGCAGCTCTCTCCCCTGACGAATCTCATCAAAGCACAGAAGAGTTCCGAAAAACAGTTGCAATTTGAAACTACGATGCTATTCAGTTGCAAATCGCAACTTTACATCAGGGGTGATGCGATGATCCGTTCCATTTCTCTCGTCCTCGGTCTGACGCTGGCCGCTCCTGCGCTGGCTTCGAACTATTCGGCAACGCTGGCTTCGCCGACGAACGCCCGCGTCATCGCGCCGGACATCAGCTGGTCCTGCGCGTCCGCCGCTTGCCTTGGCGCGAGCGACGAAAGCCGGCCGCTGGTGCTATGCCAGGCCCTCGCCAAGCGCGCAGGGCGCGTCGAGGCTTTCCTCGTCGACGGGCGCCCCATTGCTCCGTCCGACCTCCAGCGCTGCAACGCTGCGGCAAAGGCGCTCTCGCCGAATTCAGCCGCCGGCAAATAAGGCTCCCCCCGGGGGCTGCCGTCACCCTCGCGGCAGCCCCCTCCTCTCTTCACTTGCGCAAGTGAGCCGCCTTCCCCCATCTTAGGGGCGTGCTGCGTCAGTATGAACTGGTCGAGAAAGTCCGCTCCTACGATCCCGACGCGGATGAGGGGCTGATCAACCGCGCCTACGTTTTCTCGATGAAGGCGCACGGCGACCAGCAGCGCGCCTCGGGCGATCCCTATTTCAGCCATCCGATCGAGGTCGCCGGCATCCTCACCGACCTCAAGCTCGACGATCAGACAATCGCCACGGCGATCCTCCATGACACGATCGAGGACACGCTCGCGACGCCGCAGGAGATCGAGAAGCTGTTTGGCAAGGACGTCGCGCGGCTCGTCGACGGGGTCACCAAGCTCAGCAAGATCGAGGCGCAGTCCGAAAGCGAGCGCGCCGCCGAGAATCTGCGCAAGTTTCTACTGGCGCTGAGCGACGACATCCGGGTGCTGCTGGTGAAGCTTGCCGACCGGCTGCACAACATGCGCACGCTCCACCACATCCCGTCGGAGGAGAAGCGGCGGCGGATCGCGCGCGAGACGATGGATATCTACGCGCCGCTCGCCGAACGCATCGGCATGTACGAGATGATGACCGAGATGCAGACGCTGGCGTTCCGCGAGATCGAACCGGACGCCTACGCCTCGATCATGCGCCGGCTGAAGCAGCTGACCGAATCCGGTGGCGACCTCGTCAACCGCATCGGCCTCGGCCTTCAGCTCTATCTTGCCGACAACGGACTCGAGGCGGAGGTCACGGGCCGCCAGAAGCATCCCTTCTCAATCTGGAAGAAGATGGCCGAACGGCACATCAGCTTCGAGCAATTGTCGGACGTGATGGCCTTCCGGATCATCGTCGACGACGTTGCCGATTGTTACCGGGCGCTCGGCCTCATTCACCGCCGCTGGCCGATGGTTCCGGGCCGCTTCAAGGATTACATCTCCACCCCCAAGCGCAACGGCTACCGTTCGCTGCACACCTCCGTCATCCACGATTCGAAGATGCGGATCGAAATCCAGATCCGCGGCCGCGAGATGCACGAGCAGGCCGAGCGCGGGCTCGCGGCTCACTGGGCCTACAAGGAGGGGAAGCCCAAGGGCGAGATGAACATCCCCTGGGTCGACGACCTGGTCGAGATCCTCGACCATGCGGAGAGCCCCGAAGAACTGCTCGAGCACACCCGGATGGCAATGTACCAGGACCGGATCTTCGCCTTCACGCCGAAGGGCGAGCTCATCCAGCTCCCCAAGGGCGCGACGCCGGTCGACTTTGCTTATGCGGTGCACACCGACCTCGGCGACCGCACAGTCGGCGCCAAGGTCAACGGCCGGGTGGTTCCGCTGCGCACCATGCTGGAGAACGGCGACCAGGTCGAAATCCTCGCCTCGGAAGCGCAGCACCCGCAGCCGTCCTGGCTTCGCTTCGTCGCGACCGGCAAGGCGCGCGCCGGCGTTCGACGCTTCGTCCGGCACAAGGAGCGCGAGGAGACGGTCGAGCTCGGCCGCAAGATCTACGACGAGATCGTCGCGCGGCTCCCCGCGGAGCTCGACAAGGACGCGCTCAAACGCGCGCTCAAGAAGCTCAAGATCGAGAATGCCGACGAGCTGATGATCGCGATCGCGCGCAAGCGCGTCAGCGACGAAGCGCTGATGGAAGCGCTCATGCCCGGCTCGGCTGGCGGCGACGTCGCGCCGCGCCCGCTCGGGCAACGCAAGGCCATCTCGATCAAGGGGCTGACCCCCGGAGTCGCTTACCACCTCGCGCAATGCTGCCACCCGATTCCCGGCGACCGCATCGTCGGCTTAAGGCGCGAGGACGAGGAGATCGAAGTCCATGTGATCGGCTGCGACACGCTTGCGAGCGGAGTCGACGCCGACTGGCTCGACCTTGCCTGGGGCGAAGGTTCGGACGGCGGCGCGGCGCGCCTCGCGGTGATCCTTCGCGACATCCCGGGCGCGCTCGGCACCATGTCCGGGATCCTGGGCGCCAAACACGCCAATATCATCAACCTCCAGCTGGTCCACCGCGACGGCAGCTTCCAGACATTTCACCTCGACATTGAAGTGCACGATCTTGCGCATCTTCACGCAATTATCGCGTCGCTGCGCGAAGCCGATCCGGTGAGCTCGGTCGAACGGATCTAGGCGCGATGTTGGCGCTGCTGGCGCGCCTGCGCGTCGCCGGCGGCAAGCACGGCGAGCATCACAAGGTCGGACGCGCTCGCCGTCATCGGCGCGATTTGCACCGGCCGCTCGAGGCCGAGGATGTAGGGCCCGAGGACGCTTTCGCCGCCGAGCTCGCGCAATAGCTTCGCCGAGAGGCTCGCCGACTGCAGACCGGGCATCACAAGGATGTTGGCCGGGCCCGACAGGCGCGTGAACGGATAATAGCGCCGTTGCATGTCGTAATTGAGCGCGACGTCCGGCGCCATTTCCCCTTCATATTCGAAGTCGGCGTGGAAGGTGTCGAGCAACTTCACGGCTTCCCGAAGCCCCTCGATGTGCATCCCCGGCGGATTCCCGAATGTCGTGTAGCTGATGAATGCGACGCGCGGCTCGAGCCCCATGCGCCGCGCGAACGATGAAGCGCGCATCGCGATGGCGGCATATTGCTCCGTCGTCGGTCGCTCGGTCACCGCGGTATCGGCGATCAGCACCGTGTGGCTTCGGCTGACGATGACGTTGATTCCGAACGGCGTTGCGCCGGGCTCATCGTCCACCACGGCGCGGACCTGCCGCAGTGACTGGCTGAAGGGCCGCGTCGTGCCGGTGATCATTGCGTCCGCTTCGCCGAGCGAAAGCATCGCCGCCGCGAAATAGTTGCGGTCCTGGTTGACCATCCGCTCGATCTCGCGCCGGAGCAGGCCGTGGCGCTGGTGCTTGGCGTAGATGAAGTCGACGGCGCGGCCGACAAGCGGCGAATTACGGCTGTTGAGCACCTCGAAGTCGCGCGGGTTGTCGACGCCCATTTCCTTCAAGAGGTCGTAAACCTCCTCGCGCCCGACCAGCACCGGCGTTCCGTAGCCGGCCTCCTTGAAGGCGATCGCCGCGCGCAGGACGTTCGGCTCTTCGCCTTCCGCAAACAGCACGCGCTTCGGATTCTGCCGCGCACTCTCGTACGCGAGGCTCATCACGGACACGGTGGGATTGAGCCTGGCGCGGAGCTCCTGCCGGTACGCTTCCATGTTGGCGATCGGCTTCTGGGCGACTCCGCTCTGGACCGCCGCCTCCGCGACGGCGGAAGCAACGACTTCCATCAGCCGCGGATCGAAGGGCGCGGGGATGATGTAATCGCGCCCGAAGCTCTGCGAGCGGCCGCCGTAGGCCGCGGCCACTTCCTCCGGCACGGGTTCGCGCGCGAGCTCGGCAAGCGCTTCGGCCGCCGCGATCTTCATGGCATCGTTGATCGCGGTCGCGCGCACGTCGAGCGCGCCGCGGAAGATGAATGGAAAGCCGAGGACGTTGTTGACCTGGTTGGGGAAGTCCGACCTGCCGGTCGCGATAATCGCATCCGGCCGCTCCGCGGTCGCATCCGGCGGCCAGATCTCGGGATCGGGATTGGCCATGGCGAAGATGATCGGCTCCTTCGCCATCGTCTTGACCATCTCCGGCTTCAGCGCGCCTGCCGCCGAAAGCCCGAGGAACACGTCCGCCCCGACGAGCGCCTCGGCGAGCGTCTTCTTGTCGGTTTCGACGGCATGCGCGGACTTCCACTGATCGAGGTCCTTGCGGGCCTTCGAAAGCACGCCCTTGCGGTCGCACATGATCACATTGTCGCCCTTGACCCCCATGGCCTTGACCAGCTCGGTGCAGGCGATTGCGGCAGCTCCCGCGCCGTTCACGACGACCTTCACGTCTGCAAGCTGGCGGCTGGTGAGCAGGCAGGCGTTGATCAGGCCCGCCGCGGTGATGATCGCAGTCCCATGCTGATCGTCGTGAAACACCGGGATGTTCATCCGCTCGCGAAGCGTCTGCTCGATGATGAAGCAGTCGGGGGCGGCGATGTCTTCCAGGTTGATGCCGCCGAAGCTCGGCTCGAGGAGCTCGACGGCGTCAATGAACCGCTGGGCGTCCTCGGTCTTCACTTCGATGTCGATTGCGTCGACGTCCGCGAAGCGCTTGAACAGCACCGCTTTGCCTTCCATCACCGGCTTCGCGGCGAGCGCCCCCAAGTTGCCCAGGCCGAGGATTGCGGTGCCGTTAGAGATCACCGCGACCAAATTGCCTTTGCTCGTGAAGTCGTAGGCGCAGGTCGGGTTGTCGGCGATCGCGCGAACGGGCACCGCGACTCCGGGCGAATAAGCGAGGCTGAGGTCACGCTGTGTCGCCATCGGCTTCGACGCGATGATCTCGAGTTTCCCCGGCCGTCCGTGCGAGTGGAATTCGAGCGCTTCGGCCTCGGTATATTTGACGTTGGATTCCGACATGGAGGGGCGCCTTAGTCCATTTCGCGCGTCCCGCGAAACCGCTAGGCTCGTCAGCCATGGCCCGAGCTGACGCTCCCACACCGATGATGGCGCAGTATCGGCGGCTCAAGGATGAGGCCGGCGATGCCCTGCTCTTCTACCGGATGGGCGATTTTTTCGAGCTGTTCTTCGACGATGCCAAGGTGGCTTCGGCGTCCCTCGATATCGCGCTGACCAAGCGCGGCGAGGACGGCGGCGAGCCGATCCCGATGTGCGGCGTGCCCGTCCATTCGGCGGAGGCCTATCTCGCCCGGCTGATCAAGGCCGGTCATCGCGTCGCAATCGCCGAGCAGACCGAGAGTCCCGCGGAGGCCCGCAAGGCCCGCGGCTCGAAGGCGCTGGTCGAACGCGCGATCATCCGCCTTGTCACGCCCGGCACGCTGACTGAAGAAACCTTGCTCGAATCTTCATCCGCCAACTGGCTAGCGGCGGTCGGCCGCGCCGGAGAGGAATGGGCGGTAGCGGCGGCAGATATATCGACCGGCCGGTTCGAGCTGGTGAGCTGTGGGCCGGGCGAGCTCGCGGCGGAGCTTGCGCGACTCTCACCCGCGGAGACGATCGCCGATGCTCCAGTGCCGGGGGTCCGCAGCTCGCAAGGAAAGGGCGGGTTCGACAGCCTTGCCGGCGAACGCGCGCTGAAGAGCCGCTTCGGGCTTGCAACGCTCGATGGCCTCGGTTCGCCCTCACGCGCGGAGCTTGCCGCCGCCGGCGGCCTCCTCGCTTACCTCGACGCCACTCAAAAAGGCGCCGGGATCCTGCTCGACGCACCGCGGCGCGTCAGCCGCGCGGCACACATGGCGATCGATTCGGCAACCCGCGACAGCCTCGAGTTGACTCGGTCCGTCGGCGGAACGACCGAAGGCAGCCTCCTCGCCGAAGTCGACCGCTGCCAGACCGCCGCCGGGCGCCGCCTGCTGTGCGAGGACATCGCCGCGCCGCTGACCGAGCGCAGCGCAATCGAACGTCGCCTGGCGCTCGCCGCGTGGCTCCACGAGGCGCCGCTCCGCCGCGAGCGTGTCCGCATCGCACTCAAGCAACTGCCCGACGTGGCGCGCGCGCTCGCGCGGCTGTCGGCCGGGCGAGGGAGCCCGCGCGATCTCGCGCTGCTCCGTGACGGGCTCGCGGGAGCGGTAGCACTTCGGGCGGATCTGGAGCTCGAGACGGATCGGCCGCGGCTGCTTGAGGAGCTGCTCCCGCGCCTCGGCGGGCATGGAGCGCTGATCGACCGACTTCGCGCGGCATTGGTCGAAGCTCCGCCGATCGACGCGTCGAAGGGCAGCTACATCGCCGAAGGCTATGATGCGGCGCTCGATGCGCTGCGCGATGCCGCCTCCAACGGCCGCCGGGCGATTGCCGCGCTCGAAGCACGCTACCGCGATTCGACCGGCATCAGCTCCTTGAAGATCCGGCATAATGCCGTGCTTGGCTATCATGTCGAAGTGTCGGCGAAGCACGCCGACCGGCTGATGACGCCCGACAGCGGCTTCACGCATCGCCAGACGCTCGCCGGAGTCGTCCGCTTCAACTCGCCCGAGCTTCACGAGGAAGCGAGCCGGGTGATCGAGGCGGGCGGGCACGCGCTCGCCGCCGAAGCGGCGCATGCGGAGGAACTGACGCAGTTGGCGGTCGCGGCGGCGGCGCAGATCACAGCGACCGCCGAAGCCATCGCCCGCATCGACGTCGCCGCGAGCCACGCGCAGCGGGCAGTGGAGGGAAGCTGGACCGCTCCGTTGCTTACCGACGAAGCTTGCCTCGAAATCGAGGGAGGGCGGCACCCCGTGGTCGAGGCGGCGCTCGGCCCGGCGGGCGAGCGGTTCGTCGCCAACGATCTGTCGATGGGCCGAAACGACCGGCTGTGGCTGATCACCGGGCCGAACATGGGCGGCAAGTCCACGTTCCTCCGCCAGACCGCGCTGATCGCGGTGCTCGCGCAGGCTGGGTCGTTCGTCCCCGCCACGCGCGCGAAGGTCGGGATCGTCGACCGGCTGTTCAGCCGTGTCGGAGCCTCGGACAATCTCGCGCGCGGCCGCTCGACCTTCATGGTCGAGATGGTCGAGACCGCCGCGATCCTTGCCCAGGCGACCCCGCAGAGCCTTGTCGTCCTCGACGAGATCGGGCGCGGCACGTCCACCTACGACGGACTGGCGATCGCCTGGGCGGTGGTCGAGGCGATGCACGACGAGGCGAAGTGCCGGACCCTGTTCGCCACGCATTATCATGAGCTGACCAGGCTTGCCGGACGGCTCGATTCGCTTTCGCTCCACCACGTCCGGGCGCGCGAATGGAAGGGCGACCTCGTCCTTCTCCACGAGGTGGCCGACGGTGCGGCCGACCGAAGCTATGGAATCGCCGTCGCCAAGCTCGCTGGCCTTCCCCCGACTGTCGTGGCCAGGGCGCGATCCGTACTGACGAAGCTCGAGGCCGGGCGGGACGCTACGGGCGGCATCGCCGCGGGGCTCGACGACCTGCCTCTCTTCGCCGCGGCCGCTGAGCCAGCTCAGGCCGCCGACCCGCTCATCTCGGCGCTCGCAGACATCGAGCCTGACAGCCTGACTCCGCGCGAGGCGCTCGAAACCCTATATCGGCTCAAGAGACTGGCATCCGAGCAGGGCCGATGAGCTTCCTCGACATCGACAATCGCCGGGCGATCATCGATCGCCGCGCGGTTGCCGACCGCCTCGCGAGCCTGAGGCCGGGAAAGAAGCTCACGTCCGAAGCGAACGCGGTCCTTCGCGCGGCGCTCGAACAGGGCCGCGGCGAAGTCCTCAAACGCCTTCGCGACGAGCCTGGAAACGGACGCGCCGGTGCGCGGGCGACCGCGTTCCTTCACGATCAGCTGGTGCGCCTCGCCCACGACTTCGTGTGCGAGCGCCTCATCGACGAGCCGGTCGAGGGTGTGTCGCTGATCGGCCTCGGCGGGACCGGGCGCGGCGAGATGGCGCCGTTCAGCGATCTCGACCTGATGTTCCTGACCGCCAAAGCCGCGACTCCGGGGCAGGAGCGGGCCGCCGAGGCGCTGCTCCATCTCCTGTGGGACCTCAAGCTCAAGGTCGGCCATTCGCTCCGCTCGACTGCCCAGCTGATCACGCTCGCCAAGAAGGACATGACAATCCGCACCGCGTTCCTCGAAGCGCGCTGGCTGTGGGGCGATGAAAATTTGTTCGACGCCGCCATGCGGCGCTTCCGGAAGGAAGTGGTTGCGGGCACTGCCGCCGAGTTCGTGTCGGCGAAGCTCGCCGAGCGCGACGAGCGCCACGTGAAGATGGGCGACAGCCGCTACGTCGTCGAGCCCAATGTGAAGGACGGCAAGGGCGGCCTGCGCGACCTCCACACGCTCTACTGGATCGGCAAATATGTGCACGGCGTCGAACGCCCCGCGGACCTCGTCGGCGCAGGGCTGCTCACCGCCGCAGAGTTCAGGCGGTTCGACCTGGCCGAGCGCTTCTTCTGGTCGGTGCGCTGCCACCTGCACCTGCTCGCCGGGCGCGCCGAGGAGCGGCTGAGCTTCGATTATCAGCGGCAGATCGCCGAGATCATGAACTATGCGGACCGGCCGGGGAAATCGGCGGTCGAGCGCTTCATGCAATTCTATTTCCTCAACGCGAAGACCGTCGGCGATTTGACCGGACTATTCCTCGCGCAGCTTGACGAGCAATTGGGCAAGAAGGGCTTCCGGTTCGCGCTTCCGACGATCCGGCGCAAGCCGAAGCGGCTTGGCGGTTTCGTGCTCGACCGCGGTCGGATCTCGATCCCGTCGGGCGACTTCTTCCGCGCCGATCCGGTGCGCCTGCTCGAGCTTTTCGCAGTCGCCGCTCGCGAGCAGCTCGAGATTCATCCGACGGCCATGCGGGCCGCGACTCGCGACGCGGTGCTGATCGATCGCAAGGTGCGCAACGATTCCCGTGCGAATGCCCTGTTCCTGCAGGTGCTGACCTGCATCAACCGGCCGGAGCTGGCGCTTCGCTGGATGAACGAGGCCGGCGTGTTCGGCCGCTTCGTTCCCGACTTCGGGCGCGTCGTTGCTCAGATGCAGTTCGACATGTACCACCATTATACGGTCGACGAGCATTCGATCCGTGCGATCGGCCTGCTCGCCGCCATCGAGCGCGGCGAGCTCAAGCAGGATCATCCGATTTCGACGGCGATCCTGCAGAAGCAGATCGCGTCCCGCCGCGCGCTCTATGTCGCGGTGCTGCTTCACGATATCGCCAAGGGGCGCGGTGGCGATCACAGTGTCATCGGATCCGAAATCGCGCTTAAGCTATGCCCGCGCCTGGGACTCGATCCGGGCGAGACCGAGACCGTGTCGTGGCTGGTGCGCCATCATCTCCTCTTGTCTTCGACGGCATTCAAGCGCGACCTTGCGGACCCAAAGACGATCGAGGATTTCGCCCGGCAGGTGCAAAGTCCCGAGCGCCTCCGGCTTCTCCTTATCCTGACGGTGGTGGATATCCGCGCGGTCGGGCCGGGGATCTGGAACGAGTGGAAGCGGACGCTTCTCAGCACCTTGTTCGAAGCCGCCGAGGAGCGGCTTCGCCTGGGCCATAAGCAACACGGGCGCAGCGAGATCGTCCACGCTCGCCAGAGCGAGCTCGCACAGGCGCTCGGATGGAAAGCGAGCGCGATTCGCGCTCATGCGAGACGGCTGCCCGACAGCTACTGGCTCGCCGAGCCGCTGGCATGGCAAGTTGCGAATGCGCGCCAGGTCGCGGAAGCCGAGGCGCGGATCGGCGACGCCGCGCCCAACGTGGTCGTCGAAGACGACGCGGAAAGCGGCGCGACGCGCGTCAGCATCTTCACCCCCGACCGCGAAGGGCTGTTCTACCGCATCTGCGCCGGCCTCGCGTCGGCCGGAGCGAACATCATCGATGCGCGGATCCACACGACGCGCGATGCCGTCGCGCTCGACAACCTGCTCGTGCTCGACGGGCGCGGGCAGCCCTATCGCGACCGTCGCCAGCGCGGGCGGCTAGCACGCGCCGTCGAGTCCGCCCTCTCCGCCGCGGAGCCGCCGCCGCTGCCTTCGGCTCCTGTGGAGCGCCGGACCACGGCCTTCGAAGTGGCGCCGTCGGTGGCCATCGCCGAGCGCGCGTCGACGCGCACGACCGTGGTCGAGGTCAATGCGCGCGACCGGCCGGCGCTGCTCGCGGCCCTCGCGGCTGCAATTCACAGCCAGGCCCACACGATTCACTCGGCGCATATCGCGACCTATGGCGAGCGCGCCGTCGACGTCTTCTATCTGACCGCGCCGTCAGGCACGAAGCTAAGCCGCGACGAAATCGCCGAGCTTCGCTCGCGGCTGCTCGAAGCGGCGCGCGAACCTCAGACGGCGAAAGCCGCCTAGAGTGATCCGCGCTCGCCCCGCTGCGGAGGCGGAGGCGGAGGTGGAGGCGGCGGCGCCGGCTCGACCACAGGCGGCGGCGGGGCCGGCGGCGCGACATAAGGCGGGGGCGCTGGGCGGCTCCAGCCCATCTTCGCGCGCAAGGTCACGCCGAAGGTGCGCGGCTCACCCAGGAAGGCGCCGTAGAGCTGGGTCGAAGCCGGATAGAAGCCGGCCTGCACGCCACGCGTCGTGCCGCTGCCCTGCAGCGGGGCATCGAACGCGACCTGCTCGTAATTCTTGTTGAACAGGTTCTGCGCCCAGAGCTCGAGGCCCCAGCGGTCGTCGGGCCCTTCGATGCCGATGCGCGCATTCACCAGTGTGAATGCCTTCTGCGTCTTTTCGATGTCGAGGTCGGAGCCGGTGTTGAAGCTGCTCATATAGCGCGCGTCGGCATAGAGCAGCCCGTGCAGGCCCGATCCGCCGATCGGCGGCGTCCAGGCGAAGCTGGTCGTCGCGGTCCAGAGGGGAGCGTTCGAGATGCGGCGCCCTGGCAGCTGGAACAAGGCGTTGGTCAGCGGCGCGCCCCCCGCACCCACGAGATTGTTGCGATAGCGCGTGTCGGCCATGGTGAGGCCGGCATTCCACGCGACGTCGGGCAACGGACGAGTGAACGCTTCGAGCTCGAAGCCCTTGCTGATCACGCCGGCGCCGAGTTTGCCGGTGCAGGCACCCGTCAGCGGGTCGTTGTCCGTGTCGGCGCCGTTGAGGCTGTTGCCGCAGCTGTTGATGTTCTCGACGATGAAGTTGAGCCCGTTGAACGTGTTCAGCTGGAAGTTGCGGAAGGCCTCGTGGAAGATCGCGAGGTTTATGTCGACGCCCCGGCCATTGTACTTTGCGCCGATTTCGAAGGCGTCGTTGATCTCCGGGCTGAACCGCAGGTCCGCGCCGGCCGAAGCAACCCTGCTGCAGCCCGGCTGAGCAGCGGTCGAAACGCAAATCGCGCCGTTTCCGGACAGCGGCGACGGCAAGGCGCTGCTGCGGAACAGCGCCGAACGGTCGAGATTGTACCCGCCCGCCTTGTAGCCGTGCGAATAGCTCGCATAGGTCAGCAACCGGTCGGTCGGCTTGTAGCTGAGCACCGCGGTCCCCGAGAGCTTGCTCTCGCTGAAGCTGTCGCCCAGGCCCAGGCTTCCGCCCGGAACGCTCGGACTGACGCACGGGAACGACTGCAGGGCCGGGATGAATCTCGAAAAGAAGGTGCACAGAACGTTGTTGTCCGTGAGCGCTGCATCGAGATTCTTCTTCTCGTGCGTGTACCGCGCGCCGAGCGTGAGCTTCAGCTGATCCGTGATCGAGAAGATATCATGGGTGAAGACCGCGAAGTTGTTGCTGCTCTGGTTGTACAGGTCGTCGAGCGCAGCGCCGTTCAGCGTGGAGCCGATGAAGGGCGCGCCTCCGGAGGCGATTGCGAGGTTGGTGAAGCCGCTGTTGGTGAACGGCGATCCCGGAGCAGGTGCGAAGACTCCCAGGCGTGCAAAGGCTGCGAGCACCGACTGATTGGCCGGTGACAGTGCCGGTAAGACGGCTCCCGCGACGATGGGGTTGAAACAAGTCGGGGACGTACCCGGCGCCAGCAGGCTCGCAGGAGCCCCCCCGGCGACGAAGTTCGCCGCGACGAGGCAGTTCCCGAAGCGCGCGTAATCGCTGCCGTAGGCAAGGTTATCGCGCAGCGTCAGCTTCTCATTGGCGTAATAGCCGCCCACCAGCCAGTCGAGGCGGTTGTCCCATGCGTTGCCCTGGAGCCGAAGCTCCTGGGTGAAGGTCCTGAAGCGGTTGAACGCGCCGCCGTTATCGTCGCGGAAAAGGATGTCGAGATTGTTGAAGTCCGCGTCCTGGCCACGAACATATTTGTTGTAGCGGTAGGCGGTGATCGAGGTCAGCTCGGCCCAGCCGAAATCATTGACCAGTTCGCCCGACAGGCCCCAGTCCGTGACGTCGGAGCGATAGCTGCGACCAGGCGTGATCGAGGTCTTCCGAGCGAACGGATTGTCCTCGATGATTGCGCCGAGGCCGCGTTCGATCGCTGCGATGGTCGAGGGAGCTTCGGCCGTCCCGCCGCCGCCGGTCGCGATCACGTCGTGGGCGGGAAGGAAGGGCGCGCCACAACATTCCTCGTTCTGCTTCGAATAATCGGCGATCAGCCGGAAGGAGAAATTGGCGTTGGGCTGGAACAGCGCCTGCCCGCGTAGCAGCCAGCGATCGCGGTCGTTGATCCGGCGGCCGGAAATGACGTCCTTGAGGAAGCCGTCGCGCTTGTCCCACACGCCGTCGAGGCGCAGCGCGATGGAGTCGCTGACCGGCCCGGTCGCGCTTGCCTGGAGGCGGTGATAGCCGAAGTTGCCGACGTCGATCTGTCCGCTGACTTCAGGCGCGAACCGGGGCTTGGCAGTGATCACCGAAATGAGGCCTGCCGAGGTGTTCCGACCGAACAGGGTGCCCTGTGGGCCGCGCAGCACCTCGATGCGGTCGATCGGGCCGAGGTCGGTGAGCCCGATGCCGGTGCGGGCGCGATACACGCCGTCGATGAACAGGCCCACCGAGCTTTCGAGGCCTGGGTTGTCGCCGACCGTGCCGACACCGCGAATACGGGCGACCGCGGCTCCGGCTTCGGATGAGGTCGAGGAAACGAGGAGCGACGGAGCCAGTTGGTTCAACTGCCGGATGTCGGTCGCGCCGCTATATTGGAGGTTCTGGGCCGTGACCGCGCTTACGGCCATCGGCACGTCCGACAGCGCCTGGTTGCGGCGCGTCGCCGTGATGACGATGTCTGCCGTGTCGACCGGCTGCGGCTGGCGAGCCTGGTCCTGCACCGCGGCGCCTTCGGTCGCGCCCGGCGTCGGCTTGGCGGTCCCCTTGTCGGTATCGGTCTGGGAAGTCGCCGTTTGGGCGAACGCCGGCGTTGCCATTGCCAACAGCCCGGCCGAAACCAGCAACGCGGACTTGCGCTTCATCGTCTGTCTCCCCCCGTCGGTTGAGTGGAGGCTAACGCTGATCAGGAACCAAGGGAAGCGGTTGCGGCGGCGCAACGACGAGTTGCAAACCTGCTGCAGCAAATTGGCAACACGAGTGTAAGTAGCGGCGTCACTCCGTCGCGTAGCTCTCCAGGTAGCCGCAATTGCGGCAGCGGTAGGTCGCGACTTCGATGCGCCTTCGCCCGCTCAGCTTCAGCCCGGTCCACATGCTGAATTGCGGCGCGCCCTCAACCCACTTGGCGGGCCCGCGCTTGCCGTAACCTTCGTCAAGCACATAACCCGGCTCCATCGAGCCGCTGCAGCGCGGACAGCTCGACGGCGGCATCGGCATTTATTTCGGCGCGAGCACCATCAGCATCTGGCGGCCTTCCATGCGCGGGTGCGCCTCGACCTTGGCCATTTCGGCGGTCTGCTCCTGGACACGGCGAAGCACCGCCATCCCGAGCTCGCCATGCGCCATCTCGCGGCCGCGGAAGCGCATGGTGACCTTCACCTTGTCCCCTTCCTCGAGGAACTCGAACACCTTCTTCATCTTGGTGTCGTAGTCGTGGTCGTCGATGTTCGGACGCATTTTGATCTCCTTGATCTCCTGCGTCTTCTGCTTCTTGCGCTGCTCGGCGGCCTTCTTCTGGGCCTCGTATTTGTACCGGCCGATGTCGAGGAACTTCGCGACCGGGGGGTCCGCGTTGGGCGAGATCTCGACCAGGTCGAGCCCCACCGACTGTGCCTGTTCGAACGCTTCGCGCGTATACATCACGCCCAGGTTTTCGCCGTTTTCGTCGATCACCCGGACCTTCTGGGACTGGATGAACTCGTTGTAGCGGGGGCCGCTCATCGGCGGCGGCGGCGCCATCGAACGGCGCGGATAGGGCGGCGGTATAGCAGAGACTCCGATATTGTTGTTGGTCAACTCGCGGAGTTAGGCACTCGTTGCGCGGATGAAAAGTCCGCGCGAACAAATGTGAGTCTTTTTTGCCGCGACCTGTGGCCGAGAGTCGCCAAGGGTGCGCGCGGACCTGCTCAACGGCGCATGTAGGGAGGCACGTTGCCGGCGATGGCCTTCAGCTCCGACGAGCGCAGCGGCACCCTTTGCTTGAAGTTCGTCCAGGATGGCCCAGGCGGCGGATTGTATGAAACGACCATGTCCGAGCCGAAGAGCACGCGCTTGACTCCAACGCCGCGAATCGCGGCGGCGATGCGCGCGCCGTCCTCAGCGCTCGAGGTGGATGTGGCGACGGTGCTCTGGTCGAAATAGAGGTTTCGAACGCGCGCGTCGTGCCGCTGAATTGCGCCTTCGAAGACCCTCATCGCCGCTTCCGCGTCCGGCGGAAACTCCCCCGATCCTGCGAGGTGCGCGACCTGGACGATCACCTTGGGTGCGTACGGAAGCAGCTCTTCGATGAAGATCTGGGCGTCTTCGGCGCCGTACGGACTGCCCGTGCGTGCGTGAAGATGAACGACGATCGGCGCATGATGGACGTTGGCTTCGGCGAATATCCGCTGGAGCTTCGCAACATGGTCTGGATTGCGCATCGACACCCCCGAATTGGCGAAGTGCAGCTTCACGCCGATCATTCCTGGCAGCTTGAGGCATCGGTCGATTTCCGCGAGCGCACTGCTGCGCAGCGGATTAACGCCGCAGAAGCCGACCAGCCGCCCATCGGAGTGCACGACTTGCTCCGAGGTCCAGTCGTTTTCCTCCGCGGTCAGCCGATCGCGATCGCTCTCGGGGATTTTCTTGCGCTCGTCGCCGAAGGTGTAGCCCATCGAGAGCACGACTCCGCGGCGAGTTCCCGCTTTGTCCAGCATCTTGAGAAATGCCGCACCATCTTGTGGTGGCAAGTTGAGGAGCTTGGCGAAGTCGGGACTGATCAGATGCTGGTGAGCGGCAACAAGCGGCGGCGGAACGTCGCTGGACGCCGTCGGTGCGGCGGATGTCGCCGCCGCCGCGACAATGCTCGAAGCTGCAACAAGCCAGACGTTCACCGGAACACTCCGCGCTCGAGGTGGACCAGCGGATACGGACGGCCCTGATCGTCGATCGGCGAGCGTCCGACGATTCGAAAACCCCTGCTCAGGTAGAAGGTCACCGCATTGCTCGCCTGCTCGTTGGCGTCGACCGTCAGCCTCTGCTCGAGCGACGCGGCATGGTCGACGAGCAATGTGCCATAGCCTTGGCCATGAACCGCGGGGTCGACGAAGAGAGCATCGATCCTGGCGCCGTCCATGACCAGGAAACCGACGGCCTGGTCCGCGTCGTCAGCGGCGATCCAGAGTGTCGCGTTCGGCAAGAACTCGCCCGCAACGTGCGCGTCGATCGCAGCGCGGTCCGCGGGCGAAAGGAATCGGTGCGTCGCATCCACCGCGGCACGCCAGATTTCCAGCGCGCGCGGCACGTCCGCGGAACTCCCGCGGCGCACTTTCATCGAAGATCGGGCGGCACCGCCTCCGCGCCGATCATCGCGACTGCATCGTCGAGGCTCATCATCTTCTGGTGCTCGTCGCTGCCGAGACGGCGGAGGGCGACGGTTCCCTCGTCCGCCTCCCGTTTGCCGACGACCAGGAGCAGCGGGACCTTGGCAAGGCTGTGTTCGCGGACTTTGTAGTTGATCTTCTCGTTGCGAAGATCGGTTTGCACGCGGATGTCCGCCTCGGCGAGTTTCGCCGCCACCGCTTGCGCATAAGTGTCGGCGTCGGAGACAATGGTCGCGACCACCACCTGCACCGGCGCAAGCCACAGCGGGAACTTGCCCGCATAATGCTCGATCAGGATCCCGATGAACCGTTCATAGCTGCCGAAGATCGCACGGTGTAGCATGACCGGCGTGTGCTTCTCGCCGTCCTCGCCGATGAAGGCGGCATCGAGCAGGCCAGGCATCACCCGGTCTGCCTGGATCGTACCGACCTGCCAGGTACGGCCGATCGCATCGGTCAAATGCCATTCGAGCTTCGGCGCGTAGAAAGCGCCTTCGCCGGGCAGCTCCTCCCAGCCATATTCCGCGGTCGCAAATCCGGCGGCGACAACGGCGTCGCGGAGCTCCTGTTCGGCACGGTCCCACTGTTCGTCGGTGCCGGCGCGCTTTTCGGGCCGAAGCGCGAGCTTGATTGCGTAGCTCTCGAAGCCGAGGTCACGGTAGACGCGATCCGCCAGCAGGCAAAAGTCGCGTACTTCGTCGACGAGCTGGTCGTCAGTGCAGAAGATGTGCGCATCGTCCTGCGTGAACTGACGCACGCGCATCAGTCCGTGGAGCGCCCCGTGCGGCTCGTTGCGGTGACAGCTTCCGTTCTCGTAGAATCGGATCGGCAGTTCGCGATAGCTGGTGATGCCCTGCTTGAAGACCTGGATGTGCCCCGGGCAGTTCATCGGCTTGAGGGCCATCAGGTCGGCGTCCCCTGAGAGGACCGGTGCGCCTTCCTCGGTCGACGGAATCTCATCGGGCACGACGAACATGTTCTCGCGATACTTGCCCCAGTGGCCGCTCTTCTCCCACTGCTTGGCGTCCATCAGCTGCGGGGTCTTGATCTCCTGGTAGCCGGCCTCGTCGATGCGGCGGCGCATATAGGCTTCCAGCGCGCGGTAGATGACGAACCCGTTCGGATGCCAGAAGACGCTGCCGTGCGCCTCCGGCTGCAGGTGGAACAGGTCCATCTCCGCGCCGATCTTGCGATGGTCGCGCTTGGCCGCTTCCTCGAGCCGGACAAGGTAGGCGTCGAGCTGCTTCTTGTTGAGCCACGCCGTCCCGTAGATGCGCGAGAGCATCGGGTTCTTGGGATCGCCGCGCCAATAAGCGCCGGAGACCCGAGTCAGCTTGAACGCATTCGGGTCGAGCTTGCCGGTCGAGGCGAGGTGCGGGCCGCGGCAGAGGTCGATCCACGCATCCTTCCCGTCGCCGGTGCGGTACATGCTGATGGTCTCGCCATCGGGCAGCTCCATCACCCACTCGGCCTTGAACGCCTCGCCCTGCTTCTCGAAGAAGTCGCGGACCTGCTCTCGCGTCCACACCTCGCGCACCAGCGCCTTGTCGGCGGCGATGATGCGCCGCATCTCCTCCTCGATCGCGGGCAGCTCCTCCTCGGTGAAAGGGCCATGCTGCGCGGTCGGCGCAAAATCGTAATAGAAGCCGTCCTCTGTCGCGGGGCCGAATGTGATCTGCGTTCCGGGATAGAGGTTCTGCACCGCCTCGGCGAGCACGTGGGCGTAATCGTGGCGGACGAGCTCGAGCGCTTCGGCTTCGTCGCGCGCGGTGATCAGCGCGAGCTGGACGTCGCTTTCGAACGGTCGCGTGATATCGCGCATCTCGCCGTTGATCTTCGCCGCAAGCGCAGCCTTCGCCAGCCCCGGCCCAATCGCCGCGGCGACGTCCGCCGGCGTCGAGCCCTCGGGCATTTCCTTCACCGATCCGTCGGGAAGCGCGATCTTGAACATCTTCGTCATGGGTGAGCGGCATGTAGCGATGCGGCACATCGCTCTCAACAGGGGGATTGGATCGGCTCTTGCCAACCGCGCGGATGCATAGCAGCCTGTCTCCGCTCGGTGTTTGGGGGGTCTTCATGGATGCGTTCACGTCGGCGCCAGCCGTCGATCCGAACCGGGCAATTCGATTCAGTGGAAGCTGGCGCGAGTATCTGCCGATCGCCGCGACCAACGCGCTACTGATCATCTGCACGCTCGGGGTGTACCGCTTCTGGGCCGCCGC
>Ga0207660_10000049_pt1 | contig 59933 bp, 70 predicted proteins | sample KBSC73BmetaG_FD_184335 | JGI IMG/M metagenome (GOLD analysis project Ga0207660, IMG submission 184335) | Corn rhizosphere microbial communities from Kellogg Biological Station, Michigan, USA - KBS C7-3B metaG (SPAdes) (version 2) | ecosystem: Host-associated > Plants > Roots > Rhizosphere ... | reverse complement strand
GCCATAAACTCCGAGCGAGCTTGCCGCGAGGATGTAGAGTAGGCCGACATTGACGTCCGCAAGTACGACGCCGGGCGCAAAGGGTACCACCGCCCACACGATCAGCGCGACGGTGAAGGTGATGATCGGCGCGATCAGGAACAGGCCCTTGTTCGCGCTCGTCGGGATGATGGTTTCCTTGAGGAAGACCTTGAGGCCGTCGGCGAAGCTCTGCAGCAGGCCCCACGGCCCGACCACGTTGGGCCCGCGCCGGAGCGCCATCGCCGCCCAGATCTTGCGTTCGGCATAGATGATCATCGCCACGGCCAGCATCAGCGGAAGCGCGATGACGAGGATTCCGATGATGGTGGCGAGGAACCACGCCCAGCCATATTCCATGCCGTGGCTGACGAAGAAGCCGGTCATTCCGCCGCCACCTCATAGTGCAGGCCCTTGACCAGCTCATCCGAGCAGGCGCGCATCGTCGGGCTGTTGCGGCAGATCGCGTTGGTGAGGAAGAAGTCGGCGATCGGGTAGCGCATCGGGCCCGAAGCCTTCGCGTCGAGGCTCGGCGGCGACCACGGCAGGTCGATCAGCCCGTCGCGGCCGAGCTGCGGATATTCCTTCACCATCGCCGCGCGGAGTTGGCCGAAATTGTCGAACGGTAGCGTTTTGCCGGCAAGCTCCGACACCGCACGCAGGATCGACCAATCCTCACGCGCCTCGCCGGGCGGAAAGGCCGCCTTCTCGCCGCGCTGCACGCGCCCTTCTGTGTTGACGTAGGTGCCGTGCTTCTCGGCGTAGGCCGCGCCGGGTAGCACGAGGTCGGCCTGGCGTGCGCCATTGTCGCCGTGATGACCGATATAGACCTTGTATGCGCCCCCGAGCCGGTCGGCAGGCATCTCGTCGGCGCCGAGCAGCAGCGCCAGCTCGGGGCTGGCCGCCTCGATGTCGGCAAGGCCGCCCGGCTGCGCATAGCCAAGGACCAGCGAGGCCATGCGCGAGGCGGAGGTGTGAAGGACGTTGAACCCGTTCCAGCCGCCCTTGATGAGGCCGAGAGGCTCGACCAGCGCCAGCGCCGCGCCGAGACCGCCGGCGGCGAGCGCTCCCGGACCGACGATCACCGCCGGGCGCTCGGCCTTGGCGAACGCTTCCTTCGCCGCCTTGGGCAGCTTGCCGAGCAGCTTGAGATCGTCGCCAAGCCAGTCGACCTTCATTCCCAGATCGACCTCGGGACCGATCGCGAACACCTTGCCGCCCTTGCGCGCGATCTTGCGCACGCGGGTGGCGATCAACGGCGCTTCCCAGCGGATGTTCGAGCCGGCGAGCAGTACCGCGTCGGCATTCTCGATCCCGGCGATGGTCGAGTTGAAGGCGACCGCGGACAGGCTCGTGCAATCGTAGGTGAGCCCGGTCTGGCGCCCCTCGAGAAGCCCCGACCCCTGCCCTTCGAGCAGCTTTTTCGCCGCGTACATCGTCTCGGCATCGAGCAAGTCGCCGGCGATCGCAGCGACCTTGCTCCCCGCCTTCTTCAGCCGCGCCGCGAAAATCTCGAGCGCTTCCTTCCAGCTCGACTCGCGCAGCTTGCCCTTCTCGCGGACCCACGGCCGGTCGAGCCGGTTGCGGACCAGCGCGTCGACGTGGTGACGCGTCTTGTCGCTGATCCACTCCTCGTTGACGTCCTCGTTGATCCTCGGGAGGATTCGCATCACCTGCCGCTGGCGGACGTCGATCCGGATATTGGAGCCGACCGCGTCCATGACATCGATGCCCGGCACGCGGCGAAGCTCCCACGGGCGCATCTCGAAGATCTGCGGCTTCTGGAGAAGCGCGCCGACGGGGCACACGTCGGCGAGATTGCCCGCAAGCTCGCTCGTCACCGTGCGCTCGAGATAGGAGCTGATCTGGCTGTCCTCGCCGCGGTACAGCATGCCGATCTCCGGCACTCCGGCGACTTCCTCCGCAAGGCGGATGCAACGCGTGCACTGGATGCATCGAGTCATCGAAGTCTTGATGACCGGCCCCATGTACTTGTCGTCGATCGCCCGCTTGTTCTCCTCGAAGCGCGAGAAGCTGCGGCCGTAGGCCATCGCCTGGTCCTGGAGGTCGCATTCGCCGCCCTGGTCGCAGATCGGGCAGTCGAGCGGGTGGTTGATGAGGAGGAACTCCATCACCCCTTCGCGCGCCTTCTTGACCATCGCGGTGTCGGTGCGGATGGCCTGCCCGTCGGCGGCGGGAAGCGCGCAGCTCGCCTGCGGCTTGGGCGGACCCGGCGCGACTTCGACCAGGCACATTCGGCAGTTGCCGGCGATGGAGAGCCGCTCGTGATAGCAAAAGCGCGGGATTTCCTTGCCCGCCAGCTCGCACGCCTGGAGCACGGTCGCGCCCTGCGGGACCTCGATCTCGACGCCGTCGACGGTGACCTTAGGCATCGTCCGAGCCCTTGTCCTTGTCGCGCCGCCGGGTGCGCGTGATCTCGGTGACCCGCGGGCCGCCGCCGCGCGATGCCAGCACGGCGATCAGCGCGACCACCGCGACGATGATGATGACTGCGGTCGTGCTCATTGCGCCGCCGCCTTCGGAGCGGTCACGATGCGATAGGCTGCAAGCGCAAGCAGTGAGCGCATCGCTGGCCGGTTGAGCTCCAGCTTGGCGCCTTTCCTGAGGCAATCGCTGAGCAGCGGCGCGAGCACATCCTCGGCGTCGGCCTCTTGGCGGCTGGCCGGCGCCGTCTGAAGCAAGTGCGCCGTCTGCGCCGGGGCGCGCATGACCATGCACAGGGCCATTTCCTCGGACGCGTTGCGCGCCTCGATCGGCGCCCGCGCCGGGTCGAACGCGAAGTCCGCGGGAAGGTCGGTTGGTTTGAACTCGGTCTTCAAGAGCCCTTCGGCGATCGACCCGGCGAACAGCAGTCCGGAAGAGCGAAAATCCGTGCCTCGAACCATGCACGCCGCCGACCCGCTGCCCATCGCCTTGAGCATCCGCTGATATTCGGACGAGCGGAAGTCCATCGCGAGCACCTCGCGCGCCGTCTGGGGCGAGCGGGTGGCGATGCATTGCCCGACGTCGTACAGCGACTGGATGGAGGCTGGGTCCGGAGCGGGCGCGGCCGCGGCGACGAGCGCAAGCAAAAGGATCATTCCGCCGCCTCCAGCATCTGGCGCGCCGAGCGTTCGGCGATGCGCCGCTCGAGCTCGGGGCGGAAATGGCGGATCAGGCCCTGGATCGGCCAGGCGGCGGCGTCGCCGAGAGCGCAGATGGTGTGGCCCTCGACCTGCTTGGTGACGTCGAGCAGTTTGTCGATGTCCGCGACTTCGACATCGCCGTCGCGCATCTTCTCCATGATCCGCCACATCCAGCCGGTGCCTTCGCGGCACGGCGTGCACTGTCCGCAGCTCTCATGCTTGTAGAAATAGCTGATCCGGCTGATCGCCCGGACGATATCGGTCGACTTGTCCATCACAATCACTGCCGCCGTGCCGAGGCCCGAGCCCAGCGCCTTCAGGCCATCGAAATCCATCGGCGCATCGAGGATTTGCTCGGCGGGCACCAGCGGGACCGAAGAGCCGCCGGGAATGACTGCAAGCAAATTGCTGAAATCGTCCGCGTCCTTGCCACCGCGGACGCCGTGACCGTGGCGGCTGATTAACTCGCGGAAGCTGATCCCCATCGATTCCTCGACGACGCAGGGCGTGTTCACATGGCCCGACAGCTGGAAGAGCTTGGTGCCTTCGTTCTTCGGATTGCCGATGCTTGCGAACCAGGCTGCGCCACGCCGAAGCACGGTCGGCACGACGGCGATCGATTCGACATTGTTGACCGTAGTCGGGCAGCCGTAGAGGCCTGCGCCCGCCGGAAACGGCGGCTTGAGGCGCGGCCAACCCTTCTTTCCCTCGAGACTGCTGAGCATGGCCGTCTCTTCGCCGCAGATGTACGCGCCCGCGCCGCGGTGGACGAAAAGGTCGAAGTCGAAGCCCGATCCCGCGGCGTTCTTGCCGAACAGACCTGCTTCATAACATTCGGCAACAGCGCGGCGTAACACCTCGGTTTCACGGATGAACTCGCCGCGGATATAGATGTAGGCGGCGCGCGCGCGCATCGCGAAGCCGGCGATCAGCGCGCCTTCGAGCAGCTTGTGCGGATCGTGGCGGATGATCTCCCGGTCCTTGCACGAACCGGGCTCGGATTCGTCGGCGTTGATGACCAGGAAGTTGGGTTTCCCGGGCTTGGGCTCCTTCGGCATGAAGCTCCACTTCATCGCCGTCGGGAAGCCGGCGCCGCCGCGGCCGCGAAGCCCGGACGCCTTCATCTCCTCGATGATCTTGTCCTCGCCCATGGCCATCAAGGCCTTGGTATCGTCCCAATCGCCCCTTTGCTGCGCGGCCTTCAGCCACGGCTCCTGGAAGCCGTAGACGTTGGTGAAAATGCGGTCCTTGTCCACCAGCGGTCCGGTGTAGCCCATCAGTGCGCCACCCCGCTGACGAAAAACCAGATGAGGAAGACGGCGATGAGCGCGAGGCAGCCGACCTTGATCAGCCCGCGCACGAAGCGGAAGGCGATGAGCGCGAGCACCACGGCGACGATGATGGCGAGAATGCTCATTTCAAGCGCTTCCGCCCCACGCCTTCAATCAGCTTGACGGCGCCGTAGACGACCAGCCCGGCGACCACGAGGCCGACGAGCAGGCCGATCAGGCCCTTGAGGATCTTCCACACGACGATGATCACGACGATCGCGACGACGATCTTCAGGATATCCTTCATTGCGCCCCCTCCGGCGGACCCGCGGTCGCGGTCCACAGCGGCCGGTAGTCGTAATTGCGCTCGGCCATCTTCTTGAGCGTGGTCGGGCCGCCGACGGGGCAGCTGGTCTGGCGGTCGATCTGCGGCCCCGGCTTCGGCGCCTTGCCGGCGGCGAGCGCGTCGAGGATCGCAGCCATGCTTTCCTCGGTCAAATCCTCATAATTGTCGTCGTTGATCTGGACCATCGGCGCGTTGGCGCAGGCGCCGAGGCATTCGACCTCGGTCAGGGTGAAGAGGCCGTCGTCGGTCGTGTGGCCCTTCTTCAGCCCGCGCTTGGTGCAGGCGTTGAGCACGTCGTCCGAGCCGCGCAGCATGCACGGCGTCGTCCCGCACACCTGGACGTGGAAGCGGCCGACCGGCTCAAGGTTGAACATGGTGTAGAAGGTCGCGACCTCGAGCACGCGGACATAGGGCATGTCGAGCTCGCGCCCGACGAACTCCATCACCGGGATCGGCAACCAGCCCTGCGTGTTGGTGTCGGCTCCCACCTGGCGCTGGGCGAGGTCGAGGAGCGGGATCACCGCCGATTCCTGCCGCCCCTCGGGGTACCAGGAGATGATCTCCTTCGCCCGCTTGGCGTTCTCCGCGGTCCACTGGAAGCCTTCCCAGCGGGCGCGCTCTTCTGGGCTGTCGAGGATCCCTGCCTGACCCGCCATCAGCGCTGGCCCTCCCGCGAGCGCCGCGCGCGCGCCAAGATCGGCGCGGCAAGCGCGCAAAATATCCCTGCGAAGATCGCCGCACGTGCGCCACACTCGTGGCCCGGGAACATGAGGCCGGCCGCAACGCCGGCACCTGCAAAAACCACTAGCAGTGCGAGGGCCGTCAGACTTCTGCCCCTCACCGGTCCACCTCCCCGAACACAACGTCGATCGCCGAGAGGATCGCGGTAGTGTCCGCGAGCATGTGGCCCTTCATCATGAAATCCATCGCCTGGAGGTGCGAGAAGCCGGTCGGGCGGATGTGGCAGCGATAGGGACGGTTGGTGCCGTCGGCGACGAGATAGACGCCGAGCTCGCCCTTCGGGCTTTCGGTCGCGACGTACACCTCGCCCGGCGGCACGTGATAGCCCTCGGTGTAGAGCTTGAAGTGGTGGATCAGGGCTTCCATCGACGTCTTCATCGCGCCCCGGCTCGGCGGGAACACCTTGTTGTCGGCGCCGATCGGCCCAGGCGGCAGCTGCTGCAGGCACTGGCGCGCGATCTTCCAGCTCTGCCGGACCTCCTCGACCCGCACGAGGAAGCGGTCGTAGCAATCGCCGTTGGTCCCGACCGGCACCTCGAAGTCCATGCGGTCATAGACCTCGTACGGCTGCGCCTTGCGGATGTCCCAGGGAATGCCCGACGCGCGGATCATCGGGCCGGAGAAGCCCCAGGCGATCGCGTCGTCCCTGCTAACGATCCCGATGTCGACGTTGCGCTGCTTAAAGATGCGGTTGTCAGCAACCAGCGCGATCGCATCCTCGAATATTTGCATGCGGTTATCGAGGAACTCTCCGATCTTGTCCAAGACCGCGGGAGGAATGTCCTCGCGCACGCCGCCGACGCGGAAATAATTGGCGTGCATGCGAGCGCCCGACACATGCTCGTAGATCTGCATCAGGTCCTCGCGGACTTCGAACAGCCAGAGGTTAGGCGTCATCGCGCCCACGTCCATGATGTGGCTGCCGAGGTTCAGCATGTGGTTCTTGATGCGGGTCAGCTCCGCCATCATCGTGCGGATGTACTGGGCGCGAAGCGGGATCTCGAGGCCGAGCAGCTTCTCGATCGCGAGCACGAAGCCGTGCTCCATGCACATCGGCGAGCAATAATCGAGCCGGTCGAAGTAAGGCAGCGCCTGGGCGTAGGTCTTGTATTCGATCAGCTTTTCGGTGCCGCGGTGGAGGAGGCCGATATGCGGGTCGACGCGCTCGACGACCTCGCCGTCGAGCTCGAGGATCAGCCGGAGGACGCCGTGGGCGGCCGGGTGCTGGGGGCCGAAGTTGATCGTGTAATTGTTGAGCTTCTCGTCGCCGGGATCGCGGCCGGCGGGATGGATCGCGCCGGGACGGCCGGCGAGGTCGGGCCCCTCGCCGCCGGCACCCATGGTCACTTCGATCGTCCGGCTCATGCCGGACCTCCGCCCTTGCGCGGCCGTCCCGACCGCTTCGGCTTCGGTTCGGCTCCGACCCTGGGCTTCAGGACCTCCTGCTCGGCTTTCTTCGCGCGCGGCTTTCGGGCCTCAGCCTTCGCAGCCCTGTCGCCCGGCCTGCCCGCCCCGGTCTCTGCCGGACCGTCGGTGGTCTGGGGCACGTTGGTCGAGGTCTTGACGTTCTGCGGGGCGGCGCCGCTCGGCGCCCGCGCAGGGCTTGGAGCGCCGGGTGCTTCGGGCGTCGCCTTTTCGTCGCCCGGCAGCTGATATTCCGGCCCCTCCCAGGGCATCAGGAAGTCGAAGGTGCGAAAGTCCTGCGGAAGCGACACCGGCTCATAGACGACGCGCTTTTCCGCCTCGGAGTAACGAAGCTCGATGTGCCCGGTGAGAGGAAAATCCTTCCGCTGCGGATAGCCTTCGAAGCCATAGTCGGTGAGGATGCGCCGAAGATCCGGATTCCCCTCGAAATTGATGCCGTACATGTCGAACGCCTCGCGCTCGAACCAGCCGACCACCGGCCATAGCGAGACGATGCTCGGCACCGGGGTGACCTCGTCCGTCAGCACCTTCACGCGGATTCGGCGGTTCTTCGTCAGCGAGAGCAGGTGATAATTGACCTCGAACCGCTCGGGCCGGTCGGGATAATCGACGCCTGCGATATCCATCAGTTGCTGATATTCGAGGCCCGGCGTGTCGCGCATGATCCGGCACACGTCTACGATGCGCTCGCGCTTCACCGTCAGCGTGATCTCGCCGACGTGGCTCTTCGCTTCGACCAGCGCATCGCCAAGCGCGGCCTTGGCCGCGGCGATGACGCCCTCATCCGAAGCCATCTTCGGGACGTGCGATGCGAATGCCGTCGCCATCAGCGCTCAATCGTCCCTTCGCGGCGGATTTTCCGCTGGAGCTGGAGGATTCCGTAGAGCAAGGCTTCCGCCGTTGGCGGGCAGCCCGGCACATAAATGTCGACCGGGACGATCCGGTCGCAGCCGCGGACCACGCTGTAGCTGTAATGGTAATAGCCGCCGCCGTTGGCGCAGCTGCCCATCGAGATGACGTAGCGCGGCTCGCTCATCTGGTCGTAGACTCGGCGAAGCGCAGGAGCCATCTTGTTGCAGAGCGTGCCCGCAACGATCATCACGTCCGACTGGCGGGGCGAAGCGCGCGGAGCAACGCCAAATCTTTCAAGATCATAGCGCGGCATGTTCACATGGATCATCTCGACCGCGCAGCAGGCGAGACCGAAGGTCATCCACCACAATGAGCCGGTCCGCGCCCAGGTGAAGAGGTCCTCGGCCGTCGTCACCATGAAACCCTTCTCGTTCAGCGACTGCTGGAGCTCGAGAAGCTTGGCCTTGTCGACTTCACCAGGAACGAGGCCGGAGATGCGGGCGAGCTCTTCCTCGGTCGGCATCCGGTCTTCGGGGCCGCGGAGCATTACTCCCATTCGAGCGCCCCTTTCTTCCACGCATAAGCGAGGCCGAGCGCGAGTTCGACGAGGAAGATGATCATCGCCACCCACCCGGTCCAGCGGGTGAAGCTGAGGCTGACCGCCCAGGGAAAGAGGAAGGCGGCTTCAAGGTCGAAGACGATGAACAGGATGGCGACGAGATAAAAGCGCACGTCGAATTCCGCCCGGGCGTCCTCAAAGGCCGGGAAGCCGCACTCATATTCGCTGAGCTTGGCGGGGTCCGGCTGGTGCGTCCCAGTGAACCGGGCAACGATCATCGGCAGCACGACGAACGCCGAGGACAAGCCCAGCGCGATGATCAGGAACAAGAGGATCGGCAGGTAGCCTGCGGCAACGCTTGCCAAGGGAAACTCCAGCGGGCGAACAGAAAACTTGGGCGCGCTTTAGGACAGCGAGTTGCATGTCGCAACCATCGGGAACGCTAACGCAAAGCGCCCGCCACGAGCTTCTGCAACTTCGAGTGAATGGTACCCGCCGCAGCGACATATTCGCCGCGCTCGAATGACCGGTCGGACCCGCGGTAATCGGTGACGAATCCGCCAGCTTCCCTGACCAGCAAGACGCCAGCGGCGGTGTCCCAAACGTCGAGGTCGTCTTCCCAAAAGCCGTCCATCCGCCCGGCCGCGACCCAGGCCAGGTCGAGCGCGGCCGATCCGAAGCGCCGCACGCCGGCGACGTGCGGCCCGACGGCGGCGTAAATTTTCGCCCAGCGCTCGGTATCGCCGCGGCCGCAATGCGGAATTCCGGTTCCCACCACCGCATCGGCAAGGTCGCGCCGCGCGGAGGCGCGCAGGCGCGCGTCGTGCAGCCATGCGCCCCTGCCCTTTTCTGCCCAGAAGCCTTCGTCCGTCAGCGGCTGGTAGACGAGCGCCTGGGTTATCTCCGTGCCGCCGCCAGCCTTCTTCTCCTCGACGGCGATCGAGATCGAGAAATGGGGGATGCCGTGAAGGAAATTCGTTGTCCCATCGAGCGGATCGACGATCCAGCGGGGCTTTGCCGGATCGCCCTCGATCTCGCCGCCTTCTTCAAGCAGCATGCCCCAGTCGGGCCGGGCGTTGCGGAGCTCCTCGACGATCGTCTGCTCGGCGCGCTTGTCGGCCAGCGAGACGAAGTCGCCGGGGCCCTTGCGGCTGACCTGGAGCTGCTCAACCTCGCCGAAGTCGCGGCGCAGGCGCGGCGCGGCCTTCCGCGCGGCGCGGGTCATCACGGTGATCAGGCCTGAGTGGGCGACCATCAGCTAGTCCGCGCGGCGGACATACTCGCGGTTGTAGACGTCGACGACGATCCTCGTGCCCGCGGTGATGTGCGGCGGCACCAGGACCTTCACGCCATTGTCGAGGACCGCCGGCTTGTAGGACGAGCTCGCGGTCTGGCCCTTTACCACCGCGTCGGCCTCGACGATCGTGGCTTCGACCTGGTCGGGGAGCTGAACGCTGATCGGGCGCTCGTTGTAGAGCTCCATCACCACGTCCATGCCGTCCTGGAGGAACTCGGCCGCGTCGCCGAGCAGGTCCTCGGGCAGCGACACTTGCTCGTACGTGTCCTTGTCCATGAACACGAGCATGTCGCCATCGTGATAGAGATACTGGAAGTCCTTGGTGTCGAGGCGGACGCGCTCCACCGTCTCGGCGGAGCGGAAGCGGACGTTGGTCTTGCGGCCGTCGATGAGGTTCTTCATCTCGACCTGCATGTAGGCGCCGCCCTTGCCGGGCTGGGTGTGCTGAATCTTCACGGCGCGCCAGATGCCGCCCTCATATTCGATGATGTTGCCGGGACGGATGTCCACGCCGCTGATCTTCATGTCTGTCTCGTGCTGAAAGATTGGGAAAGAGCCGCGGCGGCTCCTAGCCGCTGGCCTTTTTTCCGGCAAGCAGAGGGTAGGGATTGATCGGCGTGCCCTGCCACCAGCGCTGGCCGGCGGCCATTTCATTGATCGCGAAATGAAGATGCGGCCCCGATGGGCTCGCATCGCCGGTGTGGTCGACGAACGCGATGACCTGTCCGCGCTTCACCTGCTGCCCTTCGGCGAGGCCGGGCGCGTAGCGTTGCAGGTGGGCGTAATAATATTGCCACTTCGGATCGGTCGCCCGCTCGTAGATGGTGATCCCGCCACCGCCGTGGCTGAAGAACAATTTTTCGATCGTGCCGTCGGCGGCCGCGATCACCGGCGTCCCTTCGGCGGCCATGATGTCGATGGCGTCATGACGTCGGCCGTTTGCGCGCGCCTGGGTGAACGTGTCGGTGAGCTGCTCCGGCTTGATGCCGACTACCGGGATCGCGAGCCCAGCCGGCCCGACCACGACCTGCTGTGCGATTTCGACCGGCGGCGCGTTCTTCGGCTGCACCGCGACCACGTTGCCACTCCTCGCCACCCGCGGCGGAGCGGACGGGACGACGCTGTAGAACCAGATCCAGAAGGCGCTGACGACCACCGCGGTGAACACGGCAGCGAATAAGGCGGTGGCGACATACTTCAGCGAAACTCTCCGGATGTCAGCATGGTTGAGCTGCAACGATGGAGGAAACAACTGTTTCCAATGGCGGGCTCGGCCGTATCCGCATCGGTTGCTCCGGCTGGGTCTACAAGCACTGGCGCGGGCTCTTCTATCCCGAGGGGCTGCCACAGACGCGCTGGTTCGCGCGCTACGCCGAGGAATTCGACACGGTCGAAATCAACAACAGCTTCTATCACCTCCCCAAGCCCGCGACGTTCGAGAAGTGGCGCAACCAGGCACCCCCGGGCTTCTGCTACGCCGTGAAAGCCAACCGCTACCTCACCCAGGCCAAGAAACTGAAGGATTGCGAAGAGCCGATGGAGCGGATGATGAGAGCCGTGCGCCACCTCGGCGACCGGCTTGGGCCGATGCTCTACCAGCTCCCGCCGAGCATGAAGATCAATCTAGAACGACTTGAAACGTTTCTGAAAATCCTGCCGCGCGGCGTCAACAGCGTGTTCGAGTTCCGCGACAGGAGCTGGTACGTCCCGGAGACCTACGCGCTTCTCGACCGCCATGGCGCGAGCTTCTGCGTTCACGACATGGCGGCCTCGAGGAGTGAGCGTATCGCCGTCGGCCCGATCGCCTACGTACGCTTCCATGGCGGGGTGGGGAAATATTGGGGCCGCTATTCCGACGAAGCGCTGCTCTCCTGGACCGACTGGCTCGTCGAGCAGGCGCGCCGCGGGAAATCGTGCTGGTGCTACTTCAACAACGACATCCACGGCCATGCGATCGAGGACGCGCGCACGTTGAAGGCGATGGTCCGGCAGATGAGCCGCTGATTGGCAAGGCGGCGAATCTCAAGCACTATGCGGCCATGGCGACTAGCGCCGAACCGAAGCCTTATCACGAGCCGACCGTGCCCTTCGCCGAGCAGCGCTCGGACCTGCGCGCGGGCGTGGGCAGGCGCGTCGGCGAGAACCTCGACAACACCGCCGGGCTATGGCGGCTGACGAGCAGCCGCGAGCGGCCGGTGCAGCTGTACGTGCGCGGCAATTTCCTCAGTCCCGCCGAATGCGAGGCGCTTTGCCGGCAGATCGATTCCAACACCTTTCCCTCGCCGCTCTATGACAAGGAAAAGCACGAGGATGTGCGGACGAGCTACAGCTGCAACCTCGATTCCTACGATCCTCTCGTCGCCGACATCGACACGCGCATCGCCACCCTGCTGGGGATCGACCGCTCATGGGGCGAACCACTGCAAGGGCAGCGCTACCGTGTCGGGGAGCGGTTCAAGGAGCATTCGGACTTCTTCTACGTCGACCAGCCTTATTGGGAGGAATATTCATCCCACGGCGGGCAGCGCACCTGGACCGCGATGGTCTACCTCAACATGCCCGAGAAGGGCGGAGCTACCGCTTTCAAATATCTCGACCTCGCGGTCGCGCCGCTGACCGGGCGGATGCTCATCTGGAACAATATGGCGCTCGACGGCAGCCCCAATCCCTGGACGCTCCACGAGGGCCAGCCGGTCGAAGCCGGGACCAAATATATCGTCACCAAATGGTACCGTGAGCGGACATTCGTCTGAGACTCACCTGGAATCGGCGGTCGAGACGATCCTCAGCGTGAGACTCCAGTCGCCCGAGTCCATGAACGGACCGAGCACGTAAGCAGATGTCTCAGGGTTGAGTTGGAAGCCCGCTTCGTCACGCTTCGCCTTCAGCGGCTGCGCGCCGCGCGTGGCGGCAATGCACTGCGTGAGCCTCGTGGCCTGCTCCTTCGCCGCATCATAGCGGTCGCCGGGGAACTGCCACGAGCATTTGTACTCCTGCCGGACCGCGGAACAGCTCCCACCGATCCTCGAACGCTGGAGCGAGGAAAATTCGGTGCGGGCCCGGGCAAGCATGTAATCGATGACGCCGCACGGATCGCCGCCTGGCTGCGCGGCCTCGGCCGCACTGCCGCTCAGCAGAGCGGACGCAAAGACCGCAAGAGCAACGATCCTACTCATAACATCCCTCCGTGCCGAATCAGGCGGACAGAACGGAGGCGAAGCTTGCCACTGCCGCCGCCGGGTCATCCTTGCCCCACACCGCCTGGCAGACGGCGAGGAAATCTGCGCCGGCGTCGACCAGCGGCCGGGCATTGTCGGGCGTGATGCCGCCGATGGCGACGCAGGGGATCTCGAACAGCCGCGACCACCAGGTGAGGATCGAAGGGTCGGGGCGATAGTCGGACGGCTTGGTCGTGGTCGGGTAGAAGGCACCGAAGGCGACATAGTCGGCGCCCGCCTCCCCTGCTTCCATCGCGAAATGGCGGCTGTCGTGGCACGTCTTCCCGATCTGCGCTGACGGGCCGAGCAGGGCCCTCGCCTCACGCACGTCGCCATCGCTCTGGCCGAGGTGCACGCCGTCGGCGGCGAGCCGCTTCGCGAGCGCCATGCTGTCGTTCACGATGAACGTCACTTCGGCATCGGCGCAGATGCGCTGAAGCGGCTCGGCGAGGCGAGCGAGCTGATCCTCATCGACGTCCTTCACGCGAAGCTGGAACGCGGTCGCAAGTCCGAGCTGAAGCGCAGCCTTGAGCCGGTCGGGAAACGCTCCGCCGACCTCCTGCGGGCTGATAAAATAGAGCCTGCACGCCGCCCGCTGAGAGGGAGCGAAGTCCTGTGCGAATGCGCTGGTGACCTCGTCCAATGTCAGGCGAGCACCTTGTTTGTCGAAGCGCTGTAGATTTCGTCGATCGCCTGGCTGAGCGTGGCGTCGAACTGCTGGTCGTCCTGCTGCGCCCTGAGGTCCGCCAGCAATGCGCGGCTGAAGCTCGCGATCATTCCCGGGTTCTTGGCCAGCTCGCGGCAGGCTTCCTCGCGCGAGAAGCCGCCGGACAGCGCAACGACGCGGAGGACCTTGGGATGGTCGATCAGCTGCGCGAACTTGTTCGGCTCGGCCGGGATGGACAGCTTGAGCATCACGCGCTGGCCTTCGGGAAGCTCGTCGAGCTCCTCGAGGATCGCCGAGAGCAGCAGATCGTCGCTTTGCGCCCGGTCGGTGCTCTTGATGTTGACTTCGGGCTCGACGATCGGAGTCATGCCGTGGGCGAGCACCTGCTTCGCGACCTGGAACTGCTGCGCGACGGCGACCGCGATCCCCGACGGGTTCGCGGAATTGATCACCGAGCGCTCCTTGGTGCCGAAGACGCCGAGCGACTTGGCGCGCTGGAGCAGCGCATCGAGGCCGGGGTTCGGCTTCATCAGCTGGACACCGTTCTCCTCGTCGGCGAGCCCCTTGTCGATCTTGATGAAGGGCACGACGCCCTTTTCGATCAGGACCTGCGGGACGGGCTTGCCGTCGATGGTTCCGTCCATCGTCCGTTCGAAGAGGATCGCACCCAATACCTTGCCGTTGCCGAAGCACGGCGCGGTGATGATACGCGAGCGCATCTGGTGGATGAGCTCGAACATTTCCTCATCGCTGGACCAGGCGCGTTCCTCGACGCCATAGCCTTTCAGCGCCTTGGGCGTAGACCCGCCCGACTGGTCGAGCGCCGCAATGAAGCCGTCGCCGCGTTCGATCTTCGCCGTCATTTCGTCTCTGGTCATGCTCTTCCCTGCTTAGCTGTTTAAGACCGGCGCCCAGGGAGGTCCCTTGAGCTCCAGCCCGTTTCCTTCCGGGTCGGTGAGATAGATTGAAGGGCCATCGCCCTCGGCGCCATAGCGCGATTTGATCTCGCCCTCGATCCCGTGGCGATGCAAATGCGCTACGATTGCCTCGCCATCCCACGGCAGCACGCGAAAGGCCACGTGATCGAGGTTGCGGGCCTGGGGAGCGGGCGCAGCACCGCCCATGCGGCCGAGCTTGCTCTCCACGGGCACGAGGTCGATCAACGATGTCCCGGCACGGAGCTGGTACAGGCCAATGTCGTCCTGCTCCTTCTCGAGCTTCGCCCCGAGCACATCGACGTAGAAGCGGACCATGTGGTCGAGATCGCTGACGCGCAGCACGACATGGTCGATCGCGACGATGTTGATCATGCGCGCTTGAGCGCGGCGACGCCGGGCAGCACGCGCCCTTCCATCCATTCGAGGAACGCGCCGCCGGCGGTCGAGACGAAGGTGAAGTCCTCGGCGACGCCGGCGTGGTTGAGCGCGGCGACTGTGTCTCCGCCCCCAGCCACGGAAACGAGCGAGCCCTCCTTGGTCAGCGCCGCGGCCGTCCGCGCGAGCGCGACGGTCGCCGCATCGAACGGAGGCACCTCGAACGCGCCGAGCGGGCCGTTCCAGACGAGCGTCCTACAAGTCTTGAGCACGTCGGCGAGCGCCTCGACCGCCGCGGGGCCGATATCGAGGATCATCTCATCGGCCGCGACCTCGTGCACGTTGCAGGTGCGGAGCGACGGCGGATTGGGGGCGAATTCCTTCGCGACGACGACATCGTAGGGCAAATGGATGGTGCAGCCCGCCTGTTCGGCCTGCTCGAAGATCGCATTGGCCTCGCCCGTGAGGTCATGCTCGCACAAAGATTTGCCGACATCGACTCCGCGAGCGGCGAGGAAGGTGTTCGCCATCCCGCCGCCGATCACCAGATGGTCGACGTTGCCGACGAGGTGACCGAGCACCGCGAGCTTGGTCGAGACCTTGGCGCCGCCGACGACCGCCGCGACGGGCCGCTCCGGATTGCCGAGCGCCAGTTCGAGCGCTCTTAGCTCTGCCTCCATCGCACGTCCGGCGAAGCTCGGAAGGAAGTGTGTGATGCCCTCGGTCGACGCGTGCGCGCGGTGCGCGGCGGAGAATGCGTCGTCGACGTAAAAGTCGCCGAGCGCCGCCATCGCCTTTGCGAGCTCGGGATCGTTCGTCTCCTCGCCGGCGTGGAAGCGGGTGTTCTCGAGGATGCCGATATTCCCCGGCAACATGGTCGTGATCGCCCGCTCCGCCTCCGGGCCCTGGCAATCCTCGATGAACCGCACCGAGCGGCCGGCAAGACGGTGGACCGGCATCACCAGCTGCGCGGTCGACATGTCCGGTCGGGACTCGCCCTTGGGCCGGCCGAAGTGCGACAGGAGCAGGACGATGGCGCCGCGGTCGCTGAGCTCGAGCACCGTCGGAAGCATCGCCCGCAGCCGCGTGTCGTCGGTGACCGACGCGCCGTCCATCGGGACATTGAGGTCGACGCGGACCAGCACCTTCTTGCCGGTCAGGTCGTCCGGCAGGTCGTCCAGCGTCCTGAAACGGCTCACGGGCGGACCTTGGAAGTTGTGGAAGTTGTGCCCTCAACGCGGGCGCAGGCGCACCCACGCGCACGCGCGTGCGCACGTGAGGCGATCCGACACGCTCGGAAACTGCTGGTCATCGAATCGGCCATAACTGGAAAGCGCCGCTGTAGGACAGAGCTTATCCGAGCTGCCCCATCGCACGGGCCGTATCGACCATTCGGTTCGAGAAGCCCCATTCATTGTCGTACCAGCTGACCACCCGCACCAGGGTGCCGTCGAGCACTGCCGTCTCGAGGCTGTCGACGGTCGAGCTGGCCGGCGTGTGGACGATGTCGATCGAGACGATCGGGTCTTCCGTATATTCGAGGATGCCCCTGAGGCGCTCGCTCTCGCTCGCCTTTCTGAGGATGTCGTTGACCTCCTCGCGGCTGGTCGGCCGCCCGGGGACGAAGGTCAGGTCGATGATGCTTCCGTCGGGCACGGGAACCCGGATCGCCGAACCGTCGAGCTTTCCCTTCAACTCCGGAAGCACCTCGCCGACCGCGCGCGCGGCGCCGGTCGTGGTCGGGATCATCGACATGGCCGCGGCGCGGGCGCGGCGCAGGTCCTTGTGGATCTGGTCGAGGATCTTCTGGTCGTTGGTATAAGCGTGGACGGTGGTCATCAGGCCGCGCTCGATGCCGAGCGCGTCGTTCAGCACCTTCGCGACGGGCGCAAGGCAGTTGGTGGTGCACGACGCGTTCGAGACGATCCGGTGCTCCGGCTTAAGCTTGTCGTCGTTGACGCCGTAGACGACGGTGAGATCGACGCCCTTGGCCGGGGCGGAGATGAGCACCCGCTTCGCGCCGGCCTGGATATGGGCCTCGCCGCCGGCGCGGTCGGTGAAGAAGCCGGTGCATTCGAGCGCGATGTCGATGTCGTTGGCCTTGTGGGGAAGCTTGGCCGGGTCCTTCTCGGCAGTGACGTGAACGCGCTTGCCGTCGACGATGATGTCGTTGCCGTCGGTGGTGACCTCGCCGGGGAACTTCCCGTGGACGCTGTCGTGCGCGAACAGCCACGCGTTCGCCTTCGCATCGGCAAGGTCGTTTACGCTGACCAGCTCGAGTCCGCTGTCGGGGCGCTCGAGGATCGCGCGCGCGACCAGCCGGCCGATGCGGCCGAAGCCGTTGATTGCAACTCTCGTCATTGGATTCCTCGCTGTTTCATGAAGTCGACGACCCGCTGGGCGATCTTCCCGGGCGTGAGGCCGAAGAATGCGTAAGCGTCGGGCGCGGGCGCCGAAACTCCGAACCGGTCGATGCCGATCCTAAGGCCGTGGAGGCCGGTGTAGCGCTCCCACCCATACGTGGTCCCCGCCTCGATCGAGACGCGCAGGATCTCGCGGTTGCTGACGTCGGGGAGGACGTCCTCGCGGTAATCGCGCGGCTGCGCGTCGAAGCGCTCGGTGCAGGGCATGGAGACCACATCGGCACCGATGCCCTGCCCTTCAAGCTCGGCGGCAGCGTCGAGCGCGATCTCGACCTCGGAGCCGGTGGCGATGAAGATGACCTTCCGCGGGTTTTCGGCACTTTTCAGGCGATAAGCACCGCGCGCCGAGAGGTTTTCGGCGGCAGCGTCGCTCCGGACGGGGCGCAAGTTCTGGCGGGTCAGGGCGAGGATCGACGGGCCGTCGCTCTGAAGTGCGAGCGCCCAGCATTCGGCGGTCTCGACGGCGTCGGCTGGGCGATAGAGCTCGAGGGCCGGCATCGCGCGGAGGCTCTGCAGATGCTCGACCGGCTGGTGGGTCGGCCCGTCCTCGCCGAGGCCGATGCTGTCGTGGGTCATCACGTAGACGACCCGCGCCCGCTGCAGCGCCGAGAGCCGGATCGCCGGGCGCGCATAATCGGTGAAGACGAGGAAGGTGCCGCCGTACGGAATGACGCCGCCGTGCAGCGCCATGCCGTTCATTGCCGCGGCCATGCCGAACTCGCGAATGCCGTAATAGATATAACGGCCCGCGTAATTCTCGGCGGTGAGCGGCTCCATCGCCTTGGTCTTGGTGTTATTCGAGCCGGTGAGGTCAGCCGAGCCGCCGACGGTCGCCGGGATCGCGGCGTTGATCGCTTCGAGCGCCATTTCCGACGCCTTGCGGGTCGCGACCGGCTTCAGCCCATCCTTGAACAGCTTGTCGAGATATGGGTGCAGCCAGGCGTCGCTGACGCTGCCGTTGATGCGAGCGAGGAATTCGTCCTTGCGGCCGCTCTCCTCCATCCGCTCTTTCCACAGCGCATGCTCGACGGCGCCGCGCTTGCCCGCCGCGCGCCAAGCGGTGAGCACGTCGTCGGGGACCGTGAACTCCTCCTCGTCGAGCCCGAGCTCCTTGCGCGCCGCCTCGACCTCGTCCTTGCCGAGCGCAGCGCCATGCGTCGCGGCGGTTCCCTGCTTGTTGGGCGCTCCAAAGCCGATGATCGTCCTGCAACGGATGAGGCTCGGCCGCGGGTCGGCGACGGCCTCGTCGATCGCGCGGCTGACGTCGTCGGCGTCGAGGCCGTCGCATTCGACGGTGTGCCACTGCGCGGCGCGATGGCGCTCCACCACGTCCTCGTTGCGGGAAAGCTCGGTCGAGCCGTCGATGGTGATATTGTTGTCGTCCCACAGCACGATCAGCCGCCCGAGCCTGAGATTGCCGGCGAGGCCGACCGCTTCGTGGTTGATGCCTTCCATGAGGTCGCCGTCGCCGGCGATGACGAAGGTGCGGTGGTCGACGATACTATCGCCGTAGATGGCGTTCAGGTGGCGCTCGGCGATCGCCATTCCAACCGCCATCGCAACGCCCTGGCCGAGCGGGCCGGTGGTCACCTCGACGCCGGGAAGCTCGAAATTTTCGGGGTGTCCCGCGGTCGGGCTTCCCAGCTGGCGGAAGCGCCGGATGTCGTCCATCGTCGGCCGCTCGTATCCGGTCAGGTAGAGAAGAGCGTAGATCAACATCGAGCCGTGCCCGGCCGAAAGGATGAAACGGTCGCGGTCCGGCCAGTGCGGATCGGCGGCGTCGAACTTCAGGTGCCGCGTGAACAGCGCCGTCGCTGCGTCGGCCATGCCCATCGGCATTCCGGGATGACCGCTGTTGGCAGCCTCAACCGCATCCATCGCAAGGGCGCGAATGGCGTTGGCGAGACGGCGGTCGGACGGCTGCATCAAGGCTCCGGCAAATGGGGTTCGGCCCGGGTTTCGGGCGCGGTTCCTTTGGAAGGGGAACCGTGCCGCGTCAACGCTTGCCGGGACTCACTAAAGTGCGTAGCGGAAATCAAATGGATGACGGGGGTCTTTCAGCCGCGCTCGACAGAGCGGAGCGCGCGATCGAGCGGGTTCAACGGGCGCTCGGCGGACGCCACCCGGCCCCCAGCGGGCGCGACGATGAGCTTCGCGCGAAGGTCCGCGAAGTCGTCGAGGAGCTGGACGAGCTGATCAAAGAAGCGGCGGTCTGATGGCGGCGCTGATCGACCTCAATATCGCCGGGCGCACCTACCAGGTCGCGTGCCGCGAGGGCGAGGAAGAGAATCTGCGCGCCGCCGCCCGGCTCGTCGACGGCAAGAGCCGCGAGGCGCTCGCCGGGCTCGGGACATTGTCGGAAGCGCGGCAGTTCCTGTTCGCCTCGCTGCTGCTTGCAGACCAGCTGATCGACAAGGATCCGGGATCGGGGGCCGCAGCCGCGCCTGCTGCGCCCGATCCCGCGCTGGTCGAGCGCGCCGAAGCCCTCGCCAATCGGCTCGAAATGCTCGCCCAGCAGCTTGAGACCGAAGCGGCAAATCCCTAGATAGGGGGTGACGGGCACTACCGGGTGCGCGCCTTCGGAAAATCCCTGAGGCGATTCAATCCACTTGGGAGCTGACCCTGCTTCGGACCCTGGTCCGGAGCAATCGGCGCCCACCTGACGTTTTGGCGTCAGAGGATTTTAGGGCAAACGGCCATGGTGGTCCCGTCACCTCCTTTCGACCCTTCGCAGCCGCGGCCTGAAATCGAGCCGCTGTCGAAGGAGTCGCTTCGCGGCGCCGCGCTCGATGCGCGCAAAGCGCTCGTGGCGACGCTGTCGGACGCCGACCGCGCCCGCCTCGAGCAGAAGCTCGCGCAGACCCTCACCTCGCTCTTCGCCGGAGTCTCGGTCGTCGGCGGCTATCACCCGCTCGGCTCCGAGATCAGCCCCCTCCCGGCGATGGAGGAAGCGCGCGCGGTCGGCGCGATTGCCGCCTTCCCCTGCTTCACCAACCCCGCCAAACCCTTCCGTTTCGTCGCCGGCGATCCGCTCGAGCCGGGACCGTTCGGCCTCATGCAGCCCGCGAAACGCCATCCGGTCGTCGAGCCGGACCTCGTCCTGGTCCCGCTAATCGCCGTCGACGGCAGCGGCACCCGCCTCGGCCGCGGCAAGGGGCATTACGACCGCGCGCTGGTGCGGCTGAAGAAGATCGGCGCGCGGCTGATCGGGGTCGGCTGGGCGATCCAGCGGCTGACCGAGACGATCCCCGCCGATGAGTGGGACGTGCCACTGCACGGCTTCGCTTCGCCGGACGGGCTGGAGCTGTTCAGCGGCCGGTGAAGACGCGTGGCCGGAAAGCCACAGCCGGCGATCGTCGCGCGCCGGCACTGATTTCGCTCAGTTTGATTCGAAAAACTCTTATTCTTTTACCGATAGTTGAGTGATAGTGTGCGAATCCTAGCGATCGACAAGGGATCGCACAGGGGACTCGCCATGCGTGTGAAGGTGATCGCATTTCTGATCATCGTCGCGGCCAGCGCCGCGGCGTTCCTCGCGTTCCGGAGCGAAAACCGCGCCGACGCGGCGGGCGGCAATTGCTATTCGGCTGCGGCGGGTCCGTCGACGCCGACCATCTGCAGCTAGTCAGCGGGGCGCGCGCGAACGGTTGAGCGCGACCGCATCGGCGATGAGCCGCTTTAACGCGGCTTCGTCGACATCATCCTGCTCGTAGAAATCGATCGCGCGGCGCGTCCCGCCGTCGAGGCTCGCATTGAACAGGCCCGACGGGTCGTCAAGCGAAGCGCCGCGGGCGAAGGTCAGCTTCACTTTGTCCCGATAGGTTTCGCCGGTGCAGATGATGCCGTCATGCTCCCACACCGGCACGCCGAGCGGATTGGACGGCTTGCGCCACTTCACCGCCTCGACCACCTCCGGATCGGCCGCCCGGATAAGCTGCCTGAGCCGGGTGAGCATAGCGCCGCGCCAGTCGCCCATCGACCGGAGACGTTCATCGATCAGCTGCGAAGCGTTTTGATCTTCCATCGAACTTCGGCGGCTCGAGTTACGACCTGTGGTGCTTCGAATGGTGAGCGCGTTGCTTCTCGACCTTCTGCGAATGCTTGGCTTTGTGCCGCTTGCTCGCGTGGTGATGACGGTTGGTTTCCGCCTTAAGCTCCTGGCTCATGAGCGCCTTGCAGGTGCTGTTGCGCATGATCTTCGTATAGGTCAGGCCGTGGCAATAGCGGATCGTCTTGCGCGACGGTTGCGCCGCTTCGTGCCGCTTGCGGGAAGCCTGATGACGCGCGTGCGCGCTGCGCTCATGTCCTTTTTTCACCGTCTGACGCGCGTGGGTGGTGCGATGCTGCGCACGCGTCGTCCGGTGTTCAACGTGCGTGGCGTGGTGCTCGGCACTGCTGCTGCGACGCGCAGCGCTGCTGGTGAACCGGTGGCTCGGCCGCGCCCTCGGCATCGGCGGGAACGGCGGCGGCTCGGGGAGCGCCTGAGCCTGCGGCGCGTCCGGCGTCGATTGAGTCGTCGGCGACGCGGGCTCGTTGGGGCCTGTAGGCTGGGACGTCGCTTGCGGCTGCTCGGGCGGTATAGGCTGAGCGGCGGATAGCGACGTGGAAATGGCGAATGCCAGCGCCGCGCCGGCAAGGACGATAAGCTTCATCGAATTCTCCCCTCTCCGCCGGGCGGCTGCACCGGCGAACCGGAGCGAAGGATAGACGGCGCGTCCGCGACCGGCACGACCTTGCCACGGAGGTTCAGCCGAGCGCTTGCACGGTCTGGCGCTAACGAGGCTGCTCGCGACGCTCAACAGTTGCTCGAGTTTGGCACCGCAGAGCCGAGGGTATAGGGCAGCGCCGATGAGCCATCCTGCAGCCCGAAAGCTCGCTGGAATCGGCGCGATCGTCGCGCTGATCGTCTTCTGGGCGGCATTCGTCGCAAGCCTGGCGCCGCTCGTCGGCAAATGGCCTGTGCTCGTGCAGGCGCCATATTATCTAGTGATGGGAGTGGCGTGGGTTATCCCTTTGAAACCGTTGATCCGATGGGCTCAGACCGGGGCGTTCCGCGCGCATCCGCAAGATTGAAACTGCTGTATTAGTCAGGTATATCACTAGCGAATGAACCAAGTGCTGACGATTTCCAAGCCGCTCGACGGCCTGCGCAAGACCGCGCTTCGCCTGCGCGAGCGCGTCCGCGCGCTCGTCCGCGCCTACCCGCGCGAGGCGGTCGGCGTCGGCTTGCTCGGGTTCGTGACCGCGGTCGCGCTCGGAAGCATGGCGGTCCCGAATCCGGCGACGAGCCCAGCGCATGCAGCACCCCCGGCCCCGCCGCCGATGACCTATCAGGCGGTCGCGCCGCAGCAGGCGCTGAAGATCAACGCCGAGATCCCGCTCGCATCCGGCCCCAATCCGGCGGCGGCTCCATTCGCGTTCAAGGGCAATAAGGCGGCCCGTGCGCAGGCGCTCGATTGCCTCGCAAGCGCCGTCTATTACGAGGCCGGCAACCAGGACACGGACGGCGAGCGTGCAGTCGCCCAGGTGGTGCTCAACCGGGTCCGCCACCCGGCCTTCCCGAACAGCGTCTGCGGAGTCGTCTACCAGGGCTCGACCCGGGCGACCGGTTGCCAGTTCACCTTCACCTGTGACGGGTCGCTGGCGCGGTCGCCGGACGCCGACGGCTGGCGGCGCGCTTATGCGGTGGCGGAGGACGCGCTCTCTGGCACAGTCTATGCGCCGGTCGGCTGGGCGACCCACTATCACGCCGATTATGTCGTTCCGACCTGGGCCTCGAGCCTCGCGAAGGACGCGATCGTCGGCGCACACATCTTCTATCGCTGGCCGGGCAGCTGGGGTCAGCCCGCGGTCTTCACCCAGGCCTATGCGGGTCGTGAGCCCAATGCAGCGGCGCTGCGCATCGCCGCGCTCACCGCGCCGCACGTGACTGCGGCGACGTCGGGCGGCGAGATCGCCGAGGCGGTGAAGGACATTCCGGGTGCCGAAGCCCTGAAGCTGGCGCCTTCGATGCGGGGCGACAAGCGCGTGGCAATCCGCTTCAACCTCGCCGCGCGGCAGGCGTCCGACGAGGTCACGTCCGAGGATTATACGAAGAAGTTCAGCCCGTCGGACAATCTCAAATATGCGCTCTCATCGCAGACGGTGTCGACCGAGGAGCAGCCGCTCGGCAAGCCAGCGGCCCCGACAAGCCCTTCAGCTGCTGCGACAGGCGGGCCGGCGCTGGCTTCAGCTCAGCACTAATCCGCCGCGTCTTGCGCCGGTGCGATCGGGGCGATCTGCGGCGCAAGCTTGAATTCCACGCGAAGCCTGATGTCGTCGAGACGGCCGTCGATCGCGAGATCGTCGTCTGACAGTGACGACGCCGCGCTCCACTGGCGGCCGGTGACCGCGAGCGGCGCGAACGGCCCCTCGTCGCGCAGCGGGTCGCGATCTTCCAGGCCGACCACCGCATCGTCGAACGCAGCGCACCTGTCGAGCATCGCAGTCCCGGGATCGTCGCGGAAGCGCCGCTGGCACTCGCGACTGGCGTTGGCGAGCGCCATCTCGTCGCGGGTGCGGAACATTTGCAGCGCTTCGGCCACCGCGGCGTCGATCGCCTTGAGGTGCAGCTGCTCGCCCATCGGCTCGTGCATCGCGGGCACAAGCGCCACATGGCGCCGCGGAAGCTGCGCGGTCGCGGCCCACAGGCTCCGTGTCGGCGGCGCGCTGGGGCCGACGATCAGCACCGCGGCCGCAATGCCCGCTGCTGCAAATGCGGCGACCAACGGCCATCGGCGGCGGCGCGCGGCTGCAGCCTCGTCATTGAACTGGAGCGGATCGGTCGCGGCTTTTCCGCCGCGAAGCTCGCGATAGGCGCGTATGATCTCGGCCGCGCGGCCTGAATCTCCGCCTTCGCGATCGGGGTGGTGCTGCTTGATCAGCCGCTTGTATGCCTGCTCGATCGCCGCGGAATCGGCGCCCGGATCGAGGCCCAGAACGGCAAGAGCGGAGACACGGCCGGCCATGCGCGAACCGGTCTAATCCAAGTTGCTGGCCAGAGGAAAGCGTGGCGAAAAGTGGCGCGAGTGACGGGACTTGAACCCGCGACCTCCGGCGTGACAGGCCGGCGCTCTAACCAACTGAGCTACACCCGCGTTTTTGGCGTGGGCGGCGACTAGGAGAGGGCCTTGGGAGTGTCAACCATCGCGGGCTGCATTTCCTGGCGCTCCTCCACCTCCTCCTCATCCTCCTCCCCGATGTGGGTCAAAGTGCCGTGTTCAAACAGGAATCCGGCGATGTCTGGAGTGCCCGCGGCGGAGAAAACCGTCTTCATGATGATCAGCAGCGGCACGGCGAGAAGCGCGCCGGTCGTCCCCCAGATCCACGCCCAGAAGGACAAGGAGACGAGGATCGACAGCGGGCTGATCGTCAGCCGGTGCCCGACCACCATCGGCGTGAAGAAGTTCGCTTCAACGAGGTGGAAGCCGATGAAGATCACCGGCGGCCACAGCGCTCCCCAGATGTCCGGGTAGGTCATCAGCCCGCCGACGAAGAGAAGCAGCGCCGAGACGATCGGACCAAGGTAAGGGATGTAGTTCGCGACCGCGACGATGCCGCCCCACATTACCGGCGACGGCATGCCGAACAGCCACAGCGCGCCCGCGGTGAGCGCCCCCAGGCCGATGTTGATGAGCGTGATCGTGCCGAGATAGGTCGACGTCGCGTCGACAACCTGCTGGATCACGCGCGCGGTGGTGAGCGCGCCCTCGAAGCTGCCGCGGCTGACGATCGTGCGCTTGCGCATCGTCGTCCAGCCGGCGAGGAAGAAGAAGATCACCAGCAGCGCGAAGAACAGCTGGATCAGCAGGTGCGGCGCCGACGTGGCGAGCAGGCTGACGACCGAGCTCGGCTGCTCGATCGTCACCGTGCGCGCGTGGCTCGCGTGGCTCAGCTCGACCTGGTTGGCGATGCGACCGACGAACCGGTCGAGATTCTTGTAAAGGTCGAACACCGGCTCGAGCGCGGAGCGCACCTTCGGGATCTTCGACGGCACCTGGGCGACCCAGTCGCTCGCCGGAACGACAATCGAGCCGATCGCGAAGATGGCGATCAGGAGGAACAGCAGGACGCACAGCCCCGCAGCCGCTTTCGACGGAATTCCGCGCCGTTCGAACCATTCGAGCAGCGGCACCAGGGCAATCGCGATGACCAGCGCGGCCGTCACCGGCATAAAGAATTCCGCGCCCGCCTGAAGCGCGAACGGAAGCATGATGATGAGCGCGATCCCGGCGATCAGGGTCAGCGAGGCGAGCAGCCGGTCGCGCTTCGCAGTGATGGTTTCGGCGAGGGCACGGGCTTCGTCCGAAATCTCTTCTTCGGGCTCGTGCTGCTTGCGGGTCCGCGCGTCCATGGGGCGGAGAATATCTGCGGAGGGGCACGCCGTCACGGAGTAAATCCGTGACGTCGCTACGCTGCGCTCGGATCATCGTCCTCGACGATCGACTGGATCGTCTGCTGGCGCGCGTGCCCCTGGTCCGACTCGAACGGACACTCCGGTGAAGGAACTCGATTTTGAGTCGAGCGCGTCTACCATTCCGCCACAGGGGCACGCGCCGCATCAGGTAGCGGCGCGCGCCCCGTGCGGCAACGGTTCGCTATTCGGCCGGGACCGTCGTTCCGTCGGGACCGATGCCGTAAGGATTGGGGCCGTAGCGATTGTCGCCCGGCGTGCCCGGCATGACGTAAAAGACAATCAGCACGATCGCGCCGATGATCGTGATCAGGCCGAGCAAGCCGGTAATCGCAAGGCCGCCGGCAGCTGCGGCGAAACCGCCCCCTGCCGCAACCGTTCCAGCCGTGGTCAGCGCGACTGCCATCGTCAGGCATTCGGGGATCAGCGGCAGAAGGACCCACCAGCCGGTCTTGTTCACGTCGTGCAAGCGCCTGACGCCGACTGCGAGCGACGGCACGAATGTCGCCAGCCATAGCAAGATGGAAAGCGGGCCGTACATGCCGGCGATCATCCTGTGGATGCCGAGAATGCTCTCGATGATGTCGACGACAATGAAGGCGACGATAATGGCCAGCACGTACCACCACATTTCGGGACGCGGCGCGCGTCCGGTGAAATCGGCATATTTTTCCAGGATCGGCCGCTTCGCCCAGTCAACCGGCGTCACGCTATTCGGATTCATCGCCCATTCTCCCCCTATTGAAGACGCGGATGCTAATCCTTCATTCGCGCAGCGCAACTAGTTCCGCGGCGCCTGCCGCCGGTAGCTGAGCGCTTCGGCGACATGGATGCGGCCGACCTGCTCCGCCCCTGCGAGGTCGGCGATGGTCCGGGCGACGCGAAGCACGCGATGGAACCCGCGGGCGGACAGGCGCATCGCGGCGGCGGCATCGGCGAGCAGCTTGCGGCCGGGCTCGTCGGGCGTCGCGACCTTGTCGAGCAACTCGCCATCGGCCTCGGCATTGGTGCGCGGGCCGTGCCCGTTGTAGCGGTCGGCCTGGAGCTGGCGGGCGGCCGCGACGCGCTTTGCCACCTCGGCGCTTCCTTCTGCAGGCGGCGGAAGAGTGAGGTCGGCTGCGGATACGCCGGGCACTTCGACGTGCAGGTCGATGCGGTCGAGCAACGGTCCCGAAACGCGCGCCTGGTAATCGGCGGCGCAGCGCGGCGCGCGGCTGCACGCGAGGGCCGGATCCCCGAGATGCCCGCAGCGGCACGGGTTCATGGCCGCAACCAGCTGCACCCGCGCCGGGAAAGTGACGTGCGTATTGGCGCGCGCGACGCTGACCGAGCCGGTCTCGAGCGGCTGGCGGAGCGAATCGAGCACCGGCCGCTGGAACTCGGGAAGCTCGTCGAGGAACAGCACCCCGAGATGCGCAAGGCTGATCTCGCCGGGGCGAACCCGCAGGCCGCCGCCCACCAGTGCGGGCATTGACGCGCTGTGATGCGGCGAGCGGAACGGCCGCTTGCGGCGGATCCTGCCGCCGCCGAGCTCGCCTGCCACCGACGCGACCATCGACACTTCGAGCGCTTCGCTCGGCTGCAGCGGCGGGAGGATTCCCGGCAGGCAGGCGGCGAGCAGCGACTTCCCTGCGCCGGGCGGCCCACTCATCAGCAGATTGTGCCCGCCGGCCGCGGCGATCTCGAGTGCTCGCTTGGCGACTTCCTGGCCTTTGACCTGATTGAGATCGGGTCCGCCGGTCGGCGGCTCCGCTTCGACAGGCTCGGGAGCGGCCACAAGGCTCGTGCCCTTTAGATGGGCGAGCAGGGCGAGCAGGTCTGGCGCGGCAATGACCTCGAGCTCGCCGGCCCAGCTCGCCTCGCTGCCCTGCACGGCCGGGCAGATCAGGCCCTTGTCCTGCGAGGACGCGTGAATGGCGGCCAGGAGAACGCCGGGTGACGCCGCGATCCGGCCGTCGAGGCACAGCTCCCCGACGGCGACATAATGCGACAGCGTCTCTGCGTCCGTGGCGCCGATGGCCGCGAGGAGGCAGAGCGCGATCGGCAAATCATAGTGCGAGCCTTCCTTGGGCAGGTCAGCCGGCGACAAATTGATGGTGATGACCTTGGGCGGAAGCGCGAGGCCGATCGCGGCAAGGGCCGCGCGCACCCGCTCGCGGCTCTCGGCGACCGCCTTGTCCGGAAGGCCGACGATGGTGAATTTCGGAACGCCGGAAGTCAGCTGGACCTGCACTTCGACCGCGCGGGCCTCGAGACCGAGATAGGCGACAGTGGCGACGGTTGCGGCCATCAGGCCCCGCCCCCCGAACACGCAACGCTGGTCAGACTTCCCCCTAGCTCGGCGCCGTCTTGCTAGACCGCTCCCCCCGCTTTCGGCAAGCACTTGCCGCGAGGAGGGTGTATCACCACTTCAATACACGATGGGCATGAAGGCACAGTGGCGGCGGTTCATCGACCACCCGATCGTCGAATGGACTTTGTTCGGCGTCGGGGTCGTCCTGCTGATCGTCTCGCCTCTCGTCGGAGCGATTCCCGGGCCGGGCGGAATCGTCGTCGCCGGCATCGGGCTCGCGCTGGTGCTTCGGACCAGTGTCTGGGCCAAGCGCCACTATGTGAAGTTCAAGCGCTGGCAACCCAAGGCCGGACGGTGGGCCGACTGGGCGCTGCGCCGGAGCAGCGCGCGGCGGCGCGAGGCGCTGCGCAAGGCCTCGGAAAGCGGCCCCGGCGATTGACTTGCCCGCCCCACTCCCGTATCGGCGCGCACGACAGCGGCTGCCTCTTTGGCGGCCCTTTTTCTTTCGACTTTAAAGGCATGAGCGATGAAGCGCACCTTCCAGCCGAGCAATCTCGTCCGCAAGCGGCGTCACGGGTTCCGCGCCCGCATGGCGACGGTCGGTGGACGCAAGGTGCTGAACGCCCGCCGCGCGCGCGGCCGCAAGAAGCTCAGCGCCTAGCTACAATTAAAAAACGCTCTGACTTTCTCGCCGCCAATTCGGGGTTGCGCGCGAGCACGCCCGGTTTCGTCCTGCTCGTCCGCGACCGCAAGGACGGCGACCCGCAGATGCGCGTCGGGTTCACCGTCACGAAGAAGATCGGCGGCGCCGTCGTTCGCAACCGGATGAAGCGTCGCTTCCGCGCACTCGCTCGTGACATCGTCCCGGCCAAGGGCTTCGTCGGCGCGGACCATGTGATGATCGGACGCGCCGACGGCATCGAGCGCGACTTCGCCCGGCTCCGCAACGAGCTTTCCGGCGCGCTCGACAGGCTTCGCAAGCGGTGATCGCCAAATTGATGATCTTGATCGCTCGCGCCTGGCAAAAAGGCCCGTCGCAAGTCCTTCCGCCGAGCTGCCGCTATCAGCCGAGCTGCTCGGCCTATGCGATCACCGCAATCCAACGCTATGGGGCGGCGCGCGGCGGCTGGATGGCGTTGAAGCGCATCCTGCGCTGCCATCCCTGGGGCGGCCAGGGATACGACCCGGTACCCGAGAGGATCGACAGGAAGTGAATGACAGCAAGAATCTGATCCTCGCCGTGGCGTTGAGCGTGCTGGTCCTGATCGGCTGGAGCTGGGTGGCCGACCGCTATTTCCCCGCCGCCAATCCGCCGAGCAGCAAGATCGTCGGCGGCAAGCAGCAGCCGTTGCAAAAGACGGAATCGCAGCCGAGCTCGCCAGCCACGCCCAAGGCGCTGAAGAGCGTGGCCGCGGCGCTTCAGTCGACGCCGCGGATCGCGATCCGGACGCCGTCGCTTTCGGGATCGATCAACCTCAAGGGTGCGCAAATCGACGATCTGCTTCTGCTCAACCACAAGCAGACCATCGCGCCGAATTCGCCGCCGGTTCGCCTGCTGTCGCCGCTGGGCACCCCGGGCGCCTACATCGCCGAGTTCGGATGGACCGCCCAGGGCGCGCAAGTACCGACGCTGGATACGCTGTGGACCGCGGACAGCCAGCAGCTGTCACCCGGCCAGCCGGTCACCCTGACGACGCAGATGCCCGACGGCACGCGCTACCAGATCAAAATTGCCGTCGACGACGGCTATTTGTTCACCGCCGCGCAGAGCGTGCTCAACGCTTCAGCGCAGCCGGTCACGGTGCGGCCGATCGGCCTCGTGAGTCGCTCCGGCGAATCGCCGGACCGGTCGAGCTGGACCAATCATGTCGGCCCGATGGGCGTGTTCGACGGCAAGGCTGATTACGACGTCAATTGGAAGGACCTCGACAAGAAGGGCAGCGTCGATTTCGCGAACGCCAACGGCTGGCTCGGCTTCACCGACAAATATTGGCTGACCGCGCTGGTGCCGTCAGGGAATGTCTCCGCGGCATTCGCGCGGAGCCCGACCGGCGCGTACCAGGCCGATTATGCCGTGGCGCCGGCAGTCGTTCAGCCGGGACAGACGGTGACGAGCCAGGCGCGGCTGTTCGCCGGCGCGAAGGAGAAGAGCTGGCTCGACCGCTATGAGGAGGCCGGCATTCCCAAGCTGTCCAAGTCGATCGACTGGGGCTGGTTCGAATGGTTCATGCGGCCGATCTTCGACCTCCTCCTCAAGCTCTTCGAGCTGACCGGCAATTTTGGCGTGGCGATCATGTGCCTGACCCTGATCGTTCGCGGAATCCTGTTCCCGATCGCCCAGAAGCAGTTCCAGTCGATGGCCGCGATGCGCAAGCTCCAGCCGAAGATGAAGGCCATCCAGGAGCGCTTCAAGGACGACAAGCCGGAGCAGCAGAGGCAGATCCTGAAGCTGTACCAGGAAGAGAAGGTGAACCCGGCCGCGGGCTGCCTTCCGATCGTGCTCCAGATCCCGATCTTCTTCGCGCTCTACAAGGTGCTCGTGATCAGCGTGGAGATGCGCCACCAGCCGTTCATCCTGTGGATCAAGGACCTGTCCGCTCCCGACCCGCTGACGCCGGTGAACCTGTTCGGCCTGCTCCACTTCAGCCCGCCCGCATTCCTCGCGATCGGCGTGCTGCCGATCCTCGTCGGTGCCACGCAATGGGCGACGATGAAGCTCAATCCGCAGCCCATGGACCCGATCCAGGCGCAGATGTTCGCGATCATGCCCTGGGTGATGGTGTTCTTCTTCGCTCCGCTCGCCGCGGGCATCCAGCTTTACTATGTCACGAGCGGTGTGCTGACGATCCTCCAGCAGTGGTGGCTGTACCGCAAATACGGGCTTCACTTCAGCGACACGCATCCGGTCGCGACATGAGACCCCGAGCGGAGGAGGAAACGGCGGAGCGCGCGCGCAAGCTGTTCGCGGGCCCGATCGAGTTCCTGAAGTCCGCCCCGGAGCTGAAGTTTCTGCCCGACCCCACGGCGCCTGAGGTCGCGTTCGCCGGGCGGTCGAACGTCGGCAAGAGCTCGCTGCTGAACGCGCTGACGAACCGGAACGGGCTTGCGCGAACCTCGAACACGCCCGGCCGGACGCAGGAGCTCAATTTCTTCGACGTCGGCGCGCCGGTGCAAATCCGGTTGGTCGACATGCCGGGCTACGGCTTTGCGGACGCGCCCAAGGACCTGGTGAGGCGCTGGCGCCACCTGGTGAACGACTATCTGCGCGGTCGAACCGTGCTCAAGCGCGCGCTTGTGCTGGTCGATTCGCGCCACGGCCTCAAGGAGGTCGATCGTGAGATGATGCGGATGCTCGACGAGGCGGCGGTGAGCTATCACCTCGTGCTGACCAAGAGCGACAAGGTGAAGCCTTCGGCACTCGGCCCGCTCTACGAGGGCATAGCGGTCGAAGCCGTGAAGCATCCCGCGGCGCACCCCTCGATCTTCACGACGTCGAGTGAAACGGGTAGCGGCATCGCCGAGTTACGGACTGCGATCTTCGAATCCGCCTCGTCCTGAAGGAGCTGCCTTGTTCAAGCTGATCATCGGCAATCGCGCTTATTCCAGCTGGTCGATGCGCGGCTGGCTCGCGTGCAAGCAGTCGGGCGACGAGTTCGAGGAATATGTCGTGCCCCTCTTCGACGAGAATTGGGAGAAACGGCGGCACGGCGATGAGTTTGCCCCGTCGCTGGGCAAGGTGCCGATCCTGTGGGACGGCGAAATCGTCGTCTGGGACAGCATGGCGATCATCGAATTCCTCGCCGACCGCTATGGACCGGCCTTGTACTGGCCCGAGGACGAGGGCGCTCGCGCGGTCGCCCGCTCGATGGCGGCGGAAATGCATTCCGGCTTCGCGAACCTCCGCCGCGAGCTGCCGATGAACGTGCGGAAGAGCTTTCCGCCAAAGGAACTCAGCGAGGGCGTCAAGGAGGAGATCGACAGGATCCTCCAGCTGTGGGCGCAGGCGCGGGCGCGCTATGGGGGGACGGGAGATTTCCTCTTCGGCGACTGGTGCGCGGCGGACATGATGTATGCGCCGGTCGTCACGCGGCTGATCACCTATGGCGTGCAGGTGCCGTCCTTTGCCGGCGTCTACATGAAGAACGTCCTGTCGCACCCGCATGTCGCAGAATGGATCGACAAGGCCCAGGACGAGCCGTGGGTCATCGACCAATATGAGAAGGGAAAGGCCGCCTAGTAGGGCGTTCCGTCCTTGTGCACGAAGCCGGACGGCGTGAACATCATGTCGATGTCCGAATAGCCGCCGGTCGTGTCGTTGCCCGCGCTCACGCAGACGAAACTGCACGGCTCGGCGCTGCGGTTGATAAGATGATGGCCGTTGCGGTCGCCCATCGGCCAAGCGGCGACGTCTCCAGCGATCAGCTCGATTTCGCCGTCATCTTCGACCAGCACGGCGCGTCCAGACAACATGACCAGCAATTCGTCCTCGCCTTCATGCCAATGGCGCTGGGACGACCAGGCACCGGGCTCGAGCACGACATGCCGCGCGCCAAGCGCGGTGAGGCGCGCCGCCTCGCCGATTTTGCGTTGCCAGCGTCCCGCGACCGGTTCATCGAACGGCGGCGGATAGCCGGTGCGGTTGGTTTGTTCGATGGAGTCGAGGTCGATCTTGGGCATCGCCGCGCTGTACCTCGCGACAGCCGTGCTTAGAAGGTGCCCTTTACCGACAGCGTGAAAATTGGGCCGACGAGCTCGTTGTGATGCTCGATGAAGGCGAGCGGCGCGCGGTCGCGGAAGCCGGTGAAGACCTTGCGGAATTCGAGGTGCCGCCCGTTGAACACATTGTCGACGGTGAAGCGCACGGTCATGCCGTAGACGTTTTTGTCCTCGACGTAGAAGCCCGCGATCCACGGAATATCGAGCGTCTGGTCGATCTCGGTCAGGAAATAATTGCTGATATAATGCTGGTACTGGACGTACGCGCTCCACGCGAGCTGGGTGTGGGGAATGTCGTGCCGCACCGACAGGCTGGCGAAGCGGTCCTGGATGCCGCTGATCGGCCGCGCGCGATGGGTGAGCGGGTCGCGAACCTTCGTCCACTCACCGGCGAACGTCGCGTCGAGCTTGGCGCCGGTCCAGCCGAGAGGATCGAGCAGGATCGTGCTCGTGCTTTGAAAGCCGAGACGGTCGGCATGCGGCAAGTTGCCGACGCCCTGCTGATTGTCGCCGATCGGGATGAAGTCGACGATGTCGGACACATCATAATAATGGAGCGTCAGGTCGGTCTTGCCCCAGCGCCCGAGGTCGTGGGCGAAATCGGTCTCGATTTCCCAGCTCTGCGGCGGCACGAGCTCCGGATTGCCGGCATTTTCGCGATCCGCACTGAGGTTGGGCTGAGCGAGGAAGTCGAAGAAGCTGATCTGGCCGACGCGGCGGCGCAGCTTCAGGGTGATGTCCCACGTCTTGTCCGGATGCCAGCCGAGCACGACGCTGCCTTTGGGGCGGAAGAACTTGCGCGCCGGCTCGTCGTCGGTGGTGCGGTCGAGGTTCGAGATCTCGGCACCGGCGGCGACCTGCAGGTCGAGCTTGGATGAGAGCGGCCGGCTGAACGTCGCCAGCCCCTCGTAGCGGATTTCCTGCACGCTTCCGCTCCCTTCGGGGAACGGCAGCTCGACGAATGCGCCGGACGGATCGAGGTTGAACAGGCGGCCTTTCTGGTCGAGCGAGTTGAACGCGCGCTCGAACGAGACCTGCCAGTCGTTGCGCCCCGTTTTCCACCCATATTCCGCGCGCGTCACGGTCTCGCCGGAATGGCTGTCGCGGCTGAATCGGCTGCCTTGGCTCGGGGCGCCGGTGCTGATGAAGCGCAGGATGTCCGTGGTGACGAGCGGCTGATGTTCCCAGTGCCTCAGGCCGATCAGCTTCAACCGCCCCGGCCCGAGAGCGAATTCGTAATCGCCATTGATGTCGCCCTGGTAGCCGGCGAGGCTGGTGACATCGGTGCGGCTGCGCACCTCGCCGGTCGCCTCATGGCGGATGTCGAGAAGGTGCACCGGGTTCCAGTAAGGCGTGTAGCCGAGGATCAGGTTTCCGACCGACGAACCAGGGCCGTCGATCGCGAACTTGCCCTGGATGTTCGCCTCTTCATATTCCGAGTGGAAGAATTCCCTGCGGCGCTCGATCAGGTTGCGATTGGGGTCGAGGATGAAGATCGGGCCGCCGATGCCGCCGCGCCCGTAGCCATTCTTCACCGAGAGCGTGTAATCGACCGGCCCTTCGCTGCCGGAATAGCTGACGGACCCGCCATAGAGCTCGGGCTTGGTATAATGCGCACGCGCGTTCGCGCGATATTCGAACTGACCCGACGATTTCTTGTTCTGCTTGAGGATCACGTTTGCGACCTGGCCGGTGAGCCCCGCAATCCCGAGGCTTGCCGCGTCGACGATCTCGATCCGCTCGACGTTGGTCGCCGGGGTCCGCTGCAGCTGGTCGACGGCGCCGAGCTTGTTCGCGACTCGCTGGCCATTGATGAGGACGTTTTCGGACGCCTGGCCGAGGCCGCGCGTGCTCGTGTCGACGCCCTGGATGGTGAACCCGGGCACTTGAGTCAGCATGTCGAATGCAGTCTTCGGCGCGAACCGCGCGAAATCGGCGAGCGTGTAGACGCGCTTTTCAGGCGAGACGGGCTTGGCCACGGGCGGCGGCGCGACCGCGGGGTCGCTGGGGCCGGTCGGCTGCGCGAGCGCTGGCGCGGACACGATGAGAGCGGCGCCTGCAAGAAGCCACGAACGTCCAAGCACGAGCATCAAACACTCCCTGTCATCGCGCACGAGCCCGTGCTACATTTGTAGCGTGCTACATTTGTAGCGTCGGCGCAAGCTCTTTTTCGATGAACCGACCAACGGATGCGGCCAGCTGTGGTATCCCTATAACACAGCGTGGCCTGACGCAAGCCTCTGGCCGCTTGCCACAGAGGCATTGATCGCTAACGGCTTGGTCATGGCCGACCCGATCGATCCCGTCGCTCTCGCCCAAAAGCTGATCCGCTGCGACAGCGTCACCCCCGCGCGCGGCGAAGTGTTCGACGTGCTCGAAGGCGCGCTGACGCCCCTCGGCTTCACCGTGCATCGCTGGGTGATGGGCGATCCGCCGGACGGCCCGACGGAGAACATGGTCGCGATCCGGGGCGACGGTTCGCCGCATTTCGGATTCGCCGGGCACCTTGACGTCGTCCCGGCCGGCGAGGGCTGGAGCGGCGACCCGTTTGGCGCCGACATCAGCGATGGCGTGCTTGTCGGCCGCGGCGCCAATGACATGAAGAGCGCGATCGCCGCTTATGTCGCGGCGATCTCCCGCATCGAGCAGACCGCCGGGACTTTATCGCTGCTGATTACCGGCGATGAGGAAGGTTATTCGGTCTACGGGACGCCGCGGATCATCGACTGGCTGAACGAGCGCCAGATCCGGCCGGACATGATCCTGATCGGCGAGCCGACCTCGGTCAGCCGGCTCGGCGATACGGTGAAGATCGGCCGTCGCGGCTCCGTCAACATGTGGATCGACGTGCCGGGCGTGCAGGGACACGTCGCTTATCCCGAGCGCGGCAAGAACCCGGTCCCACCCCTCGCCCGGGTCATCGCCGCGCTGGATTCGATTCACCTTGACGACGGCACCGACCAGTTCCCTCCGTCGAACCTCGAGTTTACCTCGATCACTACCCCAACCAATGCCAGCAACGTGATTCCCGGAAGCGCCACCGCGCTGCTCAACATCCGCTTCAACAATCTCCAACGCGGTGCTGACCTGGTCAAAATGGTCGAGGAGATCGCGGAGCGCGAGGCGCCGGGCGCGAAGGTCCGCGCGCGCATTTCGGGCGAAGCCTTCCTGACCCCGCCGGGCCAGCTCTACGACGTGGTCGTCGCCGCGATCGAGGAAGAGACCGGCCTCACCCCCGACCTCTCGACCACGGGCGGAACGTCGGACGGCCGGTTCCTGATCAAGCTCTGCCCCACGGTCGACTTCGGCCTTCCAAACGCGACGATGCACAAGGTCGGAGAATGCGCTGCCGTGGAGGACATCCGCGCATTGTCACGGATTTACGAGCGGATCGTGCGCAAGGTGCTCGAGTAAGCGCGAATATCTTCGTCGAGTGGAAAGTGCGCTCGAGCTGGTCCAGAATGTACCGTCATGGAGGGACCTCATGCTTACAGCTCTTATTGCAGCGGCAGCCGTGCCGGTTTCGGCGCAAGCGGATTCCTACAGCTGCACGGCGGTTGGGTCGCACAACAAAGAAGCGCTGCAGGAGATTTGCCGGCTGGAACGCGCCTGGTCCCGGTCAGTCGCAAGTGGCGACGTCACGGGTCCGAAGCGCGCTCTTGCAGACGATTACGTCGGACTTGGCTCCAGCGGCAGGCGAATGAACAAGGCTGAAATGTCCGCTCAGCCCCCTCGAACGTCTCAGTTCATTGATTTTTCCGACAATGACTATGTTCACGTCCGCTTTTTTGGGAACGTCGCCGTCAACCAGGGACAAGATACTATTCGGACCAAAGACGGGCACGCATCGCGTCTGCTGTGGACCGACACTTGGCTAAAGCGCGACGGGAAGTGGCAAATCGTCCAATCGCAGGATGCCGAGGTCGAGGGGGAACCCTCGCACTAAACGCCGCGGAGTTAAATGCCCTTCGCGGAACGGAGCTCAGGCCGGCTCACGCCACCGATTTCGCCGCGCCGCGGCTGCTCGCGGTCCAGGCGAGGAACTCGTGCTCGAACATGGCGGGCGCGAAGACGAAGCCCTGGACGCTGTCGCAGCCCATCGCGCGGAGGATGTCCGCCTGGGCGACCGTCTCGACCGCCTCGGCGACGACCTCGCAGCCGACGCCCTTGATGAGCTGGATCACCGCCTGGACGATCACCCGCGCCTTCTCGCTCGTGTCGATCTCGGCGATCAGCGACGGGTCGAGCTTGACCCGGTCGAGCGGCATGGCGCGGAGGCGCGCAATGTTCGAGTAGCCGGTGCCGAAATCGTCGATCGTGATTCGCGCGCCGTCGCCGCGAAGCGCACCGATCTCCTCGAGCACGGCGGCGCTCGCCTCCATCGCCGCGGTCTCGGTGAATTCGAGCTCGACCATCGACAGCGGCACATCCGCGTCGCTGAACGCGTGACGCAGCCGGCCGAAAAAATCCGGCCGTTCGACCTGGCGTGGGCTGACGTTGAACGAAATGCGTCCCTCGAAGCCGTTGCGGTGCCATCCGCCCAGCGCCGATGCGACCTCGCCGATGACCCAGTCGCCGATCTCCGCGACGATGCCCGTCCGCTCGGCAACGGGGATGAACGAGGCGGGCAAGCGAAGTCCTTCGCGCGGATGGTTCCACCTCAAGAGCGCCTCGGCGCCCGCAAGCTCCCCGGTGACGAGGCTCAGCTGCGGCTGGTAGGCGAGCACGAACTCGCCGCGCTGGACCGCTTCGGTCAGCGCCTTTTCGGTCTCGATGCGCTGCTGATGCTCGGAAGCAAGCCCCGCGTTGAACAGGCAATATTGCCCGCCCCCGACCGACTTGGCGCGATACATGGCGATGTCCGCCGCGCGCATCAGGGATTCGATGCTCGTTCCATGGTCGGGCGAGATCGAGATGCCGACCGAGGCGCCAATGTCGACGCTGTGCGAGGAAAGCTCGAAGGATTCCGAAATCGCCAGGACGACGCGCCTGGCAATGCGCTCGATCTCCTCGACCGAGCCGATCTCTGGAAAGAACATGGTGAACTCGTCGCCGGCGAGGCGAGCGAGCAGCGGGCGGGTCCGCGCGCTGCCGGTGAACTCGGCGTTGACGACGACGCGGAGGCGGTTCGCGACCATGATCAGCAGCTGGTCGCCGCGGGCGTGGCCGAGGCTGTCGTTGACCATCTTGAAACGATCGAGGTCGACAAACAGCATCGCCGAGCTCGCGCCGTCCAGCACTTCGCTGAGGAGCTTGTCGGCCTCCGAGCGGAAATGCAGCCGGTTCGGAAGCGAGGTGACCGGATCGTACATGCCGAGCGCATGGGCGTTCTCGATCGACGCACGGACTTCGGCGAACAACGTGTCGACGGCGGTCGCGAGCTTCGGCATCGTCCGTCGCACCGCCTCCGGCGCCGGAGAAACGAGGTCGCCCTCCTCCACCGCCAGCAATCGGTCGCCGAGCGCCGCAAGGGCGCGGGTGCTTTCGCTGTTGGGCCGTTCCGAAGCGATATAGCTGATCAGCAGGCAGAAGGCGCCAGCGACCAGCGCGGCAAGGATCTTCTGGTCGAACTGCGTCAGGTAGAGCAGCGCGGTCAGCGAAAAGAGAAATGAGGCGAGGCCGGCGGCGCACGAGAGGATCGCGTTGCTGACCTTCTGAGCCGTCCCTGCTTTCATTCGGTTAGCGCCTCGCGCGGCGGCCATGCCCGCCTATGCACACGCGTTACCCAACCGGGGTTAAGAAATGGTCAGCGCATCCGGGATTTACGGCGAAGCACGATGTACAGACTTCCGCCGCCGCCGTGACGCCGGTGAGCGGCGCGCACCGCGGCGATGTGGGGCGCATGGCGCGACGCTTCGAGCCAGTCGTGGATGGCGGCGCGGATCACGCCGCGGCGGACGGGTGGCTCGCCGGGGCGATGGTGGCCGGTGATCAGCAGGAGGACGCGTTCGTCGCCGGCAATCGCCTGTTCGAGCGCGCGGTCGATCGCGCGCCAGGCTCCGTCGAGGCTCATCCCGTGGAGGTCGACCACACGGTCCGGTTCGACAGCGCCCCCGCTGAGGCGCCGGTCCCAGCTGCCGTCGAGCGTTCTCCCGGGCGCGCGGCGCTGCGGCGGCTCGAGACGGACGGGCGGCGCTGTCGGAGGCGGTTCGAACGCAGGTGTTTGACTAACGATGTCAACTACTTGATCGCCATTCTTCTCACGCGATAATGGGCGGATCGTCGAGGCAACGCGGGCCCAGAGCGCGGACTCCTCAGGGCTGAGCGAGCGCACGGGCGGCCGCGCCCTTCGGCAGCAGGATGTACGCGATGCCGTTGGCCGCCATTCCGCCGGCGGTCTGCGTCGCTTCTGGCCCCGACCCCCAGAAGGTGTCGAAGCGGTTGGGGCCCTTGATCGCGCCGCCGGTGTCCTGGGCGACCCACAGGCCATAGGCCTCGGGGCGGTCGACGGCGAGATAGACCGGTGCGCCGAGCGGCACGAACTTGGGGTCGGCGGCGACGGTGCCGTGTGCCGTCACCGGCACGTTGAGCGCGCCGACGGGGCCCGGCCCGTTCAGCACGCGAAAGAAGATATAGGACGCATTCTGCTCCATCAGCGCCTGCGCCTGCCCGGGATTGGCGCGAATCCATGCCTTGATCGACTGCATGCTCGCGCCGCCGGGCGGGAGGATCCCCTGGTCGCGCAGGACCTTGCCGATGGCTGTGTACGCGAGCCCGTTCTGGTCGGCATAGGCGATCTGAATGCTCGACCAGTCGGGGAAGACGACGCGCGCCGAGCCCTGGATTTCTGCGAAGAACAGGTCGAGCGGGTCCGCCGCCCAGGCGATCTCGAGGTTGCGGTTGGCGAGCGCTCCATTGTCGATGTCGGCGCGCGAATAATAAGGCACGCACGTGCCGTTCTGATCGACGCGGCCGCGACCGGTGGTCCCGTCAGGGCGGGTGCAGCGCACGAGGTCGGGCGGCACCATGTAGATCGGAACGTAGCCAGGCTGCGGCGTGCGGGATCCCTGGATCTCGGGCTCGTAATAGCCGGTGGCGAAAGCCTTTCCATTGCCGACGCGCACCCAGTCGAAATTGTCGCGGAAGAAGGCCGCGGCCTGCTCGGGCGCCACGCTCGCGGCCTGGGCGCAGAGCGGCGCCCAGTCCTGTCCCTGGGCAAGGCCGCTCTGGTCCTGGCGACGCACCAGCACGGGGCAGCTGGTCCGGAACGCGCCGAGCGCGCGCTGGGCCCACACATCGTAAATGGTCGGCGCGGGTGGAACGGGCGTGACTCCAGCCTGCCGCGCGTTCGCGGGCGGTGGCGGAGTGGCGGGCGTGACCGGCGTTGGGACCCGCGGCGGTGGAGTGACGGTGGGCGGCGGGATGGGCCGGGCGGCGCAGGCGGCGAGAAGCAGTGCAGAGGCGAGCGCTAGCGCGCGGCTGGCGAAGCTCACGCTTCCTCGTCGGTCTCGATCAGCAGCCAGTTCGGGTCGCGCGACGCGAGATCGCGGCGGAAGGTCCACAGGTCGCGCGTCTGGACCGCGTCGCTCATTGATCCGGCGACCACCTGCCCTTCGGCGTTGCGCGTCACTGCGGCAATGTCGGCTTCGAAGCGCACGGTCACCAGCGCCACCGAGCGCTCCACGTTCGCTTCGGAAATCACCGCCTGCTCGATCGTGACGAGCCGGTTGTCGAGCGTCAGGCCATCCTTCTTCCGCTGCTCGACCGCGGCCGCGAACGTGTCATAGACATGCGCGTCGACGTGCGGCTTCACGGTGGCGAGATCGCCCTTCCAAAAGGCTTCGAGGATCAGTCGGTAAGCCGCCTTCGCGCCTTCGAGGAAGCGGGCCACGTCGAAGCTCGCATCGGCCGCGATGATCGCTCGGACGCCAGGTCCCGCGAGCGGCACATAAGCAAGATCGCCGGCATTGTCGGCGCTCGGCGCGGTGACTGGCGGCTGAGTGACCCGGGGCTCGACTCTCGGGTCGTGCTCGGCGGGTTTGAGGATCGGCTGCTGCTCATGCCCGGTGCGCTCGCCGAGCACGCTGTAAAGGCGCAGCCCGATGAACAAGGCGACGAGGGCGAGGATCACGATGACGGTCAATTCGAAGGAATCCTATTTCTTCCTGCCCAACAACATAATGCGCCGCGCGTAAATATTCCAACACCGTCAAACGCACGAAGGCGGCATTGCGCCTCATAAACGCGGCTGCTAGGCGCAAGCGCCTGAAGTGCCGCCCTCAGGCGCGGCCCCCGACACGACCTAACAGCTTGCAAGGACAGGATATATGGCGGACCAGCAACCGGCCTCCGGGGGCAACGGCTCGGGCGAGAACGGCAACGAACCGCAGGTTTCGATCCTAGCCCAGTACATCAAGGACCTCTCGGTCGAGAATCCGAGCGCACCCCAGGTGTTCTCGTGGCAGGTCCAGCCAAGCCTCGATGTGCAGTTCAATGTCGCCGTCAACCCGGCGGCCGAAAACGTGCATGAGGTCACGCTCAAGGTCGAGATCAACGCCAAGTCGGAGAATGGCGTCCATTTCGTCGTCGACTTGAGCTATGCCGGGCTGTTCGGGCTTCGCAACATCCCCGAGGAGGCGCTTCAGCCCTTCCTGCTGATCGAAGCCCCCCGGACGATCTTCCCGTTCGCCCGGCAGGTCATTGCCGAAGCGGTCTCGAACACCGGCTTTCCGCCGCTGCTGCTCGACCCGATCGATTTCGGCTCGGCCTACGTCGCGCAGCTCCAGGCGCAGCAAGGCCAGCAGCAGCCAGAGGGCGCAGCGCCGCAATCGTCCGAGGCCGCGGCGAAAGAGCCGGGCGAAGGCTGACGTTCCTGAGCTCCGGGGGGCGATGAACAGATGAACCTCGCCCGTTCGCTCGGCTCCGTCGGCGGGCTGACCCTCGCCAGTCGCGTGCTCGGGCTCGCCCGCGACGTGCTGTTCGCCGAATATGTCGGCGCGAATTTCGCGTCGGACGCATTCACCATCGCCTGGCGGATGCCGAACATGTTCCGGGCGCTCTTTGCGGAAGGCGCGTTCTCGGCCGCGTTCATCCCGATGTTCAACAAGAAGGTGGCGGACAAGGATGGTCGCGGTCTCGCCGCGGGCGTCGAATTCGCCGAGGACGCGCTCTCCGTTCTTCTGCCGGCGCTGATCGTGATGACGCTGCTGCTGGAAATCTTCGCCTGGCCCGCGACCTACATCATCTCGGGCGGGTTCAACGGGGTCAGCGCGGACAAATTCGCGTTCGCCGTGCTCCTGTCGCGCATCACCTTTCCCTATTTGATGCTGATCTCGCTAGCGTCGCTCGCGGGCGGGATCCTCAATTCGCTGCACAAATTCTGGGTCGCAGCCGCCGCGCCGATCCTCCTCAACGTCGCGCAGATCGTCGCACTGGTGTTCTTTCACACGCACTCCACGCTGTTGACGGCGCAGAACCAGGCGATCGCCGTCACCATCGGCGGCGCGCTCCAGCTCGTCTGGCTGGTGCAGGCTTGCTGGTCGAGCGGGATTCACTTCCGGATCAAGATGCCGCGCGTAAATGCCGATGTGAAACGGCTGATGAAGTTGATTGCCCCTGCGGCCGCCGGCGCCGGCGCGGTTCAATTCAACCTGCTCGTGTCGAGCGCTCTTGCAACCGGCCTCCTCGCGCACGGATCGGTCACCTACATCTATTATGCCGACCGGCTGAACCAGCTGCCGCTGGGCCTGATCGGAATCGGCCTCGGGACGGTCCTTCTGCCGACCATCTCGCACCAGCTCGGGCGCGGCGCGGATTCGGAAGCGATGACGACGCAGAACCGCGGTCTCGAGCTGGCCCTGTTCTTCACCCTGCCCGCGACCGTTGCGCTCGTGGTCTGCGGCGTGCCGATCATCCGCGCGCTGTTCGAGCACGGCCAGTTCGGCGCGGACGACGCAGTGAAAACGGGCCAGGCGCTCGCCGCCTTCTCGATCGGGCTTCCGTCCTATGTTCTCGTCAAGGTGCTGACCCCCGGATACTACGCCCGGCACGATACGAAGACGCCGATGCGCTTCGCGATGATCTCCATCGCGATCAACCTGGTGCTCAACCTCGCCTTCATCCTTCCGCTGAAGCACGTCGGTCCGCCGCTCGCCACCGCGCTCGCGTCCACGGTCAACGTGTGGATGCTTTATCACACGCTGAAGAAGCGGGAGCATTTCGAAAGCGACCGACGGCTTCGGCGACGTGTCCCGCGCCTCGCGCTTGCTGCGCTGGTGATGGGCATCGCGCTCTACTTCTTCGCGCCGCTGGTCGATCCCTATATGGCCGGTTCGATCTTCCGCCGCTTCGCCGCGCTTGTCGTGCTCGTCGGTGCGGGCGCGGCCGTGTACGGGATCGCCTGCTTCGTGACCGGGGCGTTTGTGACCGGTGATGTGAAACTCTTGTTGAGGCGGACGCCGGAAGCATGACGAGTGAGAAATCCATGCGCGTGCTTTCCGGAATCCAGCCGACCGGCGGGCTCCACCTCGGCAATCTGCTCGGCGCGATCCTTCGCTGGGTGAGGATGCAGGACGAGGCGGAATGCCTGTTCTTCCTTGCCGACCTTCACGCGCTAACCGTCGACGTCGAACCGGGCGAGCTACTCTCGAACGTTCGCGAAATGGCCGCGGCGCTGATCGCCAGCGGTATCGACCCGGCCAAGTCGACCCTTTTCGCACAGAGCGCCGTCCCTGCCCATTCGGAGCTCGCGTGGCTGCTACAGTGCACCGCGCGGATCGGCTGGCTCAACCGGATGACGCAGTTCAAGGAGAAATCGGGCAAGAACCGCGAGGGCGCGTCGGTCGGGCTCTACACTTACCCCGTGCTCCAGGCCGCCGACATCCTGCTCTACCAGGCGACCCACGTGCCGGTCGGCGAGGACCAGAAACAGCATGTCGAGCTCACCCGCGACATTGCGATGAAGTTCAACAACGACTTCGACGTCGAGCTGTTCGTCCCGCCGGAGCCGTTCGTCGGCGGCGGCACTTCCGCCCGGGTGATGAGCCTTCGCGACGGCACCTCCAAGATGTCGAAGTCCGATCCTTCCGACATGAGCCGGATCAATCTCACGGACAGCGACGATGCGATCGCGCAGAAGATCCGCAAGGCCAAGACCGATCCCGAGCCGCTGCCGGCAGACCCCGCGGGGCTCGAGGGACGGCCCGAGGCGAAGAACCTCGTCGGCATTTATGCCGCGGTCACCAGCGAGACGGTCGAACAGGTGCTGTCCCGCTTCGCGGGCCAGGGTTTCGGCCTGTTCAAGCCGGCGGTTGCCGATGCGCTGGTGGGGCTGCTCGCCCCGATCCGCGGTCGGCTCGAGCAGCTTCGGCAGGATCCCGCCGAGCTCGACCGCATCCTCGAGGCCGGCGCCGCCCGGGCGACCGAGCTTGGGGCGCCCGTGCTGGCGAAAGCCAAGGCCGCGGTTGGCCTCACGCGATAGCAGCCGAGCAGCGTGAATCCCGGTAGCCAGTCAGCTCAGCCACGGCCGCTGCCCCTTTCGCAGCGGCTGATGCAGATCGCCTCCGAAGAAGGGCCGGACCGGCTGAGCTTCTCCGATCTCGCGCTCCAGCTGCAGGCCCGCGCGTGGGGCGGGCTGCTGGTGATCTTCGCCGCGATCAACGTCATTCCACTGCCGCCCGGCGTCAACATCTTCTTCGCGATTCCGCTGATGATCGTGTCGGCGCAAATGGCGTTCGGGCGGGCAACGCCCTGGTTTCCGGCGCGGATCGATCGCCGCGGAGTGACCAAGGACGAGCTTCGCCGCCTGGTCGCAAAAATGGAGTGGATCGAACGACGCGTCGAACGGATGTTCAAGCCCCGCCTGGCTGCCTTCACCGGCCAGGCGGCAACGCGGCTGATCGGCGTCCTGTGCTTCATTTTGGCGATGTTCGCGATGTTGCCGATCGTCCATGTCGCGCCTGCCGCGGTCATCGTGCTTTTCGGGCTGGGGATCGTGTATCGAGACGGAGCGCTGGTCATCGTAGCGGCTGCAGCAGCGCTGATCGGCGCCGTTGTGGCAGGCTTCCTGATCGCTTCGGGCGCCCTCATCGTCAGCTACATCGCGCACCGGATCGGCTTTTAGCGGCCCTTAAACACACGGGCCCGCCGGAGTTCATCCGACGGGCCCTGTCCTTCCCGGCGTCTTCGGGGCGACCGGAAAGGCCAGCTCCCCACCGACCACCCGCGTCAACGGGCGGTCAGCCCTCCAGCTGTCTCGTCAGCAGCCGGATATCCGCGTCGAGCTCGGCATCGCTCGCGCGCAGTTTCTCGATCTGGCGGACCGCGTGGATCACGGTCGTGTGATCGCGTCCGCCGAAGCGGCGTCCGATGTCCGGCAGCGACTTCGGAGTCAGCTGCTTGGACAGATACATGGCGACCTGCCGCGGGCGAGCGACTTCGCGGGCGCGCCGCGCCGAGGTCATCTCCGCCTTGCGGATACGGTAATGTTCCGCGACCTGGGTCTGGATCTCGTCGATCGAAATCCGGCGCTGGTTGGCGCGAAGAACATTGGCGAGCACTTCCTCGACGAAGGCGATGTCGATCGTGCGCCCGGTCATCATCGCATAGGCGCCGATGCGGTTGAGCGCGCCTTCGAGCTCACGGATCGAAGACGTCACGCGGCGCGCGAGGAAGTCAATCACCGGACGGGCCATGTCGACGCCCGGCAGCGCCTCGAGCTTGGCGCAGATGATGTTGAAGCGGAGCTCGTAATCGGCCGCGTTGATGTCCGCGACGAGTCCCCAGGACAGGCGCGAAAGGATCCGCGGCGCGATCCCGTCGAGGTCCTGCGGCGCGCGGTCGGACGTGATCACCAGCCGCCGCCCGGCGGTGATGATCTCGTTCATCGTGTGGAAGAATTCCTCCTGCGTCGAATCCTTGCCGGCGATGAACTGGACGTCGTCGATCAGCAGCAGGTCGGCGTTGCGCAGCCGCTGCTTGAACCCGATCGTGTCGTTCTCCTTCAGCGCGCGGATGAACTCGACCATGAACTTCTCGGCCGACATCGACACCACGCGCGAGCCGCGATGATGCTGGAGGAACGCGTGGCCGATGGCGTGCAGCAGGTGCGTCTTCCCGCGCCCCGTGCCGCCATGGATGAACAGCGGATTGAAGCTCACGGTGGGCGAAGTCGCCAGCGTGCGGGCGGCCGTGGCGGCGACTTCATTGGCCTTGCCGACGACGAACGTCTCGAAACGGTAGCGCGGGTCGAAATTCGGTGCGTTCGGGTCGCGCTCGGCGGGAGGCGGCGTTTCTTCGAGGATGAGGAGCGGCGCCGGACGCGGCGCGTCGGCCGCGGCGATGACGCGGACGTCGCGGACCACCGGAAGGACGGTCTTCCACGCAAGCGCCAGCCGCTCACCGAAATGAGAGCGGACCCAGTCGGCCATGAACTGGCTCGGCATGACGAGGTCGAGCGTGCCGCTGTCGGGTTCGAAACTTCCGAGCTCGGCGGGCTTCAGCCAGCCGTCGAAGGTCCGCGCGCCAAGGTCGCGGCGAAGCCCGTTCCTGATCGATTCCCACGCCGCTTCAAGTGGTGCCGAAACCGGCGCTCCAGCCAGATCAATCGACGAATTCGCCCCTCCAGCCTGCACTGCTCCGCGCCTCCCTCGTCACGCCCCCCAGACAAGAGACGCGGAGCCCCGTTGCGCGTGACGCGAGTCGCGCGCTCTAAGCTCTTTTTCGCTCTTGCCCCCGGCGCGGATTCGCGCCCGGAAAGGCCTTTGTGAGATTGTCGCGGGCTGCTTGCAAGTGCCGTTTTTTCACAAAAGTGAAATAAAAAGCCTTGACATAGGAATCAGGCCGAAACCGCGCAGAAATGGCGGAAAACCGCCACTTTCACAGTATCCGAGAAATTAATGACCGCGCGAATCGCGGGAATTGCTCGCTTTTTTGAGCAGTCCCAAAAAAGGACGGGCCGCCGGTTCCGCAACAGCCCGTTTGAACCGCATATTTGAGGCGCTTTTTCAGCCGAGCGAAGCAACCCTTTTGGACAGCCGCGAAATTTTGCGAGCAGCCGTGTTCTTGTGGATAACGCCGCGCGCGACGCCCCGTGCCATTTCGGGCTGAACCGCCTTCAGAGCTTCGGTGGCCTCGGCCTTCTTGCCCGAATCGATTGCCGACTCGGCCCGTTTGATGAAGGTGCGGATACGGCTGATTCGCGAATGGTTGACCTCGGCCCGATTCGCGTTGCGGCGGATGCGCTTCTTGGCCTGCGGCGTGTTCGCCATGAAATCCTCTTTGGTGCTCTAGAGCTCAATGAAAAAGCGGCGCAAAGCCAAACGGCCGCGCCGACGCGGGCGTTCCCCTAGCTTCAACCGCCTTTGAGGTCAACGCTGGCGGTCAGCGTTGGCATCGGGGGCAATAGAAGGTCGAACGCCCGCCCTGGACGATGCGGCTGACCCTTGCCCCGCAGTGGCACTTGCGGCCTTCCTTGCCGTAGACGGCGAAGCTTTTGGGAAAATAGCCGAGCTCCCCGTCCGGCGAGGCGAAATCGCGGAGCGTCGAGCCGCCAGCCGCAATCGCTTCGCAGAGCACATCTTGGATCGCGGGAACGAGCCGCTCCAGGCGCTTCAGCGACACGCTTCCGCCCGGTCGCGTCGGATGGATTGCGGCGCGGTGCAGCGCCTCGCAGACATAGATATTGCCGAGCCCGGCGACGATCCGCTGGTCGAGCAGCAGCAGCTTGATCGCGGCCTTGCGGCCGGCGAGCCGGCGCTTCAGTTCGTGGGCATCGAGATCGAACGGCTCGGGGCCGAGCGCTGCGAATGGCGGCCATTCGGGCAGCTCTTCCGTCGGCACCAGGTCGAGCGAGCCGAACCGCCGAGCATCGTTCAACGCCAGCCTCCGCCGCTCCTCGGTCTCGATGATGAAATGGTCGTGCTTGCCGCTTTCGCTGGGGTCGATGCGCCAGTGGCCGGACATGCCGAGATGGAAGACCAAAGTGTCGCCGCGATCGGTGTCGATCAGCCCGTATTTCGCGCGGCGTCGAACTCCGGTGACGCGGGCTCCGGTGAGCCGCTGCCCGAGGTCCTGTGGGAGTGCCCGCCTGAGGTCCGGCCGCCGCGCCTCCACGTGCGCGATGCGGCGGCCGTCGAGGACCCGCTCCAGCCCGCGAACGGTGGTCTCGACTTCGGGAAGCTCGGGCATGGGCCCGCGATATGGCGAAGGGCGTTCAACGCCGCTAGAGGCGCGTGGCCCCTGAGACGAGGTTCATGAGCGAAAAGGTCAATTTCGGCGACCAATTGGTAAGCCCAGAAGAAAAGACGCGGCGCGTCGGCGCGGTCTTCAGCTCGGTGGCGCGCCGCTACGACGTGATGAACGACCTCATGTCGGGCGGAATGCACCGGCTGTGGAAGGACCGGTTTGTCGCTCGGGTGAAGCCGCGCTCCGGCGAAGAGATCCTCGACATGGCCGGAGGAACCGGCGACGTCGCTTTCAGGATGGCAAGGCGCGGCGCCCATGTCACCGTCGCCGACATCAACGCCGACATGCTCGAGGTCGGCAGAGAGCGCGCGGAAGGCCGAGACCTCACCGCCCTCAGCTGGAAGGTCGAGAATGCCGAAGCGCTCACCTTCGACGACGCGAGCTTTGATGCCTACACGATCGTCTTCGGCATCCGAAACGTCACGGACATCGCGGCGGCGCTGAGCGAAGCCTATCGCGTGCTGAAGCGAGGCGGCCGGTTCTTCTGCATGGAATTCTCAGCGAGCGACTGGCCCGGCTTCTCCAACCTTTACGATGCGTGGGCATCGAACGTGATCCCGCGCATCGGCAAGGCCGTCGCTGACGACGAAGAGAGCTACCGTTATCTCGTCGAGAGCATCCGCCGCTTCCCGCGCCCGACCGCGTTTAGGAAGATGGTCGCGGACGCGAGCTTCGTTCGGGCCGCCGCCGAACCGCTCCTCGGCGGCCTCGTCACCATTCACAGCGGCTGGAAGATTTGACCACCAGCGTCACCCATCTGTGGCGTCTGCTGAAGTGGGGCCGGACGCTGGCGCGCCACGGGGCCTTGCAGGGCATCGAGCGCGACCCGCTGGTCCCCAAACCGGTTCGCCGGCTTGCGCGGATCGCGCGCTTCGGAGCGAGGATCCCGCCCAGTCCCCAATATGCGGACGCATTGGTCGCGATCGGCCCGGCTGCGGTGAAGCTCGGGCAAGCCTTGTCGACGCGGCCGGACCTCGTAGGGCAGAAGGCGGCCGAGAACCTGTCGCAGCTCCAGGACGACCTGCCACCGGCCCCGTTCACAGCGATCAAGCGGACGATCGAGCGGTCGTTCAATGCGCCGCTGGAAAGCCTCTTCTCGCGGTTCGACGAAGTGCCGGTCGGCGCGGCGTCCATCGCCCAGGTCCATCATGCCGTCACCACGGAAGGGCGCGAGGTGGCGGTCAAGGTGCTACGCCCCGGCATCGAGGACGAGTTCGCCAAGGCGATCGAAACGTACGAATGGGCGGCTGCGCAGGTCGAAAGCTATGGCGGCGAGATCGAGCGCCTGCGCCCGCGGCTGGTGGTCGCGCAATTCCGCCAGTGGACCGCCCGCGAGCTCGACCTGCAGCGCGAGGCGGCCTCCGCGTCAGAGCTCAAGGAGAATATGGTCGCGGAACCCGGCTATTATGTGCCTGAGATCGACTGGCGGCGAACCGCGCGCAGGGTGTTGACGCTTGAGTGGCTCGACGGGATCAAGCTCAGCGACCGCGACGCGCTGATCGAGGCCGGGCAGGACTGCGAGGCCCTCGCGAGCACGCTCGTTAGAGCCTTCCTGCGACAGGCCGTGGTCGACGGATTCTTCCACGCCGACCTCCACCACGGCAATCTGTTCGCGCTCTCCGATGGACGGATCGCCGCGATCGACTTCGGGATCATGGGACGCATCGACCGCCGGGCACGCGTGTGGCTCGCCGAAATCCTCTACGGCCTGATCACCGGCGACTATCGCCGCGTGGCGGAGATCCACTTCGAGGCGCAGTACGTGCCCGGGCATCACAATGTGGAGGAGTTCGCGACTGCGCTCCGCGCCGCGGGCGAGCCGATCCGCGGGCTTCCGGTCAAGGACATCTCGGTGGGGCGGATGCTCGAGAGCCTGTTCTCGATCACCCGCGATTTCGACATGCCGACGCAGCCGCACCTGCTGCTGCTGCAGAAGACCATGGTGATGAACGAGGGCGTGGCGAGCGCGCTCGATCCGGATATCAACATGTGGGAATCCGCCGAGCCGTTCATCCGCGGCTGGATCCGCGACGAGCTCGGACCCGAGGCTTATTATGCCGACCGGCTGATCGAGCTGGTTCGAGCGGTGAAGAAGCTCCCCGAGCTGATCGAGCGGATCGACGAATATTATCCGCCGAAGGGCGCGGCGCCGCCTCCCCCACCGCTCCCCGAAATCGCGGTGATCAAGGAACGGGCGTGGTGGGGCTATGCCCTTGCCGGCGTTCTCGGCGTCGTGATCGGCGCATTGCTGCTGTTTGTGCTACGCTGAGGCCATGGCTCGAGTGCTCCTCATCGTCGGCGGCGGGATTGCGGCGTACAAGTCGCTGGAGCTTGTGCGCCTGCTCAAAAAGGCCGGCCATGGCGTCACCCCGGTGCTGACGAAGGGTGGCGAGCATTTCGTCACTGCGATGAGCCTCGGGACGCTGGCCGAAAGCGAGGTCCACACGTCGCTTTGGGAGCTCAAGGACGAGGTCGAGATCGGCCATATCCAGTTGAGCCGCGCCGCCGATTTCGTGCTGGTATGCCCGGCGACCGCCGACCTGCTCGCGAAAATGGCCGCCGGAATCGCGGACGACCTCGCAACGACCTTGCTGCTCGCGACCGACAAGCCCGTGGTTGTCGCGCCGGCCATGAATGTCCGGATGTGGAACCATGCGGCGACGCAGCGGAACGTCGCGCAGCTGAAGTCCGACGGCGTTCGCGTGATCGAGCCGGCGGAGGGCGAAATGGCCTGCGGCGAATTTGGTCCGGGACGGCTGCCCGAGCCGCAGGAGATCGTGGACCAGCTCGCCGACGTGCTGAAGTGAGTCTTCGGGGAAAGCATATCCTGGTGACTGCGGGTCCTACGTGGGAGCCGATCGACCCGGTGCGCCTAATCGCAAACCGATCGTCGGGGCGCCAGGGCTTCGCCATCGCAGCGGCGTCGGCTCAGGATGGAGCGCGGGTAACCCTGGTCGCGGGGCCGGTCGCGCTGGCAACGCCCGCCGGCGCCGACCGCATCGACGTGGAGACCGCCGAGCAAATGGCCGAGGCAGTGTTCGCCTCCTTGCCCGCCGACGCGGCCATTCTCGTCGCAGCCGTCGCGGACTGGCGGGTCGAACCCTCTTCGACCAAGCTCAAGAAAGGTGACGGGCCGCCACGGCTCAGCTTTGTTCCGACCCGCGACATCCTGGCCGAGCTTGCCGCAAGCGAGCGACGGCCGCCGCTACTCATCGGCTTCGCCGCCGAGACGGATGATGTGGTCGAGCACGCGATCGCCAAGCGGTCGGCGAAGAAGGCCGACTGGATCGTCGCCAACGACGTGTCGCGGGGCGTGATGGGTGGGCAGCGCAACCGCGTTCACCTGGTGACCCAGACCGGCGTCGAGGATTGGCCCGAAGCGGGAAAGGACGAAATTGCGCGGCAACTCGTCGGACGCATCGCCGACGCGCTGTGCTGAGCCGGCGCAAGTTATCGACAGGCGGCCAGTGACGGGGTAAATTGCGGAGGCTCAAATCTTGGAGGGCGCGATGAAGTTTGTTCTTGCTCCGGCACTGTTGATGGCCCTGACCGCAGCGTCAGCTCCGCCCGTCAGCGTCATTGCCGCAACCGGCGACTGGAGCCACCTGCCCCAGATCCGCGACAACGGGTCCGACCATCTGAGCAAGAATTTGATGATGGCGCTGAACGACATCGCGATGAAGCGCCAATGCGCGCTTCCGGGATTCCAGGGCACACGCTTCGATTTCAATATGAGCTTCGCTGCGCTTTATGACGACGAGGGCAATTTGCGCCAGATCGTCATTCCGAAGCTGAATTGCCCCGCGGCCGAAGCCCTCATCGGTGGGACGCTCAAGGAAGCGCTCCAGGGCGGCGACTATCGGCCGACGGCCAAGACGACCGCCTGGTACCAGGGCGTCATCAGCTTCGATATCGACGAAGCCTCGCACTAAGCCCCGCCGCAGACGCGGCACGCCGGGTCGGCAGGAATGCGCATTGTGCGCCACGCGAGCTTTTCGCCGTCGAACAGGTGAAGCTGGCCGGATTGGTCTTCGCCAATGCCGACGAGCGCGTTGATCGCGAGGAGCGCGGCGAAGCTGCCAATGCACGAGGTTAGCGCACCGAGGACTCCGAGCTCGGAGCAATTGTCGCAATCGTCGGAGTCGAAGGCATCGCCGACGAAGCAGCGGTAGCACGGCCTTGAGCGGAACAGCCCGACTTGGCCCTGGAATTGAACGGCTGCGGCCGAGACCAGTGGAATGCCGAGTCCGACGCAGGCGTCGCTGACTGCGAGACGGGTTGCGAAATTGTCGCTTCCGTCGATCACGAGGCCGTGGCTGGCAAGAAGCTGGGCCGCGTTGTCCGTTTCGATCCGTTCGGCCTTCGCGTCGACTTCGACGTAGCGGTTCAGCCGATTGACGAACGCGGCGGCGAGCTGCGCCTTGGGCTTGCCCGCGTCGCTTTCGCGGAACAGCGGCTGGCGGTGCAGATTCGCGAGCTCGACCACATCCGCGTCGATGATGGTGAGCTTTCCAACGCCCGCGCCCGCAAGCGCCGGAATGACCGCGCTTCCGATTCCTCCAGCGCCGATGACGGCAATGCTCGCCGCCTTCAGCTTGCGCTGCCCAACCCCGCCGAGCTGCGGCAGGACAATATGCCGCGCGTAACGCTCGAGCTCGTCGTCCGCGAGGTTCACCGTCCGGTCGAGCCGAAGCCCCCTGCCCCGCGCTCGGTCTCGCTGAGCTCGGGGACCTCGGTGAAGGCCGCCTTCATGACTGGCGCCGGCACGAGCTGGGCGATTCGCTCGCCGCGCCGGACTTCGAACGGCTCCGAGCCGAGATTGGCGAGGATGACCTTCACTTCCCCGCGATAATCTTCGTCGATCGTGCCCGGAGTGTTGAGGCAGGTGATGCCGTGCTTCAGCGCGAGCCCGGAGCGCGGGCGCACCTGCACCTCATATCCGTGGGGGATCGCAATGGCGAAACCGGTGGCGACCGCATGCCGCTGTCCGGGCTGCAACGTCAGATCCTCGGCGGACACGACGTCGAGCCCCGCGGCGCCGTCCGTGCCGTAGCTTGGCAGGGGCAAACCTTTGCCATTCGGCAATCGTTGCAGATGTATATCGATCACCGCGAGTTCTTCCCTCGAGACCCGCGCCGGCCCTTTTTCGCCGGCGGCCCTTTGGCCGCGCGCTCATCGATCAGCCGAACCGCTTCGTCCAGTGTCATCGCGCTGGGATTGGCGCCTTTGGGCAGGGTCGCATTGGTCGAACCGTCGGTCACATAGGGACCATAGCGGCCGGCCATCACTTTGATGTCGCCGCCGCTGCCCGGATGCTTGCCGAGGACCGCGACCGGCTCGCGCGATCCGCCGCGCTGGCGCCCCGCGCCCGATGCGGCATCGGCGAGCTTTGCAACGGCGGCGTTCATGCCGGTCTCGAATACCTCGGCGGTCGAGCCGAGCTTCGCATATTTCCCGTCGTGGGCGAGGTAAGGGCCATAACGCCCGATCGACGCTGTGATCGGCTTTCCTGTTTCGGGGTGCGGCCCGATCTCGCGCGGCAGCGACAGCAGCCGCTCGGCGACTTCCGTCGTCACATCCTCGAGTGGCACATCCTTCGGGATCGACGCACGCTTGTCGCCGCGCTCGACATAGGGCCCGAACCGGCCCGATTTGAGCAGGATGCCGTTGCCGAGCTCCTGCGGACCGTCGGTTTGGGCCTGGTCGCCGCCCTGGCCGAATTTCTGGGTGTAGCGGCATTCGGGATAGTTCGAGCAGGCCACGAAGGCGCCGAACTTGCCGCCGCGGAGGCTGAGCCGGCCATTCCCGCATTGCGGGCAGAGCCGCGGATCGCTTCCGTCCGCGCGCGGTGGGTAAAGCCAGGGCGCCAGGAACTCATCGATGGCCTGGGTGATCTCGCTCGGCTTCTGGTCCATGACCTCGCCGGCCTTGGGCCGGAAGTCGCGCCAGAAGTCATCGAGCAATTTCTGCCAGTCGAGCCGCCCGCCCGAAACGTCGTCGAGCTCCTCTTCGAGCTCGGCGGTGTAATCGTAGCTCACATATTTATCGAAGAAGCGCTCGAGGAACGCGGTGACCAGCCGTCCGCTCTCCTCGGGCACGAAGCGGCCCTTGTCGACGCGGACATATTCGCGATCCTTCAGCGTCTGGAGGGTCGACGCGTAAGTCGATGGCCGCCCGATCCCCAGCTCCTCGAGCCGCTTGACGAGGCTCGCCTCCGAATAGCGCGGCGGTGGCTGGGTAAAGTGTTGAGTGGCCTCGACGGCGGTCTTCGCCGGCACGTCGCCTTCCCGGAGCAGCGGCATCCGCGCGCCCTCTTCATCTTCGGCCTTCTCGTCCCGGCCTTCCTCGTAAAGCGCGAGATACCCTGGGAAGAGCACGACCTGTCCGCTCGCGCGGAGGACCGCCCGGCCCGTGCCGTCGGTCAGCTCGACCGTCGTCCGCTCGAGCCGCGCCGAGGCCATCTGGCTCGCCAGCGCGCGATTGTAGACCAGCTCGTAGAGGCGCGCATGGTCGCCGGACGCCGCTCGCGAGCGGCTGAAGTCGGTCGGGCGGATCGCTTCATGCGCCTCCTGCGCATTCTTGATCTTGCTCGTGTACTGGCGCGGCCGGTCGGGCACGTAGCCGGCGTCGTAGCGGGTGGCGATCGCGTGCCGCGCGGCGCTGACCGCTTCGGGCGCCATATCGATGCCGTCGGTCCGCATGTAGGTGATCAGGCCGTCCTCATAGAGCGACTGGGCGACGCGCATCGTGTGGCTCGCCGAAAAGCCGAGCTTGCGCGCGGCCTCCTGCTGAAGCGTCGAAGTGGTGAACGGCGGCGGGGGATTGCGGGAGAATGGCTTTGTCTCGGTCGACGAAACCGTGAAACGCCCCGCCTCCACGGCAGCCTTGGCTTCGTCCGCTTCGCCGCGCCCGCCGATCGTCAGCCGGTCGATCTTCCTCCCGTCGAGCTGCGCGAGGCGGGCCGTGAAGCGCTGCCCGTCTTTTTCGAACGTGGCGCTGACGGCCCAATATTCCTGCGGTTTGAAGATCTCGATCTCGCGCTCGCGGTCGACGATCAGGCGAAGCGCGACCGACTGCACCCGTCCCGCGGACTTGGCGCCCGGAAGCTTGCGCCACAGGATCGGTGAGAGCGTGAAGCCAACCAGATAATCGAGCGCTCGCCGCGCCCGGTACGCGTCGATCAAATCCTCATCGAGGCCGCGCGGCCTCTTCATCGCTTCGGTCACGGCGGCGTTGGTGATCGCGTTGAAGGTCACGCGCTGGACGTTGGCGGGGAGCGCGTTCTTCTGGCGAAGCACTTCCTGGACATGCCAGCTGATCGCCTCGCCTTCGCGATCGGGATCGGTGGCGAGGATCAGGGTATCGGCGTTCCTCGCCTCCTCCGTGATCGCCTTGAGCTGCTTCGAACGGTCCGGCGAAACCTGCCACAGCATGTCGAACCCCTTTTCGGGATCGACCGAGCCATCTTTCGGCGGAAGATCGCGCACATGGCCGAATGACGCGAGCACGCGGTGCCCGCTGCCAAGATATTTCTCGATGGTTTTCGCCTTCGCAGGCGATTCGACGACTACAAGTTTCAAGTGGGGGCGTTCCTATACGTACGTACGCGCGATGGTGGGGACCGGCCTTGATGCTCGTCAAGCGGCGCGAAGGCTGACTTTGTTGCCCGCGTGGCGGTCGAGCCTGCCGGCGAGGTCGAGTTCGAGCAGGGCCATCTGCACCGAGCCCGAGGTCGCCCCGGACAGGCGGATGATTTCATCCACGGGTGCCGGCGAAGGACCCAGCAGGGCCTCCACCGACGTCAGCACGTCGTCCCCATCCACCATCTCTTCGGGCTTGTGATCGAACGGAGCGCGCGCCGATCGCACCTGCGATTCGTAGGGGCGGATCGCCTCGACCACGTCGGCGGCGGTCTGGACCAGCGTCGCGCCGTCTCGGATGAGCTGGTTGCAACCCTGCGCGCGCGGGTCGAGCGGCGAGCCGGGCACGGCCATGACCTCGCGCCCTGCTTCGGCGGCGAGCCGCGCGGTGATCAGCGATCCAGAACGGGGTGCTGCTTCCACCACCACCGTGCCGCTGCTCATTCCCGCGATAATTCGGTTGCGGTACGGAAAATGCCGCGCGCGCGGCTCCGTGCCCGGGGGCATTTCCGCGAGCACCAGCCCCTGTTCGTAAAGCGCTTCCTGTCGAGCCCGGTTGTCCGGCGGATAGAAGACGTCGATCCCGCCCGCGATCACGGCGATCGTGCCGCTATCCAGCGCGCCGTCGTGGGCTGCGCTGTCGATCCCACGGGCGAGGCCGGAGACGACGACGAGACCATCCTGTCCCAGGTCATGCGCCAGGCCCCGGGCGAAGCGGCAGGCTGCCGCGGACGCGTTGCGAGCACCGACGATCGCCACCGACTGGCGGTCGAGCAGGCCCAGATCTCCCTTCGCCATCAGCAGCGGCGGCGCATCCTCCATTTCCGCGAGCAGCCGCGGATAAAGCCCCTGTCCGACGGTCAGGAACCGCGCGCCGAGCTTCTCGACCCTGGCAATCTCGCGCTCGGCCAGGTCGCGGGTGGCAAGCGGCGGCGCCTTGCCGCCGCCGCGCCTGGCGAGATCGGGTACGGCGGCAAGCGCGGCCGCCGGGGTCCCGAAGCGGGCGATCAGCTGACGGTAGGTGACCGGGCCGATGCCCGGCGTTCTCAGCAGCCTCAGGCGGTCGGCGAGGTCTTCGTTCCTATGCGTGGCTCGGTTCCTTTCGTCAGGCGAAGGATGTTCTCGCGATGTCGCCAAAGGACGAGCAACGCGAAACCGAGCAGCAACGGGAAATAAGCGGAATGGAGCGCGAAGGCGATGATCGGCGCGCTGACCGCAGCCGTCATTCCGGCAAGCGACGAGATTCGGAGTGTCGCGAGCAGGAAAATCCAGACAGCAGCATAGACCAGCGCTGCCGGCCAAAGCTGCAGGCCAAGGAGAATCCCGAGCAGAGTTGCGACGCCCTTGCCGCCGCGAAATGCGAGCCAGACGGGATAGATATGGCCGAGGAGTGCGCCGGTGGCCGCGTAGGCGCCGGTAAAATCGCCAAACAGGCGCTGGGCGATCAGGATTGCCGCAGTCGCTTTCAGGCAGTCGAAGATGAGCGTCAGCGCGGCAAGGAGTTTGCTCCCCGTCCTCAGCACATTCGTGGCGCCGATACTGTGGGATCCGATCTCGCGGATGTCGCCCTTGCCGGCGAAACGAGTCAGGATCAGCCCGAACGGAATCGACCCGAACAGATAGCCGAGCGCCAGGGCCAAGAGCATCTCGCGGGTCATTGCGCTGTGGTAGCAAACCGGAACGGCCACGCAACTTGCCGCCGCCGCTGCTCCGCGCCACAGAGTGCGCGTGGACGCGTCTGCCCCGATCCTGTTCTTCGATTCCGGCGTCGGCGGATTGTCGGTGCTCGAGCCGACGCGGGCACTGCTTCCCAACGCGCCGATCGTCTATGCCGCAGACAGCGCCGGCTTCCCTTATGGCAAGCGTACCGAGGGAGAGATCGCGAGCCGCGTGCCGGCTCTGCTGGGCCGATTGGTCGAGCGGTTCCACCCGCGCCTCGCCGTCATCGCGTGCAACACCGCTTCCACCATCGCGCTCGACGACGTTCGTGCGGCGCTGGACTTGCCCGTCGTCGGAACCGTGCCTGCGATCAAGCCCGCGGCTGAAATGTCCAGGACGAGGGTCATCGGCGTCCTCGGCACCGAAGCCACGGTACGCCAGCCCTATGTCGGCGATCTCGCGGCGAAGTTCGCGTCCGATTGCACGCTGATCCGTCACGGGTCGCCGGAACTGGTCGAGCTGGCGGAAGCCAAGCTTTCGGGCGAGGAGACCAGCGTCGAAGCAGTCCGCTCGGCTGCCCAGCCGATGTTCGATGCGCCGGGCGGCGACCGGATCGACACCGTGGTCCTCGCCTGCACCCATTTTCCTCTCCTCGCAGACGAACTTCGGAGCGCCTTTCCTCATGTCTCCTATGTCGACGGCGGGCCCGGGATCGCACGGCGGATCGGTCACCTGACCCAGGGCCAGCCCTGGCCCGAGGAACCTGCCGGCGGAATTCTCATCTATACTGGAGATGGGCGCCGGCCGCTCATGAGTGTGTTGGCGCGGTTCGGACTGACGGAGGTCAAGAGTCTGTAGATGCGAGTCGTTCGCAATGGAATCTCCGGAGAGCCAAAGCTAAAGCTGCGCTCGAGCGAGGCTTAGAGCGTTGGACTACGACCGCATTTTCAGATCCGCGATCGACCGCCTTCACGACGAAGGCCGCTATCGCGTGTTTATCGACATCCTGCGCACCAAGGGCAGCTTCCCCAACGCTCATTGCTTCGGCGGCAATGGGCCGAAGCCGATCACGGTGTGGTGCTCGAACGACTATCTCGGAATGGGCCAGCATCCCGCGGTCGTCGAGGCGATGGAGAAAGCGCTTCACGAGGTCGGCGCTGGTTCGGGCGGCACGCGCAACATCAGCGGCAACACCCATTATCATACCGAGCTCGAGGCCGAACTCGCGGACCTTCACGCCAAGCAGGCCGCGCTGATCTTCACTTCCGGCTACGTGTCGAACGAAGCGGCGCTATCGACCTTGGGCAAGCTGCTCCCCGGCTGCATCATCTTCTCCGACGAGCTCAACCACGCCTCGATGATCGCCGGCATCAAGAGCAGCGGGTGCGAGAAGCGCGTGTTCCGCCACAACGACCTCGATCATCTCGAGGAGCTGCTTGCGGCGACCGAACCCGGCACGCCCAAGCTGGTCGCGTTCGAGAGCGTCTATTCGATGGACGCGGACATCGCGCCGATCGCCGCGATCTGCGACCTCGCGGACAAGTACAACGCCCTCACCTATCTCGACGAAGTCCACGCGGTCGGCATGTACGGCGACCATGGCGGCGGCATCTCCGAGCGCGATGGGGTCGCCGAGCGGCTGACGATCATCGAGGGGACGCTGGGCAAGGCTTACGGCGTAATGGGCGGCTATATCGCGGCGGAGAAGACGATCATCGATTGCATCCGGTCCTACGCGCCCGGCTTCATTTTCACGACCTCCCTCTCGCCGGTGCTCGTCGCCGGCGCGCTCGCCAGCGTCCGGCACCTCAAGCAATCGCAGGACGAGCGGCGCGCGCAGCAGGAATCGGCGGCGATGCTCAAGGCGAAGTTCGCGGCCGCCGGCCTGCCGGTGATGCCGAGCGAGACCCATATCGTCCCGCTGCTGATCGGCTCCCCGGTCAAGGCCAAGCGGATCAGCGACATCCTCCTCGCCGAGTACGGGCTCTACGTGCAGCCGATTAACTTCCCGACGGTCCCGCGCGGGACCGAGCGCCTCCGCTTCACGCCAGGGCCGACGCATAGCTCGGAGATGATGGACGAGCTGACCGACGCGCTGGTCGAGATCTTCGGCCGCGAGGAGCTGCGCGAGGCGGCTTAGGCTGGCGAATCCCGCGCGCGTGCCTTAGTCAGGTGTCATGCGCATCGCTCTCGCCGCGGACCATGCCGGTTACCTGCTGAAGGACGAGCTCGTGCGCTGGCTCGGCGAGCAGGGTCACGAGGTCACCGACCTCGGCACGAACGGCCCCGAGAGCGTCGATTATCCGCAATTTGGCGCTAGGCTCGCGGACTTTGTCGCCTCGGGACAGGCAGAGCGTGGGATCGCGGTTTGCGGATCAGGGATCGGCATCTCCATTGCCGTAAACCGCAACCGCGAATGCCGCTGCGCACGCGTTGACGATCCCCTCTCGGCGCAGCTCGCCCGCGAGCACAACGACGCGAACGTGCTCGCGCTCGGCGGCCGCCTCATCGGGACCGACATGGCGAAGGCGTGCGTGCTCGCGTTCCTCGACACGGATTTTGCCGGCGGGCGTCATCAACGCCGCGTCGACCAGCTTTCACACGAACTGCAGGATTCCGACTGATGGCCACTGTCGCCGAGCTCGATCACGACCAGAATTATCGCGTGCCGCAAGGCTTCTTCACCAGCGGCCTCGGCGAGAAGGACAAGGCGG
>Ga0207660_10000046_pt1 | contig 61187 bp, 57 predicted proteins | sample KBSC73BmetaG_FD_184335 | JGI IMG/M metagenome (GOLD analysis project Ga0207660, IMG submission 184335) | Corn rhizosphere microbial communities from Kellogg Biological Station, Michigan, USA - KBS C7-3B metaG (SPAdes) (version 2) | ecosystem: Host-associated > Plants > Roots > Rhizosphere ... | reverse complement strand
CGGGCAGACGTGCCTGTCCGTGGAGCGCTGCTACGTACACGAGTCAATCTATGAAAAGTTTCTGGAAGCTTGTGTCGGCAAGACTGCGAAATTGCGTCACGGCGCCGGCAGTGACAACGGGACCGACATAGGCCCGATGATCCATGAGCGCCAGCTGCAAACTGTACAGAGGCATGTGCAGGATGCCATCGCGCGCGGAGCGCGACTGCTGGGGGGAGGAGAGCCTGCCTCGCATCTCGGCCCGAACTTTTTCCAGCCGACCATCCTGGCCGACGTAACACATGACATGGACTTGATGCGCGAAGAAACATTCGGCCCGGTGCTGCCGGTGTGCAGCTTCAAAACTGACGACGAAGCTGTGGCTCTGGCCAACGACTCAGAATTCGGACTTGCGGCCAGCGTGTGGACCCGCAATAAAAAGCGCGGTGAAGCCATGGCTCGCCGCATTCAGGCCGGCACGGTGATGATTAATGATGTAGTCGCTTGTTTCGGAATCAGCGAGGCCCCGCACGGCGGCGTCAAAGCGAGCGGCATTGGGCGAACACACGGGCGCTATGGCATGGAAGAGATGGTCTGGCCCAAGTATGTGGACTCAGACCGCATGCCCGGCATGAAAAAATTGTGGTGGTACGGCTATGGTTCGGCGTTCCAGCAGCAGATGACTGGCTTTATTGAACTGCTGTTTAGTAGAAATTTAATAAAGCGAGTGCATGGAGCTTTAAAAAGCGCACAATCCTATCTTCAACGCAGGCCTCTATAGAGTAAAATCGCCTACGTAAGCTTTTGGAGCTTATAAAGCTGTGCTGAAACATTCACACCTGATCCACGACTGGAACTCGGTTCCCGGGGCGGAATTCAACCCATCTAAGCGTGTTCTGCTCAACGACGAAACTCTGCGCGACGGGCTGCAATCACCTTCAGTAAAAGATCCGACGATCGACGAAAAGCTGAAGATTCTGCACCTGATGGAATCTCTGGGCATCAACAGCCTGGATATCGGTTTACCGGGGGCGGGTCCGCGTGCCGTAGCCGATGTGGAGCGACTTGCGCGGGAAATTGCCGACTGCCGAATGAAGATCAGGCCGAACTGCGCGGCCCGCACCCATGAGAATGACATTCGGCCGATCGCAGAAATATCGCAGCGCGCCGGAATCGGCATTGAAGTCGCATGCTTCATCGGCTCCAGCCCAATTCGTCGCTACACAGAAAACTGGTCGGACGATTTCCTGGTCACGACAACGGAAAAAGCCGTAAAGTACAGCCGCTCGCTGGGACTGGATGTAATGTACGTGACCGAGGACACGTCACGCTGTGACCCGGAGACGGTGAAGCGGCTCTACGGCACAGCCATTAACTGCGGCGCGACAGCCATTGTGGTCTGTGACACAGTCGGTCACGCTACGCCAACCGGTGTCCAGGCCCTGATCCGCTTTGTTCTAAACGAGGTTGTAAAGCCTTCCGGCTCTAACGTCCGGGTAGATTGGCACGGACATTCTGATCGTGGCTTAGCCGTTGCAAACTCGCTTGCGGCGCTGGCGGCCGGGGCCGATTGCGTCCACGGTACGGCGCTGGGCATTGGCGAGCGTGTGGGAAACACGCAGATGGACCAGATGCTAGTCAATCTTAAGCTAATGGGAATTAGCCCTTGGGCAGAGCAGGATCTGACCAGCCTGAAGGAATACTGCCAGGCGGTATCGCAGGCGACCGGAGTGCCGATTCCGCGCAACTATCCAGTGCTGGGCGAAGACGCGTTTCGTACTGCCACCGGCGTGCACGCGGCAGCGGTCATTAAGGCCTTCAAGAAAGGGGATACGGAGCTCGCCAACACCGTGTACTCAGGCGTGCCCTCGCACTATTTCGGCCTCGCGCAGATCATTGATATTGGCCCGATGAGCGGCAAGTCGAATGTGATCTTCTGGCTGGAGAGCCGTGGAATTCCCGCTCCTGACGACGTAGTTGACCGAGTCTTTCAACGCGCCAAAGCTTCTGATCGCTGCCTGACGGAAGAAGAAATCCTGGCTTGCTGTTCGCAAGCTTCCGCTCGAACTTAAGCTTCTGCGAAACTATTTCCACGGCATTGGGTTTGGAATAGCAACACTCTGAATCTTCCTTTTTAAAGGAGAATGCATGAAGAAGCTATTCGCAGTTGCTTGTACGCTGGTGCTTGGCGGAGCCTTGGCAGTGGCTCAGACGGCTGCTCCATCCACCACTACAAGCCAGACCACAACCACCCAAACCACAAAAAAGACGACCAAGAAGGCTCACAAGAAAGCCCATCACAAGAGCGCCAAGAAAGGCAAAAAGGCCGCCACCAGCACCACCGAAGCACCGAAGTAATTTCCTGGAAATTGTTTCAATTGAGAGCGGCCGCGCGGGCCGCTTTCTTTTTTGTTCTGTTGAGAGCTGCTTGTGAGAGACTATGCCCGCAGGAGAGCAGGTAACCTTTCCTCCATACACAGTTTTGAAGGAGATTTCATGAAGAAGCTATTCACACTGGTGTGCGCGCTGGCCATTGCTAGCGCTATGGCTGTGGCGCAGGCTGGCTCGAGCAGCAGCGCGAGCACCTCAACAGCGCCGGCCAAAAAGCATGCGCATCATCACAAAGCAGCCAAGCACAAGAGCGCGAAGAAATCCAAGAAAGGCTCCAGCGATACCACCACGCCACCGAAATGAGTTCGTGAAGCGAACTTAGACGTTCTCGCGGCCTGCCACTGGCGGGCCGCTTTGTTGTGTCTTGGCTTCTTTTGGGAGCGGGAGTCGGTTTCGCGGTTGTAGTATTAATCTTGATCCTCATGCCCATCCGGCCCGCATCCACAGATTCTGCCAGCCACCCGTCGCAGGAAATTGCGCGCCTGGCCGAAATGCGTGCTGTCCATTCCGCGTTTCTTTACCTGCACAATCAGGAGATGGAGTTCCGCCGCTGGCAGCGGGAATTAACTGAGATTCCCTCTCCGCCATTCGGCGAATCGGCGAGAAGCCAATGGCTTCAGGAGCGGTTCCAGGCTTTAGGTCTTGAACATGTGCATGTGGACGAGTTGGGCAATGTGTTCGGGCTCCTTGAACCGGAGCAGCGCACATCATTTATAGGGATCAGCGCCCATCTGGACACAGTTTTCCCGATGGGCACGCGGCTGGAGACGCGCGAAGAAGGCAACCGGTTGTTCGGACCGGGGATCAGTGATAACGCGGCGGGGATGACTGCGATCCTGGCAATTGCATCAGCGTTGAAGCGGTCACAATTGCGACTCGCGGCGAATGTGGCGTTTATCGGCAACGTTGGTGAAGAGGGCGAAGGCAATCTTCGCGGGATGCGGCACATCTTCTCATCGCAGCCGTGGAAGGATGCCATCCATTCCCTGCTGGTGATCGATGGCGCCGGCACGGACACCTACGTGACCCAGGCGCTCGGCAGCCGCCGCTTTGAAATTTCATTTCGTGGGCCGGGCGGGCATTCCTGGAGCGACTTTGGCGTGCCTAACCCAATCGTTTTGCTATCGCGAGCGCTGGCACGCTTCAGTGAAGGCGAGGTGCCGGAGTCCCCACGAACCACATACAACATTGGCGTGATTCAGGGCGGCACTTCCGTCAATTCAATTCCCGAATCGGCAGCAGCGCGCGTTGACCTCCGCTCGGCCTCGAAGCAGGAATTGCAACGTTTGGAAGAGCGCCTGCGGGAATGCGTGCATGAAGCCTGGAGCGAAGAGGCCCTGGCGCATCGCGGGAACGAACCGAAAGCCCGGTTTGCCATTGAATCCATCGGCGACCGGCCGGCGGCGGAGCTACCATCGGATGCGCGAATCCTAAAGGTAGTGCGTGCGGTGGACGCACACCTACGCATTCAATCGATCCCGCGCCTTGCCTCCACGGACGCCAATGTGCCGCTGTCACTCGGCAAGGAAGCAACCACCATCGGTGCCGGCGGCGACGGTGGCGGAGCGCACACTTTGCGCGAGTGGTACGATTGCACGAACCGTGATTTAGGATTGAAGCGAATTCTTCTCATCTTACTGGCTCTTACCGGAGTGCATGAATGAAGATTCTCTTTGTGCTGTTCTTCGGACTCACAATGACAGGCATCTCAAGCGCACAAAATAAGAAAGCAGCAGACCTTATAGTTCTCAATGGCGATATCTACACGGGCAGCAGTGCAGGCTCGTCGGGTGCAGCATCGCACCGAGCACAGGCATTGGCTGTATCGCACGGCAAGATCATCGCGGTCGGGTCGAATGCTGATGTTCAAAAGCTGAAGGGCCCGGACACCCGCATTTTCGATGCCGCCGGCCACTTCGTCATGCCGGGATTCAACGACGCTCACGTGCACCTTTCAAGCGCGGGATTTGAAAAGCTGAACGTTGACCTAGTCGGATCAAAGTCTCTCGATGAGATGAAGCAGCGCATCGCAGCTCGCGTAAAGACCGCCGCGGCGGGTGAATGGATCAAAGGAGAAGGCTGGGACCACACTCTCTGGGCCAAGCAGAAAACGCCGACGCGCCAGGACATCGACAGTGTGACCGGTGATCATCCGGCCATCTTCACGCGCGTGGACGGACACATTGCCGTGGCGAACACGGCAGCCCTCAAAGCCGCAGGAATCACGGGGCAAACGCAGGCTCCGCAGGGTGGAAAAATCGATCTCGACGAAAAAGGCGAGCCCACTGGAATCTTGCGGGAGACGGCGATGGGGCTGGTGCAGTCGAAAGTCCCTCCACCTTCGCCGGCGCAGCGCCGCAAAGCGTTGGAACTGGCTCTGCAAGACGCGGCGCGGTCCGGCATTACATCCGCACAGGATTTTTCTGACTGGCAGGATTTCCTGATGTATGAGCAACTGGAAAAAGAAGGCAAGCTGACTCTGCGCATCGCCGAATGGCTGCCCTTTGATCTGCCGGTCGAAAAATTGAAACAGATGCGCGCTCACCATCCCCCCTCAGATCCCATGCTGCAGACAACGATGCTCAAGGGCTTTATGGACGGGTCTCTTGGATCGCGCACCGCGGCCATGTTGGCGCCATACACCGATGATCCCAAAAATTCGGGCATTCCACGGTATGACCAGGAAAAGTTGAACCGAATGGCTGTGGAGCGGGCGAAGGCAGGATTTCAATTGGGCTTTCACGCCATCGGCGACCGGGGCACGCACATGGCGCTGGAAGCATTTGCACTCGCCGAAAAAGAAAGTCCCAAACGTGATTTCCGCTTTCGCATTGAGCACGCGCAGGTGGCGGCGCCAGAGGACTTCCAGAAATTCAAGGAACTGGGCGTCATCGCCTCCATGCAGCCCAACCATCTGCTCACTGACATGAATTGGGCAGAAGCGCATATCGGTCCCGAGCGAGCCAAGTATTCGTATGCCTGGAAACGATTCCTGGATGAAGGCGTGCCTCTGGCGTTTGGGACAGATTATCCGGTCGAGCCGATCACCCCTTTTCGCGGCCTCTATTGCGCCGTAACGCGGAAGAACGAAGCCGGCACAAAGGAATATTTCCCTGAACAGAAGTTGAACATAGATCAGGCCATCGCGGCCTACACAACAGGCGCAGCGTATGCCGAGTTTGCCGAGCACGAGAAAGGTGTGCTCGCGCCCGGTATGCTGGCCGACTTCGTTGTCTTAGATCGCGACATCACCAAGGTAGATCCGCCCGAGATTCTGAAAACCAAGGTATTGCGTACCGTGGTGGGCGGGAAGACGGTGTACCAAGCCAAGTAGCGGCGAGCCTCTCAGGTTCCGGCGTATTTATAGATCCGCCGGGCCTCACCTGCTCTCGCGAGTGGTTTCTCCATCGCAATGCGGCGCATCTCAAAATGCAGAGTGTGGGGGGTGAGATGCGTCACCTTGGAGTCCGCCGGAGAACAGGCTCTGCAGTTCTTCTCGTTTTGCTGATCGTAGGCTGCGCCACGGTTTCAAAAGGCCCGCTGCAGCCGGGACGAGCCGCTTATCCAGCTCCGAGCGGCGTTGATTTCTACTCACCTGAACAGGAAGTGCAACTGGGGAAGCAGGTTGCCGCGCAGGCAGATGCGCAACTTCCGGAGTTGCCTCCGGACAGCGAGATCTCGCGTTATGTCAGTAACCTTGGCCAGAAACTCGCGCGACAGCTTCCATCAAATCCTTACCAGTTCAATTTCAAAGTCGTGAATGAGAAAGATATCAATGCTTTCGCTCTTCCGGGCGGGCCGGTGCGTGTAAACCTGGGAACGATCCAGGCTGCGGACAATGAAGCGCAACTGGCTGGCGTGATCGCGCACGAAATTTCGCACGTTTACATGCGGCATTCCACCCGGAATGCGTCGAAAGAAGCTTTGGCATCCATCCCCCTGCAGATTGCGGGAGCAGTGCTGGGCAATGGCATTGGAGGCCAACTGGCGCGGCTGGGAATTCAGTTTGGCGCAGGCTCGGTTTTTCTCAAGTACTCCCGCGATGCAGAAAGCGAAGCCGACAGAGTGGGCGCAAAAATCATGTATGAAGCCGGTTACGATCCACGAGCTATGGCACAATTTTTTGAAAAGTTGGAAGGCGAGACTGGCAACGGCGGACCGCAATTTCTTTCTGATCATCCCAATCCCGGCAATCGCGCGACAGCGGTGATGGAAGAGATCAGCCAGCTTCCGTCCAAGAATTTCACCAAAGACACGCCTCAATTCGATCACATAAAGCAGCTTGCCTTGCAGATGCACCCGTACACCGCTCAGCAGATCGCCGAGATGCAGAAGCAGCGGCGGCCACAAGAGCAGTTTACGGCCGCCAACATCCAGCCGAGTGGCCAGTGGCGGGCGCTCAATGCCGGAGTTTTCTCCATGCAATATCCGGCGAACTGGCAGGTGTATCAGAACGGCCGCGTGTCACTGCTCGTAGCTCCGCCCGCGGGAGTGGCACAGAATGCCATTGCCTATGGAGTGCTGATCGGCGGGTATGCCGGACGTGGCGAAGGTCTTGATCAGGCCACACAGCAGATCGTAGCGGCCCTTGAGCGGAATAACCCGGGCATGCATCCGGCCGGCAATGCAGGCCCCGTGAATCTGAATGGAGCGCCCGCAATCCGCCTTGACCTCGCCGGTCAGTCACCGGTGAGTGATTCGGACGGCTCTCCCATGCCTGAACGCGACGTGCTGGTTACAACCCAGCGCTCGGACGGCAGCGTGATCTGGATGCTGTTCATCGCGCCAGAGCCGCAGTTCAATGCGATGCGCCCTATATTTCAGCAGATGATCAGCAGCCTGCAACTCGGTTAACCATCTGCCCTGGACAGGCGCTGCCCCCGGGCTTGCCTTCTTCGTTTGTAAGAATCCAGAAGCAGCCAGGCCATGTAGAGCACGATGGCGATGTTGATCAGCAGGATCGCCCATGTCATCCGGTTATGGTGGCGAAGCACCTCTGCGATCTCATAAGGAATGTAAATGCCGCCTGAAATCAGAGCGAACCATTCGGCCCACTCTTTCTCGAGCCAAAGACCGGTGGCTTCAGTGAAGCGGATTGCCGTGTAAACCAGAGCGAGCACAATGATCACGCGAAGGTCATGGCCGTTGATCTTTTCCGCCAAATGAATGACTGCTCTGGCAATGTCACGGTCTGGAGCTATGTGAAAAGCCCTGAGCATGTGCTCGGCGACCCTGGGCAGGTCTTTGTGACGGAGACTCAGAATCCAGAATGCGCCGCCCACGGCAAGTCCGCCTTTAAAGGCCTCAAAAAGGGCGACGCCACGCACGCCGAGATGGCGCACCAGGAAACTTGTAGAGTGAGAACTCATTCGGTGAGGTGCAAGAAGCTATTGTAAACGGCCCCGTCGAAGCCAGTCATAAAGGCGCGCAGCAGCACCGCCTTTCCCGGAACATCGCCGCGAATGTACACTGCTGGACCATGCGAATCAAAATTTCAACGGTCATCCTTTTGCTCTTAAGCACATTACAAGCCGGAGCCCAATGCTGTCCGGAAAGGCCCTCCAATGAAAAGCGGCAGGTTTTATGGATGAAATTGCAGACGGATATCCGCCGTGTAGATGAGCAACTCGACGGTGTGCTGGCTGTCGCGGTCAAAGATCTGACTTCAGGCGAGGAGTTTCTGATTCGGGGCGATGAAGTGATGCCGCAGGCCAGTTCAATTAAGATCGCCGTGTTGGCCAACCTGTACATGCAGGCGCAGCACGGGCGGCTAAAGCTCACGGACGAGTACGTGGTGCGGAATGAGGATCTGGTTCCGGGCAGCGATATTTTGCTCGGCCTTACGCCGGGTGTGACGCGGCTGACTCTGCGCGATCTCGCCACCTTGATGGTTGCGGTGAGCGATAACAGTGCCGCGAACATCCTGATTGATCGGCTTGGTTTTGAGAACGTGAATCAAATGCTGGAGCAAATAGGCCTCCACAACACGCGCCTTCGCCGCAAGATGATGGACCTGAAAGCCGCCAGCGAAGGCCGCGAAAATATCTCAACGCCGCACGAAATGATGACATTGCTGGAGGCAATCTACCGGGGCAAACTTCTGAACAAGGAAATGACTGAAGATTTTCTCAAAGTGTTGAGCACGCATAAAGAGAGCTCCATGCTCCAGGGGCTCCCGGATGATGCCGTTGCCGCGAACAAGCCGGGAGAGTTGGAAGCTGTTCGCAACGACTCCGGTATCGTGCTGGTTAAAAGTCGGCCATTCGTTCTTTGCGTGATGACGGCCTTTTTGAAAGACGAGAAAGAAGGCTCAGCCGCCATACGCAAAATCAGTGCTCTCGCCTACAGCTACTTTGACCGTGTAAGCCGCGCCTCAGATTACGGCCGAGTGGTTTCTCCGAAGTAGATTGAACAAGAATTGCGGCAGAGTCAGGCTACCTGCAACACTCGTTGCACGGCTTTGACGAAGGTAAGCGGACCGTCTTGTTTGGGCACAACATCGTCAGGACAATCGTTTTTGACGGGAAACACTTTGTCTTCAGCGTGGATCAAAAACTTCTGATGCGGGTCCTTGCTCTTGATCTCTTCGCAGAAGTCAAGTCCTGGATCAGCAAAATGTCCCACGTCGACAATCACCAGGTCATAGATGCGCTCAGCCATTTTCATCCGGGCGTCGTCCAGCGAGCTTGCTATATCAACGCGGTAGCTTTGCATGCGCAGCATCAGCGCGCGCAACTGCAGTACGGTGGAATCACCGTTGACGAGTAATATCCAGATGCTGCGCCGCGCAGCGCTCATAAAGGTTACCTTTTGTTTTTGTGGACGAGCTTTGCTTAGCATACGGAACCCTGAGCAGCAGCGTCTATGGCCCGAATACCGTAATCTGCCGCTAAGGTCTTGAGAGCTACTTGAGGTATTCATCAAACCATGCGGCCACGCGCTCAATTCTGTCACGCAGATGAGCGGGATTGGAAAAGGCATGGCCCTCGTGCGCATACACAACCAACTCGGTTTTGGCGCCCAGCGTTTTCAGAGCGTGCCAGAATTCATAGGATTGCGGTGTAGGACACTCGCCATCACTGTCGCCCACCAGCACCAGCGTGGGCGTCTTGACCCGTTTGATAAATGTGATGGGAGAACTCCGGGCATAGACCTGAGGATCGTCGTAAACGGACGCGCCGAAGAATGGAATCATCCATTTGTCGATCTGATTCTCACCGTAATAGCTCTGATAGTTGGCAATGCCTGCACCAGCAACAGCCGCTGTAAAGCGATCCGTTTGGGTCACTGCCCACATGCTCATGTATCCGCCATAACTCCAGCCGGTGATGCCGACGCGGTGACCGTCCACGGGAGCTTCCTTCAAGACCTGGTCAACACCAGCAAGAATGTCACGAAAATCACCATAGCCAAAGTCCTTCACATTGGCGCGCGTGAAGGTCTCCCCCTGGCCAAAGCTGCCACGCGGATTGGGAAAGAACACAAAGTAACCGGTTGCGGAAAGCGGAACGCCAAAACTGCCGGGATTGGGCCAGGAAGAGTGTGCCATCGCTCCAGGCCCGCCGTGCACTTGGACAACCAGCGGGTATTTCTTTTGAGGATCGAAATTCAGCGGATACAACAGCCATCCCTGCAGGTTGAAGCCGTCGTTTGACCAATGGATGCTCTGCACTTGGCCCCATGCCGGGCTGAGCGCCGCGTTGACTTTTGTTACCTGCTGCCAGGCGCCGATTGCACCGGCCCACACCTCCGGCGGATGCTCCAGCGACGAGCGCACGAGAGCAGAGGTATTTCCATCAGTAGACATGGAAATCGAGGTATTCCAGTTGCCGGCACTCACCTGTTCCGGACCGTGCCATAGCGTCTCAATTTTTTCGGTCGCCGGTTCCACAGTAGCGAAGCCGCTTTCGCCATCCACTTCCTCGCCGAAGAGGATTTTCTGCCCGCCAGGAGCCCAGGTGAGCCAACTGGCGGAGGCTTTCATATCGGCCGTGAGGTTGCGCGCCTCGCCGCCGTCGCCGGGAATCACGAAGATATCGCCGCCGGTTGAACCCTCATCGCTCATTAGCCCGGAGATAAACGCCACTGATTTGCCATCCGGCGACCAGACCGGAGATGCAACCTGGAGCGTTGGTTTGTAAATGGATTTCATGGTGCCGCCCGCGGTTCGCAAGGTGTAAATCTGCGCGATGTACCAGTTGTCATCGCCATTGCCGTGCGCTGCACTGACGACAAATTGCTTACCGTCGGGCGACCAGTTGTACTCGTAAATGTACATATCGGCGGGAGAGATCTGCTCCAACTTCCCGCCGGTGGCCCGAATGACAGCGAGTCGCTGCTCGACCACCGCATCTTTGATTACGCCTGTCTGCTGCACCTCAGCCGCAAGCGGTCCTGCAGCACGCTCAGCGTTTTCAGTAAACAGCACGGACAGATTCTTGCCGTCGGGGGACCAGCCCGGAGAAGCCAGATAGCCTTTCACATTGGTAAGCTTTCGCGCGCGACCGGCCGTGGCATTGATAACATAGAGCTGCTGCTGACCGGCTTTCGGCACGTCAGAAAGAAAAGCGAGCTCTTTGCTGTCCGGCGACCAGGCGATCGCATCTTCCGTGTGGAATGCGGCGAGTGATCCCGCCGTGATGCGGTGAGGTCTGCCTTTGGCGTTTACCTCAGCTACATAGATGGCGGACTTGCCCGGCGCAACGTTCTCAACCCAGGACACGCGCTTGCCGTCCGGCGAAATGATTGCCTGGCCAAAGCTCTTGCCGGCGAAGAGCACATCAATGGCGTGCTCGAGCGGCGTTTTCTCCGCGGCAGCGGCGGTGGAGGTTTGTGGAGTTGCGACAGTTTGCGCGTCGGAACAATGGAAGACGCTAAAGCACAGGAACATTAGAAAAGCGATTGCTGTCCGTCTCAGCTTAGACATTCAGCCTCCAGAACTCGGGTGAGAAGAATAAGTATATCGCCGCGCGCATAGGATGAGGATGTGCCGACTCGCGTGCGAGGGTAACGTCAGACACCGCCACAGTGTAATTTCTGTGTCGCGAATCTTTCTTTCCACATCTCATGCAACATGCTGGCAAAGAGAAAACTCGGGAAACAGGGCCTTACAGTTTCCGCACTCGGGCTTGGCTGCATGGGAATGTCAGAGTTCTACAGCGGACGAGACGATGCGGAATCACTTGCAACCATTCATCGGGCCATTGAACTCGGCTGCAATTTTCTGGATACGGCCGATATGTATGGCTCGGGCAAAAATGAAGAGCTGGTGGGGCGAGCAATCAAAGATCGTCGCGACCAGGTTGTGCTCGCCACCAAATTCGGCAACGTGCGCGGTCTAAAGGGCGAGTTTCTTGGCGTGAACGGCCGCCCTGAGTACGTTAAACAGGCCTGCGATGCCAGCCTGAAGCGACTCGGGATTGACGTGATCGACCTCTATTATCAACATCGGGTTGACCGCAATGTGCCGATTGAAGATACGGTAGGCGCGATGTCGGACCTGGTACGCGAGGGCAAGGTACGTTTCCTCGGACTGTCGGAGGCCTCGCCAAAGACGATCCGCCGCGCACACAAAATCCATCCCATCTCCGCTTTGCAAACGGAATATTCGTTGTGGGAGCGCGAACCGGAAGACGAGATCCTGCCCACCGTGCGCGAACTTGGGATCGGATTTGTTCCATACAGTCCTCTCGGCCGAGGCTTTCTCACCGGGCAATTCAAGAAGTTTGAAGATCTTCCCGCGGACGACTACCGCCGCTTCGCTCCTCGTTTCCAGGGCGAGAATTTCCAGAAGAATCTCGATCTGGTAAAGAAGATCGAAGAGATGGCACGCGAGAAGAACTGCGCTCCCGCACAGCTCGCGCTGGCCTGGGTGCTGGCGCGGGGAGATGACATCGCTCCCATCCCTGGGACGAAGCGTCGCAAATACCTGGAGCAGAACCTGGGAGCCGCCCATATCAAGCTGACGCGCGAGGACCTTGAGCACATCGAGCAGGTTGCGCCAAAAGGCATTGCCGCAGGCGAACGCTATGCCGCGCCCGCGATGGCGGCGATCGATAAATAGCTCGATCTTTACGCTGCTTGAGCAACCGAATGGCAACAGCAAATTGGCGGGAGATTCTCTTCGTCATCATTTACAATTTGCCGTTCTCATCCCTGCTCGAGGAGTGTGTAAATGCTGAAGCGCGTCCTGCTTGCGTCCCTGCTTTGCAGCTTGACCCTGTTGCCCGTTTGTGCGGCCAAACCTGATTCCGGGAGTGAAGCTGCTGCGCAAAACACATCTCCTCAGCAAACTGTGCCGCTGTACGGCTATACGGCAGCAAGTTCCCCGATTGAGCGTGAGTGGGAGCAGAAGCTACGGGCCATCCCCGATCCAAAGATTTTGCGCGACACCATGCAGCGGTTGAGCGCCCGCCCGCACCACGTGGGCTCGCCTTATGACAAGCAAAACGCCGAGTGGATTCTGTCTCAGTTCAAGGCTTGGGGCCTGAACGCGCAGATTGAAACCTTCAACGTGCTTTTTCCCACGCCTAAGGAGCGCGTTCTGGAGCTGATTGCGCCGACAACGTACGTTGCCAAACTCCAGGAGCCGCCGGTGCCGGGTGATCCCACCTCCAGCCAGACAAGCGAGCAGTTACCCACCTACAACGCGTACTCAATCGACGGCGATGTCACCGCGCCGCTCGTTTACGTGAACTACGGGCTGCCGAAGGACTATGACGAACTGCAGCGGCTTGGCGTTTCCGTGAAGGGCGCCATTGTGATTGCGCGTTACGGGAGATCCTGGCGCGGCATCAAGCCCAAGGTCGCTGCTGAGCATGGGGCCATTGGCTGCATTATCTACTCCGATCCGCGCGATGACGGCTACTACGACGACGATGTCTTTCCTCAAGGCCCGATGCGCAATGAGAACGGCGTGCAACGCGGCAGCGTCATGGAGATGACGCTTTATCCCGGAGATCCGCTCACACCCGGCGTCGGCGCTAAAGGTGACGTGAAGCGGCTTGCCATCAAAAACGCTACCACAATCACCAAAATTCCCACGCTGCCCATCTCCTATGGCGATGCCAAGCCTCTACTCGCCGCGCTGAAGGGTCCAATGGCGCCAGAGAGTTTTCGCGGCGCGCTGGCTCTCCCCTATCACGTTGGCCCTGGGCCGGCAAAGGTGCACTTGAAAGTCGCATTCAACTGGGACATTAAGCCGGTTTATGACGTAGTGGCCAAAGTCGAGGGCGCTGAAGCGCCTGATCAATGGATCGTGCGCGGCAACCATCATGACGCATGGGTGAACGGCGCTGAAGACCCGATATCCGGCCAGATCGCGCTACTCGAAGAGGCGCGTGCCATGGGTCAACTGCTCAAACAAGGATGGAAGCCCAAACGCACGATCATTTATTGCGCGTGGGACGGCGAGGAGCCCATGCTGCTCGGCTCGACTGAGTGGGCCGAGTATCACGCCGACGAACTGCGCCAGCACGCTGCCATTTACATCAATACTGATGGCAATGGCCGTGGATTCCTTGAGGTCGAGGGTTCGCACTCGCTGGAGAAATTCGTCAACAACGTCGCGCATGACATCACCGATCCTGAAAAAAACATTTCCGTGTGGAAGCGAGCCCAGGCCAACCGGTTGGTGAACGGCAGACCAGAAGACAAGAAAGAAGCGCGTACTCGTCCGGACCTCCGCATCGGAGCGCTGGGTTCAGGCAGCGATTACACAACCTTTGTTGATCATCTTGGCATTGCATCGCTGAACGTGGGCTACGGCGGCGAGGATGATGGCGGCGTTTATCACTCGGTCTATGACGACTTTTACTGGTTCACTCACTTTTCCGACCGCGATTTCATCTACGGCCGCGCGCTGGCTCAGACTATCGGCTCCATGGTGCTGCGCTTTGCCGATGCCGAGGTGCTTCCCTACGACTTCAGCGACTTCGCCGATACCATGCACAAGTACGAGGACGAGTTGAAGAAGCTGCTGAAAGATCACCAGGAAGAGGCCAGTGAACGTGATCAGGACCTGGCCGACGGAGCTTACGCAGCGGCATCCGACCCACGTCGGCCCACGTTCGCGCCGCCAAAAGAAGAGCTGCCTCCGTTCATCAACTTCGCACCGCTTGACAACGCGCTCGCCGCTCTCGACCGCAGCGCCCAGCATTACAGCAAAGCAATACAAGGTTTCGACTCGACTCCGGCGGCCTCTTCCTCTCCGCAGGTTTTGCAAGCGCTCAACCAGAAGCTTATCCAGAGCGAGCGCAAACTATCGAACTCGCAGGGGCTGCCGCGACGCCCGTGGTTTGAAAGCATGATTTACGCGCCCGGCTATTACACGGGCTACGGCGCAAAGACCATGCCTGGCGTGCGGGAGGCTATTGAAGAGAACCGCTATTCCGATGCCGAGCACGAAGTCACGCGGGTGGCTAAAGCTCTCGATGATTACGCCGCGGCGATCGATGAAGCAGCAGGCGAACTGGAGCAAGCCGCAAAAAAATAAATTTACAGCCCGTCGTACCGCGAGTAGCCGCGCTCTGCCCAATAATCGCGCGGCTCTTCGGCTGAATAAGTGATCCGAGTAATCGCTTTCACGTTTTTAAGCCCAAGTTTCACAGGAGCCAGCAGGCGCAGTGGCGCACCGTGCTCCACCTCCAGCGGTTGTCCGTTGTAGTGCGTGGCCAGCAGCGTTTGTGGATGCTGGGCCGTCGCCAAATCGATTGACGCATAATACGGGTCGGGGTCGCCGTCTGCATCCAGGTTTACGCTCGAATCGACACGCGCCCACTTCGCATTTGCCGGCGGTGGATAGGCGCGCAACAGATCATCGAATTTCACTCCCGACCACCATGCAATTGCGCTCCAGCCTTCCACGCAAACTAAACGCGTGATCTGCTCGTGCTGCGGGAATCGAGTCAGCAAGTCTTGTATTCCAAGCGAGACACCCCGTGCGGATGCTAGCCCTTGCAGCGTGAGGGTCCATCCCGGAAGATAACTGTCATCCGGCGTCGCGCCGTTGTAGTTGTTTTTCAGCGGCGTGATATCGGATTTGCTGTAGGTGGGTACGAGACGGTGTTTGGAGTAAAGCGCTTCCGCCACATTGTCATCCAAATTGATTGCATGGTTTAGAAAATTCTCCTTGCGAGGAGAATCGGTGTTGCCGCGAATTCCCAGGCGAGCCAGCGTGTCTGGCGGCAGGAGAAATCCTCCGCCCACGACACTGGCGGCTACACCCGCGCCAAAGAACAATAGGTCGCGCCGCGTCCAGGCGCGCAACTTGCGTGCAGAGATCGCAATGATCTCCGGATGCCGCTCGGCAAAAAAGCCCACCGGCTTTTCAATAATCCGTGGCTTTTCGGGAGGCGATCCCTTTGCGTCATCCTCACAGGCCTGTTTCGCTCTTTGGGCGATAACCGGTTGCGAAGATTCGCTCACAGATCTGCGTTGCTTCTCACCCTCAGATTGCTTCGCGACCTCCGCGCTTTGTTCGGGCTGCTTCTCAACAGCTCTGTCTTCGCGCATCTCGCCCGCAGCTTTCTGCTGGTCGAGGTTATCGCCTTTTTCTTCACCGTTCATTGCTGTAACTCGTCTGCTTTCGCCGGCCGTAATGACCATCCGGTAATCATGCTGCGCACGGTGTCCCAACCATCCGCAAAGACCAGGATGATGTGCGGAATGGCAAACACAATGAAGAACCACATCAGCCAGAAATGCCATACGCGCGTGGCATCGTAACCGCCAAAGATCGCGGCCAGCCAGTGCAGTTGCATCGGCTTATGAATGGCCCAGCCCGTGGCGATGGCCAGCACGCCCGCCAGGGGAACAGAAAAGTACGCCAGCCGCTGCAGTGCGTTGTACTTGGTTGTAAAACGGGGGTGCACCCGCTTCCTCCGCGTGATAACCGCGAACGGCACGCCCACGTAATAGCGCACCATCGCTAGAGAATCACGCACATCAGTACGCCGCGGCAGCAGCACGCGCCATCCTCCGCCCAACGCCAGACCCACCAGGTAGAGCAGGCCGTTCGCTATGAACAGATAGGCAAAGAACCAGTGCAGCCGGAGCGCCGGCGCCAGCATAAACGTGCCTAAAGAAAAATGGTTGTACACCCAATCCGGCGGGCTGCTGTAGGCATGCAATCCGGGAACGTGAGCGCACATCCATATGCCGGCGTCGGCAAAGTACTCGTATATCCCGGTCTGCGGGTCCGGCTTGTGCTGATAGATGGGAGAAGCCCAATAGATGGAGATGCCGCTCAGCACAAGCCCCAGCAGTATGGGCACATTCAGCCAGTGCGCCCAGCGCACCAGCGCGTGATGCCGGCGCACCACGCGCACAGTGCTGCCCGCAGCACTGTTTTCGCGGCTTTGCTGTATCACTGGCACCCGCGCCTTTCCTCTACTTGGAACCGTTCTTCCCTGAGATCACATAAACCTTGTCAGTTGTCAGCGTTCCATCCGGCCCTTTTTCAGTGGCAGCGTAGATTGTGTCGCCCGGTTCCAGCTTTTGCTGTTTAGGCACAATCTGTGTCACTTCGGTTCCGGGCGGCACTGCAATCGTCTGCGAGCCGTCCTGGTACCGAACCACGATCGTCGTCCCGCTCCCCTGCTTTTGCACGGTTCCGTTCGTCATGCGCGAGCCGCTGCTGGATGACACCGTGCCATTCGTCATCCTTGAACCACTCGAACCAGAAGCCCCGGTGCGCGAAACCGAGCCGTTCGTCATGCGGCTCTGACTCGCCTGGTCCATCATGTTGCTGCCTTCGCCTGCGCCGCGCAGTTCTGAAGGAAAGATGTGGATCTCCTTGGCCTGCTCTTTGCCATCCGGCTGCTTCACGGAAGTCACCCCGACAAACGAATCGGACTTCACCTGGCTCAGATCTGAAGACTCGCGGCCATAGGTTGTGAGCGGCTGCTTAATTTTAACGTGCACAATACCCTTGGGTGACTGGATCTCCAGCGAATCGCTGGTCACCTTCTGAAGTTTCCCCTTCACTCCCTCAATTGGTGGAGCAGCCTGCGCCCATGCCCCCAATGACATGAACACGAGCCCCAGCAGCCCAAGCACAGAGACAAACAAGGAATATGTTCGACGGTCTTTCATTTCTAGCTTCCTTTCTCAACTTTTCTCTTTATGTCCATTTGGATGTCGAGCAGCTTGTCTCTGGTTCCCCCAAACTTTAGAGGACAATCTGGTTCGTCTCACGCTGATCCAGCACAGCAAAACGAACTCCTGCCATTAGAGTCTCGTGAGATGTACGGTCCGAGCCCGTAAACGGATTTGTTGTCGGTCAGCTTCTCTGGGAACCGGATCTGTAGAGCTCATCCGCATCTAGCCTACTCTTCTGTTGACAAACAACAGGAAAAGAGACTATCTTGTGTTGGTCATCAACAGGAGATGCACATAACCATGCCCGACGCGAAGACCGATGTACTCCAGGGAACGCTCGATCTGATGGTGCTGAAAACTCTCCACGCTCTGGGGCCACTCCACGGCTATGGAATCGCGCGCCGGATCGAGCAGGTGTCCGACAACCTCCTTCAACTGAATCAGGGGACGCTCTATCCCGCTCTGCTCCGCCTCCAGCAGAGAAAATGGATCACGGCGAAGTGGGGTATCTCAGAGAACAACCGGAAGGCCAAGTTCTATAACATTACCGCCGCGGGAGAAAAACAGCTCGCGCGCGAAGCGGAAAACTGGGAGCGCATCGCTGCGGTGATGAGCCGGCTCCTCGGCGGTGCGCAGGAGGTTTAGCATGCACTGGTTCCATACCGTCGTTGCCCGCATCAAGGGTTCTGCGCAAGGTTCCGCCGCCGAGACTGAACTAGACGAAGAGCTGCAGGCCCATGCCCAACTGCTGATCGAAGAAAAGATCAGGCAGGGCATGTCTCCGGAGGATGCGCGGCATCAGGCGATGCTTACCTTGGGCAATCATGCACGGATCCGGGAAGAGTATCGTCGCCAGGCGGGACTTCCGTTCTTCGAAGTGCTGATGCAGGACATGCGTTATTGCCTGCGCACGTTGCGCCGTTATCCCGGCTTCGCCGCCGTCGCGGTAATCACTCTGGCCCTGGGCATCGGCGCGAACACGGCCATGTTCAGCATTGTGAACGGCGTGCTGCTGCGGCCTCTGCCGTACTCTCATCCGGAACAGCTTGTTTCGGTTTTCAGTACTTTTAGCGGCCAGGAAGGTCTTGAAAGTGGCAGTACTTCGCCGCCGGATTTTCGCACGCTGCGTCAGCGCAACCATACCTTGGCCGGACTGAGCGCGTATTATTCAACCGGCATGAATCTTACCGGGGCCGCGCAGCCGGAGCGCGTGCGCGCCCTGATCGTATCCGCCGATTACTTCAGCACGCTGGGCGTGCAACCGGCGATGGGAAGAAATTTTCTTTCCACGGAAGAACAGTGGGGTTCACACCACGTCGCTATTGTGAGCAATGCCTTCTGGCGCACGCACTTCAACGGCGACCTCAACTTTTCCGCCAGCAAGCTCACGCTCGACGGCGAACCCTATAGCGTGATCGGCGTAATGTCACCGGACTTCTACGTGGAAATGCCTGCGCAGGTGTGGCTGCCCATGGCCTGGAAGCCGCATGACAATTACGATTCGCACAACAACTATTTTCTGAGCATGGTAGGCAGGCTGCGCCCGGGAGTCACGCCGCAACAGATGTTTTCTGACTTGAACGCCATCATGCTGAGCATTGCCCAGCAGTTCCCCGAGAACAAGGGGATTGGCGCAGCGCTCAAACCACTGCGCGAGGTCTGGCTGGGTGACGTACGGCCCGCGCTCATGGTCCTGCTGGGCGCCGTTGCTTTCGTACTCCTGATTGCCTGCGTGAATCTAGCCAACCTGCTGCTGGCCCGCTCCGCAACGCGTAGAAAAGAAATTGCCATCCGCTCGGCCCTCGGCGCGAACCACCGCCGCCTGCTCCGGCAGTTCATCACGGAGAGCATTCTGCTCTCCTGCCTGGGAGGCGCCGTCGGGCTGGCGCTCGCATATTTTTCTTTGCGCCTGCTGCCCCTCGCCGGTGACCTGCTGCCCCGCATTCAGCAGGTCCGTCTCGATGGGTGGGTTCTGCTCTTCACCGCGGCTATCTCCGTGATCACGGGCCTTCTTTTCGGGCTCATGCCGGCGTTTAGAAATTCGCGAGCCGCGGGCGTGAACGAAACCTTGAAAGAAGGGGGAAGGTATTCATCCTCGGCGAGCACGCAGCGCTTCCGCACGGCCCTGGTAATTAGTGAAGTGGCCCTCGCGACAGTTCTGCTGGCCGGTTCCGGTCTGGCTATCCGTAGCTTTGCCCGGCTACTGAGCGTCGATCCCGGCTTTTCTGCGGACCATGTTCTTACCTTTTCAGTGAACCTTCCGGCGAGCTATGATCCGCAACCCGATCCGCTGCGGATCGGCGCGCCTCCGCGCGTAACGGAATTTTTTGAGCAACTTCTCTCGCGAATTGAACAACTTCCTGGAGTTAAAGACGCAGGAACTGTGTCCAGCCTGCCTCTGCAGGGGGAAAGCTGGGGCAAATTCTTTTTCCCGCTGGACCGTCCTCTGCCCGTGAGTATGGATAAAGGGGAGCATGTCCAGTATCGCGCCGTGCTTGGCCACTACTTTGAAGGTCTACGAATCCGCCTGTTACGGGGGAGGCTGCTCAATGAGCATGATATTCCGAACGCACCTTACGCTGTCGTAATTAACGAAGCCCTGGCCCGGCGCGACTGGCCGGGTCAAAGTCCCCTCGGTAAAGTCGTGCTACTCAGTCCACCAGTCAGCCTGCTACCTCCCGGGCTGGCTCCGCCCGGCTACAAGCCGCAGCAATTCACGGTCGTGGGCGTAGTCTCTGATGTGCACTACGGAAGGATGCAGGAGAATGCGCTACCTACCGTTTACGCATCTCTGCTGCAACACGATTTTTCTCTCTCGCCCTCGATCACGATTCGCGCCGCAGGCGATCCCACACTGCTGGTTTCATCTATTCGAGGCATTCTCGCCCAGATCGATAAGAACGTTCCCATGGCTCGGGTCATGACCATGAATGAGATTATGTCCTCGTCAGTAGCGCAACCGCGTCTGGAAGCCATTCTGCTTGGATTTTTCGGCAGCCTAGCATTGCTGCTCGCCGGCATTGGAATCTACGGCGTGATTGCCTATTCGGTAAGCCAACGTACCAGCGAGATCGGTATTCGCATGGCTCTAGGTGCTTCGCGTTTCAGCGTGTTGCGGATGGTTCTGAGCCAGGGTTTGCGCTTGGCCAGCATGGGACTTGGGATCGGCCTCGTTCTGGCGCTCGCTTTAACCCGACTCATGTCCGGGATTCTGTTTGGGATCAGCCCGACAGACCCGGCGACCTTCGTGGCAATCCTCGTCATATTGGCAATCATCGCTCTGCTCGCCTGTTTCCTGCCCGCGCGCCGCGCTACTCGAGTGGATCCCATGGTGGCGCTGCGATACGAATGAAAGAAATCGGGAAATCGGGAAATTGGGACATCGGTTTATCGAGGTAACGGACCGTCGGAGTATCTGTGCATTGGACGTCCACGTATTGAGTGCCCGACACGCCAATGATCCGGTACTTCGATCTTCCGATGGACTCGGTTTCCGATGGGCCGATGTTCCGATCACCGGATCACCCGATCTCGCTACTGTCCCGCTCCCCAATTGAACGCAATTTTCGGCGCACAGCTTCTTGCAGTTGCTGAAACTGTGCTTTGACCACTTGTGTGCCCCGTCACCCAAGGCGTGTAAGGCGCCTCGAAGCGGCCTTGTTGATCGGCTTTAACCCTGGCCCGGTGAACATCCTGGTACGATCCGGCCTGGAACTGGATCTCTTCTCCGGGATGAAAGCCACTGCCGCGCACCAGCACAAGCCCGAAACCAGGTTTAAGTTCCACGACCTCCAGGCTGCAGGCTTTCTCTTTTTCAATGAGCGGAAAAGGAACGAAGGAGAAAAACACTTTGGATTGCTTATCGTCCGAGATGAGCGCGTGACGGTAAATCTCTCCCAGACCGGGCGAATAAGTCAGATGGAGTTCCTGACCCTTGTAGTGGAGCGCACAAGTGCCGTAGGAATCCTTCGGGCAGCCCACTGTGCCGTCCTTGGCTACAGCCAGACCGTCCATCAGGAATATGGAATTGTTATATGTAATCGGCCACGCAATGAGTTCATAACGCTTGGTGGGAGAACCGCCTGTGATTTTGAGCCGGTACTCGACGGTTGGATGGCCATCCACATCGCCTTTCTTGAGCAACTCCACGTCGGCCTTCACTCCCGGGGTGCTTGCCTGGTCCCAGCGCATAGTCGCTTCTGCCGCCTTCTGCAACTCCGTTTCAGTGGTATGTGCTACAGGTGCCGTGCTGCGAGGTGCCGGTGTTTTCTTCCGCGTGGCTGTGGAAGGTGATGATTGCTGGGACACAGCTGCGGCTGTCGCCAGCCCCATCGAGGCGATAAAAAGCAGGATTGTACGCATGAGAGGCTGAGAATACCACAATCCTAAAGACGCGGGCATTGCTCCCATACCCTACAATGACTCACGATATGCCTGAGTACATTGCTGCTCTCGATCAGGGGACCACCAGCACGCGGTTCATTATCTTTGACCGCGCCGGCCGGATGCGGTGCTGTGCTCAGCGCGAGCACGCCCAGCACTATCCTCAGCCGGGCTGGGTGGAGCACGATGCGCAGGAGATCTGGCAGCGTACCCAGGAAGTGATGGACGAGGCCTTGCGCCAGAGCGGGCTGCGCCCATCTGATCTGGCGGCCATCGGAATCACCAACCAGCGTGAGACCGCCGTTCTCTGGGACCGTGTCACCGGCGAGCCCGTTGCCAACGCTCTGGTCTGGCAGGATACGCGCGTTGCTGCCGACGTCGCGCGCCTGGGCCGCGAAGTTGGCGAAGAGTTCTTCCGCAGCCGCACCGGGCTGCCGCTCTCAACTTATTTCAGCGCACTGAAAATCCGCTGGCTGCTCGACAACATTCCGGGGCTGCGCCGTCGTGCTGAATTGGGCGAAATCCTATTCGGTAACATGGATGCATTCCTTTTATGGAAGCTCACTGGCCTCCACTTCACTGACGTGACCAATGCCAGCCGCACGCAGTTGATGAACCTGAGCACGCTCAAGTGGGATGCAGAACTGCTCCGCGTCTTTGACATACCGCGCGAGATCCTGCCGGAAATTCGCTCCAGCAGCGAAATCTATGGCGCTCTGAAAGAAGGTTCGCTGAAAGGGGTGCCCATAGCCGGGATCCTGGGCGATCAGCAGGCCGCGCTCGTTGGCCAGACATGCTTCCGTCGCGGAGAAGCCAAGAACACCTATGGCACAGGGTGCTTTCTGCTGATGAACACCGGCAGCGGGTCCGTTTTGTCAAAGCATGGCCTGCTCACGACAGTTGCGTACAAGTTAGGCACGAAGCCTGCGTGCTACGCACTGGAGGGCAGCGTAGCCATTGCCGGCGCCCTGGTGCAGTGGCTGCGCGACAACTTGCGCATGTTCTCGAGCAGCGCCGAAATCGAGGATCTGGCGCGTTCCGCCGAAAATAACGGTGGAGTTTACTTTGTTCCCGCTTTCTCCGGGCTGTACGCTCCTTACTGGGATGACAACGCGCGTGGCGTCATCGCCGGGCTCACTCGTTATGCAAATCGCGCGCACATCGCTCGAGCCGTCCTTGAGGCCACCGCCTTTCAGACTCGCGACGTTGTGAAAGCGATGGAAAAGGATTCCGGTATCGTTCTGGAAATTCTGCGCGTGGATGGCGGCATGGTGGTGAATGAGCTGCTTATGCAGTTCCAGGCCGACATCTTGGACCGCGAAGTAGTCCGCCCGGCAACGAAGGAGACCACTGCTCTTGGCGCGGCTTATGCGGCGGGGCTCGCCACCGGATTCTATAGAGACACAGAAGAACTGCGTGCTTCCTGGGCTGCGGAGAAATCATGGCAACCCAAGCTCGATTCTGCTCGCCGCGAGCATATCTGCGCCATGTGGAAGAAGGCCGTCGACCGCTCCCTCGACTGGCTTGGATAGAATCGAAGCTTTCACTTTGGCGCGTTCATTCTTACCTGTCGGCCCCGGCATTCTCGTGCGGTACTTGGGCACGCCTGAAAGTTGAGGCTTTTACTGAGGCAGACCTCAACGCCGACCAACTCGCCGGCATGGCATGAAACGCGAAAAGCCGCTTCGGGTGCATGGTTTGCTTTGGAAAAATCTTCCTCCATCTGCCGTACGTCCACGGTTTGTGCGTGATCGGGCGTCACATATTGCTGTGGCACATGTATGGACTTATACGCCTGCTCCACCTGGCCAAAGTATTGCGCTGACGAAAGGCCGCTGCACGTCCCGTGCTTCTGCCACTCATGCTGGATCAAGCCCTTGTCCGGGAAATACGCTAGCATGTGGCGCACGATATCGGAAGCGACCGGCCGAGCGGGCCCGCAACTGACCGGCTTCATCGGATCGTCATTTGAACTTGGCCAGAGCCCGTGCAGCACAAACGCGGTGTGGTTTGCCTGCGTACATTCCGAGGACTGATCGCCTGGATGCGCAGCACAGTAATTGGGAGCCCAGGAGAACGAAAGCAGGTAATAATCGAATTGCGCGCTGCCCTGCGTTCCGGCCTTACGGTGCTTCCGTGCGAGCCCCGCAGCGTACATCGCGAGCGCAGCCACCACGAGCCATACCGCTGCCCTTTTCATTGCCCGCCCTCCTGATGAACATCTTCGACGGCATTCTAGTCGAGAGGCGCCGGCATTCTTCAGAACAATTACAATTTCAGCGGGAACTTTTCTTCCCGGTCGCGTGTCTCTAATCCAATGGCCTTGCCGAACGGCCGGAGAGCGTACATGCCTGCGCTAGCGTCCTTTCTATTGCTGCTGAGCTTCTGGGGAACGGTGGTTTCAGGAAGGATTCTGGACCGCGAAGGCAAGCCGCTGGCCAAAGCCAAGGTTGTTTACACCGAAACAACCACCGGCCGCAGTTACACTACCAAAACAGACAAGAAGGGCCAATTCGCCATTGTGGGCGTAAACGATGGCTACTATCAGGTGGTGATCACCACCGCCTCCGGCGAACAGGTATTTTCCGGACGACGGAACATTAACCGTACAAATGACAATGAGGCTTATCATCACCTGCCCGGCGAAGACCAAACCGTTCTCAATATTGACCTGTCCACCTATTCCACATCGGGAGAGAAGATTGACGCTGAAGGTAATCCCGGTCACGGGAAACTGAGTAAGGAGCAACTGGGTACAATCAGGGCGGAGAATGCAAAGGCCGCTCGGATCAATCAGCTTATCCCGCAACTGCACAGCGCGCTTGATGTGCGCGACTGGCCGCAGGCGGTGTCGACCCTGAAGGAGCTGATTTCCCTTGATCCAGGCCGGTGGCAGTTTTACCAGAACATGGGAATGGTGCAAACCAACCTCTATCACGATGCGGATGCCGCTGCAGCGTTCGAAAAAGCTGCGGACCTGGTGCAGAAGCTTGCGCCTAATGCTCAGGACAGAAACCAGGCGCGCGAGGAGTTGCCTGGAATTTTGCTCTCCACAGGAGACGCTTACAATCGACTAAACCGACTTGATCAGGCAATTGACGCCTATCACAGGGCTGCCGCCGCTTCCAACAGCCCGTCCGTTGCGCTTTTTCATGCCTGCAATGCGCAGAACAACCACGGAAATTTCGCTGCCGCTATCTCACTGTGCCAGCAAGCGATTCAGGCCGACAGCAGCCATTGGGAGTTGTACCAATCGCTATCCATAGCCCAAGGCAATGCGGGAAAACCCAAAGATGCGCTTGTGACGGAGGAGCAAGGCATTGCCGTCGCACGCAAACAGCTTGACAAAGATCCGGGCTCGCCACTGCTGCGCAACGGCCTGGGACAAATGCTGAACGCCGCCGGCAATCTCTATAACCACTCCAGACGATACGATGAAGCGATTGCTGCTTTCACGGAAGCAGCCGGTTTCTCAGCGTATCCTGCTCTTCCGCTTTCCAATCTCTGCGCGGCTTTTTATGACGCGAATCGGCTACAGGAAGCCGTTGCCGCCTGCGACAAAGCCATTGCCTCCGATCCTGATATGTCAGACCCGTATTTCGTGAAAGCGTCAGCACTGCTGGGAACAGGAACCATAGAGCATGGTACCTATCAGGCTCCCAAAGCTGTCCGTGACTTGCTGAACAAATATCTTGGACTAGCGCCCGCCGGTGAACACGCCGCGGAAGCACGCGGGCTGCTGGAGAAGCTTAATGATCCGATAAGCGCAACCGCCACCCCCCGACGGTAAAACATGCAGCAGGTCACTGCATTGTGCCGGGATGGTGGCCACCTGCGTTTGCGATCAAGAATCAAACATGCGTGGTATATCTCCTTCAGGTGAGCGCATGAAAATTCCATTTCTCCTCGGCAGAATCGTCTTCGGCGGCTTTTTCCTTTACAACGGCATCAACCATCTGGTGCAGCGCAAATCTCTCGCACAGTATGCAAAATCCAAGAAGGTCCCTGCTGCTGACGTGGCGGTGCCTGCATCCGGCGTGGCACTGATCATTGGAGGCTCCAGTGTCCTGCTCGGTATCAAGCCCAAATGGGGAGCGCTGGCCATTATGGGGTTCCTGGCGTCGGTCTCACCGGCCATGCATGATTTCTGGAAGGCTGAGGATCCGAACCAGCGCATGAATGACATGATCAACTTCAGCAAGAATCTCGCCTTGCTGGGTGCGGCGCTGGCGTTGATGGCGGTCGAGGAGCCCTGGCCGGCAAGTGTGCCCGTAGCTCAGCCGCAGGAGCGGCGGTATGCGGAAGATATTGCTGCCGCTTAGACTCCGAAGCAAACAGCACGCGTTTCTGAGGCCAGGGCACGCACCACCTGGCCGGGGCACCCGCTGGTTCAAGACCGCCGCTGATTGTCGCGCTCTACGGTTGCGTTCCCAGCGGCACGAACTCAGTTTTTACATCGCCATTGGAGCTGATGGTGTGGACGGCAAAACCCAGCTCGCCACCCCATGGCAGCCAACTTGTCGCCGGGGCCACGTGCCACGTAATGCCCTCTTGAGTGAAAACTCGACCATTATGCCAGTGCCCCACCAGCATATGGTGAACGCCAAGCTTGTGCAGAATGTCCATTTCCTTTGAGCGAAACGGATCGTTCACCACCCAGTAAGGTCTGTTATCCGGCGGATAATTGCCATCACGAAACACAGGAATGTGCTGGATGCCGATGGTGATCCTTCCGTGCTTGCGGCGGTCCCGGTCGCGCTCCCTGTCATGGTCATCGTCTCGGTCATTATCACGGCCTTTGCCCTGGTCCTTCAGCCAAGCCAGCATCTTGTCTGATTCTTGTTGTGTCTCTGGCGGCAGCGGCGGCGGCGTGTGCGCATCGTAGTTGTCAAAGTTGCCGAGCAGCTGCGAATCAATCACCAGAAAGGTGACGCCCTTCACCTGAAAACGGTAATAATCTTTTCCAAACGCGCTACGATAGCGGTCCACGTCATGCGAATGCACGTCGTGATTGCCCGGAACGTAGTAGAGTGGCGCCTTGATCGCTTTCAAAATGGACTTTGCCTTGTCCCATTGATCCGGGTTCTCGCCTATATCGCCGCTCAGGATTACAGCATCAGGATGGCGAGCGTTGATCATCTGCACAGCCAGGCGAAGGTTGTCGGCTGCGTGAGGCGCATGCTGGTCGCCCAGGTGTGTGTCACTGAGCTGGACAACCGTGACCTGCGCGCGCGCGCCCAGTGGACTAAACAACGCACAAAGCAGGGGGAACAACAGAATTTTTTTCACACTTTTCCAATTCGTTCGAAAACTCTGCATTTGCTTTTCCATTTCGATGTTAGAAGCTGCTCCACAGGCGCGAGTTGCAGCCCTGTGCTGGACAATCGTTGCGCCGGAACTTATGGTATCGGTGAGCATCTAATTCCTATGCCAAACTTACAAACTGCAATCATGGGTGGCGGTTGCTTTTGGTGCCTGGAAGCGGTATTCGACAATCTGCACGGGGTTCAGACCGTGGAATCAGGTTACATGGGAGGCCATGTGGATCACCCCACCTATCGCCAAGTGTGTTCCGGCAATACCGGCCACGTCGAAGTAACCCGCATCACCTTTGACGCCGATGAAATCTCCTTCCCCGAGCTGCTTGAAGTTTTCTTTGCCATTCATGACCCCACTACCCTGAACCGCCAGGGAAATGACATCGGGACGCAATACCGCTCAGTGATTTTCTACACCTCAGAAGAGCAGCGCCGGCAGGCAGAAGAGGCCATCGAAACGCTGAATGCGTCGGGCGACTATCCTGACCCCGTGGTGACGGCAATCGAACCCGCGAAAGAGTTTTTTGTGGCGGAGGACTATCACCAGGAATACTTCGCCAACAATTCATATCAACCGTACTGCCAATTTGTAGTTGCGCCCAAGGTAAAAAAATTCCGGCAAAAGTTCGCGGAGAAGATAAAAGCCTAGGCACGGTCAGCCCACAACTCTCAATCCGGCTTCTCTCCTACGCCCCGTAGTCAGCATCCAACTACGTAAGCGCCGCAACACGTCTGAAATTCACAAACTCCGGGAGAATCGGAATGAAACGCACACTAACATTGCTATGCGCGCTCTTGTTTAGCTTCTCTATGGCGCTCGCTGCCCAGTCCAGTTCTGGACAATCGGACAACGACACGGCCAAGCAGAACAAGAAAGTGGCAAAAGCCGAAAAGAAGGAAGCCAAGGCCGCCGAGAAGGGCAAGGCGATGCGGCTGACAGGCTGGATCAAAGATGACAATGGCAAGACCGTCTTTGTCAACGACAAAGACAAACAATCGTGGGACATTGCCAATCCAGACGCCGTCAAGGGCCACGAAGGCCATCACGTGAAGGTGAAAGCGAAGCTCGACGAGGCTAACCATTCAATCACCATCGACAAGCTGACCATGATGCGAGCCAGTAAGCAATCGGGCGGTAAGCACAAGGCTGGGAAAAGCTGACGTTCGGTTTTTTTAGAGGCGGAGCAACCGGCTCCGCCTTTTTGTTTGCCGCAGTGTGCAATACGGCTGCCTCTGCGCTAATGTGGACATATGGCTCTTCCTAGAGGGGATCAGAAGCTGGTACAAATTGTGGACGCGGCCCTGGCCGATGCCGCGCGAAAGAGCGGGGCATGGCTGGTGTGCAGACCCGGATGTACCCAGTGCTGCGATGGGGTTTTCGCTATTTCGCAGCTCGACTCCGAACGGCTCCGCCACGGAATGCGCGAACTCGACCTCTCTGATCCCGGACGCGCTGCAAGTGTGCGACAGCGCGCACGTGCCTCTGTTGAGCGCCTCTCTCATAATTTTCCCGGCGACCTCAGAACCGGCATTCTCGCCACAGATGATTCCGCTGTCGCCCGCTTCAACGATTTCGCAGACGATGAGCCCTGTCCGGCTCTTGATCCCACAACGGGGCGGTGTGATCTTTATTCAGCTCGTCCTATGACCTGCCGCACCTTCGGTCCGCCTGTGCGGTCCGGTTCTGAAGGAGGTCTCGGCGTTTGCGAGCTTTGCTACCACGGTGCCACGGACGAGCAGATCGCCGCTTGTGAAATGGTGCCCGATCCTGACGGACTGGAACCGGCATTGATTCGCGAAGCAGAGGAAACAACCGGAGTGACTGGAGAAACGATCGTAGCCTTCTGCCTGGCTTCTTCTTGAAATTTTAAAATGGCGCTTTCGCCAAAATAGAAGCCCCACCGAGGGCGGGGCTTCTTGCAAGTATGGCATCCATCTCACTGGGCTGGAGTATGGAATTGCCCTTCCTTGCGGACCTCTTTCTCACGCGTCATGATTTTCCACGTGCAGGTTGAATTCGGTTTGAGACCGGTGAGGGTCACGCTGTGGTTGGTGGAACCGCCGCGCTCATACGCGATCTTGTCTTTGCCACCGCAGTTGTAATGTATGTCACTGGCGGCATTTTTGTTGGTTTCCCACTGTAGAGTTGCTGACGTTCCCGTCAGGTTAGCGACGTTCGGACCGGACGTGATGTGCACGGACCGCTCCATGGCCTCTTCCTTCGCGCTTCCTTCCGCCTGGGCCGTCTTGGCCTGGGCTTTCGCATCCTTGTCGCGGTCTTTATCTTTCGTTTGCGCCTGGGCCAGAGCGCCCGTGAGTGCAAGTGTCAAAACAAACAGCCAAATCTTCTTCATTGCAATCCCCTCTAGAACAGTTAGTGGGACGAGAGTGGCGGATCGCCAATTGTGATGCTTCTACTTTCCCGTATGCTGCTCAGCCTCCAATTCCGGCCAGAGCACCCGGATAGTTATCAATCGGTTACTAGAGCCAAACACGCACCAATGTGGGGAGTTGCGGTGAAATCGAGAGTCTCACCCGGAGCTTCCGCACGCATCAGTGATCCTGCGGGACAGATTACTCGTACCTAAGGGCGACCATTGGATCCACCCGCATGGCACGGCGAACAGGCACGTAGGAAGCCAGCAGGGACACACCTGCCAGCAGCACGACTACACCTGCGAACGTGAGGGGATCGCGGGCAGTCAACCCAAAACACATGCTCTGGATGACGCGGGCGCCGGAGAGCGCGCCGAATAATCCCAAGCCGATTCCTAACGCAGTCAACGTTCCTGCCTGTCTCATCACCATGCGCAATACGTCCGTACGTTGAGCACCAAGGGCCATGCGAATGCCAATCTCCCGGCTCCGTTGCAGTACCAGATAAGAAAGCACGCTGTACAGACCCACGGCCGCCAGAAGCAGCGTTAATCCGGCAAAACTGCCCAGCAACCATGTTTGCAGCGTTTCATCCTGCATGGAATCGGCCACCACTTCGGGCATGGTTCGCGGATTGAACAAAGCCAGAGAGCTGTCCAGAGTTCGCAATTGGGCGCGAGCGGAGGGCAGGATTGCCGTGGGATCGTTGTGTGTTTTGATCAGCAAATGCCCAAACGCGATTGGCCCCACCAGCGCTCTTGTGTATGGGTAGTAGGCCTCCGGCATCGGCTCTCCGCGTACGCTGCCGACCGTCACATCACCGACAACGCCGATTATGCGAAAGGTTCTTCCTCCGTTGCGATAGGTCTTGCCTACCGGGTCCTGATTGGGCCAGAAAGTCTTCGCCATGACGCGATTGATGATGGCAATGGAACTCAGCTCAGCGGGTACGCTCTTTAAATTGGGATTTTGCTTGTACAACTCCTCGACTTTCTGCTCGGCGGCGCCTTCACGATCCATGTCGGCAGGGCTGAAGTTGCTTCCGGAGAAAAACGGAATGCCCAGTGTGGCGAAGTAATCCGGCGTAACGTAGTTTTGCTCCACCAGCATCTGCCGGTGAGCAGGATCAGTATCTCCGTCAACTTTGATATATCCGTTGGTACCGCCTTCCAAGGGGAGTTCACTGGCAATGGCCGCAATGTCAACCCCCGGCATGCTGTGAATTCCTTCGAGGAAGCGGTCGAAAAACTTCCTGCGCGATGTCAGATCATCGTACTTGCCTTGCGGCAGCAGTGTAGAGAAGGTCACAACGTGGCTGCCCTCAAAGCCAGTCGGCGCATTTCTGAGGTTGTAGAAACTGCGCAGCAGCAATCCAGCGGCCGCCAGCAGCGTAAGAGATACCGCAATCTCGCCTACCACAAGCCCGTCACGGAACCAGCGGTTCCAGCCCGATGGACTCAGCACCGCTTGCGCCGTGGATTTCAATTCTTCACCCAGGTCAAGATTGGATGCTTGCAGGGCAGGAGCCAGGCCAAAAAGAACGCCCACAAAAACGCTCACCAAAACAGTGAACAGCAAAACCGTGACATCTACCTGGATTGGATTGGCTCGCGGGATTGGAAGTGTCTTGGCGTTCTGAACGAGGCTGACGAACCACCATGCCGCCCCTAAACCGACTACCGCGCCCGTGATGGACAATAAAATGCTTTCTGTCAGAAGCTGGCGGACAATGCGCCAGCGGCTGGCTCCCAGCACAGCGCGCAACGCGATTTCGCGCAAGCGACCAGTAGCGCGCGCCAGGAGAAGATTGGCCACATTTGCACACGCCACGAGGAGAACAAGCGCCACGGCTCCAAGCAGGATGAAAAGTTCCTGGCGATTATCGCCGGTATACTGCTCTTTCAAAGAGACGACAGTAGCGCCGATTTTGTCATTCGAGTCAGGATATTGATGCTCAAGATTTTTGGCGATGGTTGAGAGCTCTGCCTGGGCGGAGGCAACCGTTTGCTCCGGTTTTAACCTGCCAATGGCCAGCAACCAGTGCGAGCCGCGCTCATGCATGCCTTTCGCGCTCATGTCCTTGGGAACAAAAACCTCGCCGCGGCTGAACTTGAACCATCTCGGCATTATGCCAATCACAGAGTAGGGCTCGGCATCGAGTTCCAGCTTCTGGCCGATGACATCCTGCCTTCCGCCAAAAAATTTTTGCCACACAGCGTAGGTCAGCACCACGACGTGATCTTTACCCGGCTGGCTTTCATCGGGAGCAAACGTTCGTCCCACAATCGGATCAACCCCTAGCACAGAAAAGAGGTTTGTCTCCGCCTGGATCAGTACCAGTGATTGCGCCTCTCCGCTATTGCTGGCATTTACGCCCATGGGCCACGTGTAAACGCTCGTAGCCGCCAGCGTCTTAGTCTGTTTCTCCCAGTCGAGGTAGTCCGGTCCGGCGAACGGATAAGTTCCAGGCGCCGCTTCCGTTTCCCAGAGCTGGACGAGCCTGTCCTGGTCCTTGTATGGCAATGGACGCAGGAGCACCGCATTGATGATGGAGAAGATTGCAGTATTGGCTCCAATGCCCAGCGCCAGTGTGATTACCGCGACCGCAGTAAAGCCGGGACTTTTGCGCAGGTTTCGCGCGCCATAGCGGAGGTCTTGAAGTAAGGTTTCGAAAAAGGGCAAGCCGCGCTGCTCGCGATAGTTTTCTCGCGCCGAGCTAAGGCCTCCTGCTTTGATGAGTGCCACCCGGCGCGCCTCTTCCGGGTTCATGCCCGAGCGGATGTTGTCTTCAACCTGCATAGCCAGATGGCTCGCGAATTCCTGTTCCATCTCCCAGTCACGGCGTCTGCCATTGAACAGCCCACCGAAACGAGCCATGAATGCCCTTATCGTCTTCATCCCTGCTCCTCCGGAGAGAGGAAGCGCGCCAGGATGTTTGTGGCCTGCTCCCATTCCCGAGCCTCTTTTTTGAGCTGTGCACGTCCGGTGCGGGTTAGGCGATAAAAGCGCGCGCGGCGGTTGTTTTCAGAAAGGCCCCACTCTGACGTGATGAACCCCTCCTGCTCCAGCTTCAGCAGCGCGGGATAAAGCGTTCCGTAGTTCAGCGAAAGTTGATCACCGCTGATTTGCTCGATGCGCCTTGCAATCCCATACCCGTGCTGCGGTCCCATGCTCTCCAGGGTTTTGAGCACCATCAATGCCAGCGTCCCCTGCCAGACTTCAGATTTATCGCCCATCCAGATCTCCTATGGTTTCACCATAGGAGTATGCCCCTTCTCCTATGGGAAAACAAGAGGAACAAGAGGTTGGACGGGCCGGCAGCTAAATTGGAAGCGGGGAATTCTCCAGACGGACTGCGCGAAAAGGATGAGGAGCTGACGCGATATCTGCTGATCTAAGCAGAAATCCCGCCTTTACGCCCCGGCAGAACTCCCCTAAAATGAAATGAAGGCCGACGTAGCTCAGTTGGTAGAGCAGTCGATTCGTAATCGACAGGTCATCGGTTCAAGTCCGATCGTCGGCTCCATCGTTTCTGTCGCTCCGCTCCAACACCGCTTAGAGTTCCCCTTCCGCCCAACCAGATCCTTTGGTGCTCCTGTGGCAGCGGGCTCGGCGCGCAAGTCGGCCTTCCCCTTAAACTCCGGGCTCGCCGCGCAAGTCGGCCGCGCCCTTAAACTCCGCCCTTCACTGCTTCTGTCGCTCCGCTCCAACACCGCTTAGAGTTCCCCTTCCCCCCAACCAGATCCTTCGATGCTCCTGTGGCAGCGGGCTCGGCGCGCAAGTCGGCTTGGCCAGCAACTCCGGTCGACGCCACTTACGCGCACTCGAGACCCGCGCCAGGACCGTACGAACGCTTCCACATCGAACCAGGTTTGCGTCGGGTTTTCCACACCTGTTCGCCACTTTGCCCTTGCTATTTGTTGACAACATTGGCAATAATGCCTTTGTAGCGCTTGAGATAGGTCGCACTACAAGGCCAATAGTGGAACGCTATCATCGAGAGGACGTACTCCGAATCCTTCGCATTACGGCGCGACAGCTGACTGGCTGGGAAAAAGCCGGTCTGTTCCCTGTCAAAAACGTTTATTCCTTTTTTGACCTCCTGCAAATCAAAAAGCTCCGCGACCTGCGTGCCAAACGCGTGCGCTCCGCGGTAATCCGAGATTCACTACGCGCCATGCAACAGCAGGTGGCCGGGATGGAGAATCCTCTTCTGGAGGCGGGCACCTTCACCACTCGATCCCGCGTGGTATTCCGCCACCACGGAGCTGCCGTGGAGCCTATTGCGGGCCAGTTTGTGATGGACTTCAGCCAGCCGCAGGTGCTGGAGCCAGCCAAGATTCACGCTATGCGTTCCGCCGAGACCGCATCAGAATTCTTCACGCGCGGCGTCTCCCTGGAAGAAGATCCCAAGTCACACAACGAGGCCATTGAATCCTATAAACACTGCCTGGAACTCGACCCCACGCACGCGGCGGCCTATATCAATCTGGGCACGCTCTATTACAACCAGCACGACTATGTGATGGCGGAGCAGCACTACCGCAAGGCAATTGAGGTTGACCCGCGTTATGCGCTTGCTTATTTCGACCTGGGCAATGTGCTGGATGAAACCGGCCGCCTCAACGAAGCGATCAGGGCCTATCAGGCAGCCATCTCACTCGCGCCTACCTATGCGGACGCCCATTACAATCTGGCGCTCGCTTATGAGAAATCACGCCAGCCGCGCAAGGCCCTGCGCCACTGGCAGACGTACTCCCGCCTTGACACGATGGGCCCGTGGTCTATCCACGCAAAAAACCAGATCAAAAAGATTCTGGCAGCCGACCGGCTGAAAGTTGTGACGAAGAAGAGATAGTTCCTACCGTACTCTCCTCCGCAGCCCCGAGCGCAGCGAGCATCCCTATAACCTGTTACGCTCTTCCCATGGACCCTCGCTACGCCTCGCAAATTCAGCGTTGCGAAACACAGCTAAACGGCTTTTTCAGGGAAGTGCTTTCCGGAGTCTCCACCGACCTTACGCGCCGAATGCTTCCGAACAAATGGTCTGCGCACGAAAACCTGGCCCACCTCGCCCGCTACCACGAGGTTTTTCTCCAGAGGATCAATCGCATACTGAACGAGGACAAACCTGTTTTTGGCAGATACCGCGCAGAGGATGATCCGGAATGGGAGTTCTGGCGGCAGCGATCGCATCGTGATCTGCTCGACAGATTAGCGACTATGCGCGAGCAACTCGTTTTGAGGCTCAAGTCGTTATCTGATCAGGATTTTCAACGCGGCGGAGTTCACCCGAAATTCGGCGAGATACAGTTGTCACAGTGGTTCGAGTTCTTTCTGGTGCATGAGGGGCATCATTTGTACCTCATCTTTCAGCAGGTCAGAATGCTTCAACAGCCAGCTTCAGGTGACTAAAACGCCATCAGGATTCTGATGTCCCTGACGTTATTCCCTGTCGGCCCAGTTTCTATCAAGTCACCGAGACTTTCAAACAGAGGAAAGGCATTGAACCCGCTGAGATGCGCGGCGGCATCAAGACCGGCCGCTCGGGCTCGCTCCACCGTGGTGCCATCCGCCACAGCTCCGGCCGCCGGGCTGGTGCCATCTATTCCGTCCGTGCCCGCGCTGAGCACAACCATGTTTTCGCCGGCAATTTTTTGTGCGCAATATAGCGCGAAATGCTGGTTGCGGCCGCCGATCCCCGCATTTCCGCTGACCTTCACCGTGACCTCGCCGCCGGAGACGATGCAGGCTTTGCTGACTCCACGCTTCATCTCGCGCAAACGGCCCAGCAAGTAATCGGCAGCTTTGGCGTAATCCCAGTCGTCGCACGAGTGGTCGATCTCGACGGCAAAGCCATGCCGCGACACAGCAGCGGCGGCAGCTTTCTCGGCGGTTTCATTCGATAAAATCTTCCACCAACGCGCGCGAGCGAACGCCACATCGTCCTGCTTGGGTGTCTCTTCCAAAGCGTGACGCTCAAACAGTTCCCGAACTGATGCTGGAAATTCCGGCAGCAGCCTGTAATCGTTCACAATTCGATAACAATCATCGAGTGTGCTGCTGTCCGGCATGGTGGGCCCCGAAGAAAGCGCATCCAGCGCGTTCTCCGGCACATCGGAAACCATGATGGAGACTTGTTGCGCCGGATAAGCAGCCCTGGCCATGCCCCCTCCTTTGGTGGCAGAAACATGTTTGCGCACGGCATTGATCTGCGCGATGGGCGCTCCGGAAAGCACCAGTGACTTGTAGGTAGCTATCAGATCCGGCAGCGAGATCTCATCGTCCACGGGCTTCTCTACCGCCGCCGACCCGCCGCCGCTAATGAGGAAAATGGCCAGAGCCTTCTCGTCAAGTGCATCTAATGATTTAAGGATCGCCTCCGCCGCCCGCATGGATTCTTCATTGGGCTGCGGATGACCTCCGGCAAAGTAGCGGTAGCCGGGGAGCTGGTAAGGATGCGCTGTTGGATCTGCGACGATTCCCTGCACTGTCGGGCCGACTTGGCGCGCCAGAATTTCCGCCAGCCGGTGTCCGGCCTTGCCGATCGCAATCGCGAGCACGCGCGAATAGGATTTGAGGTCGTAGAGGTCTTCGCAGACACGCAGCACGCCGCGGTCATACTGCACGTGGCGCTCAAACGCCTCACGTATGCCTGCCTTGCTCAGCGCTTCCAGAAAGATCTCTCGTGCCAGCGAACGCATGGTGTGCGCCAGTGACATCAGCTCCCCTTCACAGCTCCAGGGAAATTCTTGCTGATCCATTCCTGAATGGCATCCTGCAATTCCGGCAGGTGCCCTTCAAAAAAGTGATCTGCGGCTTCGACTAGCCGCAACTCTTTCGGCTCGGCAGCCGCTGCCACAACCTCGCGCAGCTTTTCCTTCGGGCTGTACTGGTCGAGTGCTCCGCTCACAAACAGCTTGGGCCGGCCGCAGTCGTGCAGGAACTGGTAAGTATACACACGACCCTCGGCAGCAACTGGAGTGCCGAGTGAGATCAGGCCAACAACGTTCGGATCAGGACAGGCGGCGCGCAGGCCGGTGGCGGCGCCAAAAGAGAATCCGCAAAAAATGATCGGCAGATGATATTCGGAGTAGAGCCAGTTGAGCGCAGTGCGTACATCATCCACCTCGCCGTGCCCGCGATCGTGCTCGCCTTCGCTCAGACCGGCGCCGCGAAAATTGAAACGCAGCACCGGAAGTCCGAAACCGTGCAGCGCCTTCATGGCCCGATACACGACCTTGTTGTGGACAGTGCCGCCATACAAAGGATGAGGGTGGCAAACCAGCGACGAGAAATGCGCGTTCGGTCGGCCTTCATTCAGCAGCGCCTCGAGCCGACCGGCCGGGCCGGAGAGGAAAAAGGATTTGAGTCCAGCGGGCACATTATCTTTTACACGAAAAATGAAATTCGCACCAAACCAGAACCTTTGAAACACAGAGGAACGGAGGAAGCAGAGGAGTGAACCAAGGGGTGCATGAATGAGAATCTGCGAGAGCTGTGCCGTTCTCATTGGCGAAACATCGGGCTTCTTCAAACTTCTTGGATTACAGTCGAACTCCTTCTTTGGCTCCTTCGTTTAATCCGTTCCTCTGCGTCTCAAAGAGTTTTGGGTGCCTCCGTGTCTCCGTGCCTCCGTGGTGGATTTTATTTATCCTGTATTCGGAATTTATGGACCCTATAAAGCTCACGCGCAGGCTTGTGGACATCGAATCGATCAGCGGCAATGAGGGCGCTGTTGGGGCGGAGCTGTACGATGAGCTCTGTCGCCTCGGTTATACCACGCACAAAATGCCGGTAGCGCATGAGCGATTCAACGTTCTCGCCACGCTGGATGACGTTCCTGCACAGATCGTCTTCTCGACGCACATGGACACAGTTCCGCCCTTCATTCCTTCGTCGGAAGACCACGACAACGTTTACGGCCGGGGCTCGTGCGATGCCAAGGGCATTATCGCCGCGCAAATTGCCGCCTGCCAGCGTTTGCGCAAGGAAGGCGCCGCCGTGGGAATGCTGTTCCTGGTCGGCGAGGAGCGCGACAGCCTGGGAGCAAAGGTCGCCAATGAATCACCCATCGGCAGCCGCTTCATGATTAATGGTGAACCAACCGATAACAGGCTGGCAGTCGCATCGAAAGGAGCTTTGCGCGTGGAAGTGACAGCACGCGGAAAGATGGCACACTCGGCCTATCCCCATCTCGGCGACTCGGCCATTGAGAAACTGATTACGGCGCTCGATCGCTTGCGGAAAATGAAGCTGCCTGAAAATCCAGGAGTGGGGCCATGTACGCTCAATATCGGGATCATTGAGGGTGGACGAGCGCCGAACGTGATTCCTGATTTTGCGAAAGCTCAACTGCTCTACCGCCTGGTGGGCGCGTCAGACGAACTGCGGCGACAGATCCCTCAAATCGTGGCCGGTCTGGCCGAAACGGAAGTGGTGCTCGAGATTCCTTTCATGAAGCTGCAAACCGTCCCGGGGATTGAGACGATGGTTGCCGCATTCACCACGGACGTCCCCGCGTTGAACAGATGGGGGACGCCCATGCTGCTTGGTCCCGGATCAATCCATGTAGCGCATACCGACCGCGAGTTCATCTCCAAGAAAGAGCTGCGTGAGGCCGTGGACTTGTATTGCCGCGTAGCGAAGCAGGTGCTGGCCAGCTAGGTCATTCGATAGATACGGTCAGCGCGAGCGGACCATGCGTTCGCGCTTACTTGCTCGCCCCGCAATGGCACTTCCGCTCGCCTGAGCAGCAGTTCCCCGGCTCCGCCAGCTTGCCGTCCGGCCCGATGCACGTCTGCGTGAGCCCACACCAGAACAAGCCATCACCCGAACGCGGTACCGTGGGATCCGGCTCCGACCATATGTATTGACTCTTCCAGTGCAGGGCGGAGCACAGGCCAGGGCGGTCAGTGTTGAAACGATCAGATATGTTGCTCATGCTGCGCCTCCTTCTGCGCCCGCCGCTTTCAGAATGGCCCGTTTGACCGCCACGCGCGCTAGATGTATCTTGGCTGCGTTGTGTCCCAGGCTCTTTGCCTTGGCTACGGCCGCCTTGGCGGCTTCGTCGGCCGTTGCCTGGGTAATGGCTTTTCCCTTCAGCGCTTCTTCTGCCTCGGCAGAAACCCACGGCACCGGAGCTACATGTCCCATGACCACGCGCGCGCTCTGGATGGTTCTTCCGTTCATCTTGAGCGCAACAGCGGCGGTGGCGTAAGGCCAATCGAACGCCTCTTTTTGCCGGATCTCATAGTGCGCTGCACGCACGCCCGGCGCCGGAGGAACGATCACGTCAGTGATGAACTCATTCGGCCGAAGATCGTGTTCCCGTTCAGCTTCCGATTTCGGGATTACAAAAAACTTCTCCAGCGGAATCTCGCGCTGCCCGCGTGGGCCCAGAATCCGCACTCGAGCATCGTAGGCGATGAGCACGGGCGCAATGGTGGACGGGCTCACGAAATACGCCGGGCCGTCGTTGCCAAGAATCGCGTGATAGCGGTTATCACCCTGGAGGACGAGCGACTTGCCATTCTTATCGAGCGCCAGCAAGCCGTGCCCGGTGCGGAAGTACCAGCAGCGCGGTCGTTGGCAAAGATTGCCGGCAATGGTGGCGACGTTGCGGATTTGTGGGCTAGCCGCGTCCCCGGTGGCATCGGCCAGCATGGGATGGTGCTGCTTGATTTGCGAGGCAGCGGAGATCTGGTCCAGCGTGACCAGTGCACCCATGTGTAGCGCGCCGGCCTGGTTGCTGATGGCATGAATGCCGGCAACTTGCTTGATGTTCACCAGCCGTTTCGGGGTCGTGATGTCGTCCTTCATGAGCGAAAGCAGATCGCTGCCGCCCGCGAGGATTTCCGTCTCACCCCAGGTTTGGCCCAGCAGCCCGGAGACCTCTTCTTTGCGTGTTGGTGACGCGTAACTAAACGGCCGCATGGCTGCCTCCTTCATTCTCGTTTAGTGCCGCCACCACGCGATCCGGCGTTATGGGCATGAACGGCACGCGCGCGCCAATTGCGTTGGCTACTGCGTTTGAAATGGCCGCCATGGGACCGACAGTCGGCGGCTCGCCCAAGCCAATCGGCCCACGCTCATCATAGCCTTTGCCTGTCATCATGTGCACCACCAGTTCGCCCACGTCGCCGATGCCCGCAAGCCGGTAGAAATCCATGTTCGGGTTGAGCATGGCGCCGGTGGTCGGGTCCATGATCTTCTCTTCGTAGAGCGTGCTGGCAATGCCCATGATCATGGCGCCGTAGACCTGGCTTTCCGCGGTTTTCATGTTGATGATGAGCCCGCAATCTTGCGCGCAAACCATTTTGTTCATTTTGACAATGCCGGTTTCCGTGTCCACGCTGACGTCGGCCATTACGGCTCCGCCCACGCCGCTGGAAATCAAATCGCCCGGCCCGGGATTCTTACCCAGCACCTGGATGGGCTGCGTACCAAGGCGCGCGCATGCATCTTTCCAATTCATGCTTCGCGACGGAGCTGATTTTACGCGGATCACCTGGTTGACGATTTCCAGCTCCTGCGGCTGAGCATTCAGGGCAGGCGCCACTTTGGCCAGCAGTTGATCGCGCGCGTCCACCGCTGCACGGCGCGTGGAAGAGCTAACGCCGCCGATGGTCGTGCTGCCGCCGGAGCCGCCGTCCGGTGGATATTCGTTGTCGCCGATGTTGAGTTGGATCTTGTCAATCGGCAGACCAAGCGTGTCACCGGCGACCATCAAAATTGCCGTCCGTGTGCCTGTGCCCAGGTCCTGGCTTCCCATCTTGATGTCGACGGAGCCATCGGGATGAATGGTCAGCGCACAATTGCTATTGTGCCCGCGACCACCCCATGTGTGGATCGCTACGCCAAGTCCGCGCTTCACCACTCCCGACCCGCCCTGATTGCGAGGGTGCCAGTTCTTCTTCCAGTTCATAAGGTCGGAAGCAATGGCCAGCTCTTCGCGATAGACATCCGCGCGTTGCGTGAGCGAGAGATTCTTCAGCAGCAGCTCTACCGGATCCATGTTCAGCTTGGCCGCCAGATCATCCAGCGCGGCCATGGTGATCAGGCAGCCCTGTGGATGGTTGGGAGCGCGCCAGGCGCGCGCCGGACCGATATTCGTCAGCACAGCAACATGTTGCTTGCGCTGGTTGGGAATCTCGACTACATACGGCATGGGTGGCGGCCCACCACCACCCGGACCACCAGTTCCCCAGGACTCCGATTCCCACGCCAGCAGTGTGCCGTCTTTCTTCGCGCCCACTCGCACATGCGCGTACCCCGAAGGCCGGCATCCAGCCACTTCCAATTCCGGAGCACGCTCCAGCATATAGCGCACCGGCTTCCCTCCGGCTTTGCGCGACACCTCAGCCGTGTATGCGCCCCACCTATCGATGCCGAATTTGCTGCCGAAACCGCCCCCAATATGGTCTTGGTGCACATGAACATTGCCGGCTGGAATCTTCAGCGCCTGGGCAAACTGTCCGGCCAGGCCAGACACATTCTGGGTGGAAATATGCGTGAACAAATGTTCCTTGTCCGGCCATTCTGCAATTGACCCATGCGTCTCCAGACAGCAGTGCGTGATTACCGGACAGCCGTATACGCCTTCAGAAACCACTTCTGCCTGTTTGAATCCCTGGTCCGGATCCCCCTTGGTCTGTTCCGCTTCCTTGCGATATCTTTTTTCCGCCTTATCTTCCGAGGGCTTCACCTGCGCCGCCTGCAACGCGGAAATCACGCTTTCACTTACCTCGTTCTCCCGCAATCGATCAAGCAGCCGCTTTTCCGGCTTGAAGGTGATGCCTCGCGTCTGAAGGGCAGAGATAATTTGTGGGTCCGGCGCGTCATTGCGCAACATGGTGATGAAGTCTTCCTGGTCCATGGGACCGTGCTCTTCCGGCACGTTCTTCGGCTGGGTGAAATCATCTACAAAGTGCGGCAGAGGCTCGTATTCCACCTTCACGGCTTTCAGCGCATCTTCGGCTGCGCCTTCATCTGTGGCAGCAACCACTACGATGTCATCGCCAGCCCAGTGGATCTCTGTTCCCGGACTCTGGATCACATGCACCGCAACCACACCCGGCATCTTTTCCGCCGCAGAGGTATCCACGCTCGACACTTTGGCGTGCGCATAAGGACAGCGCACGACTTTGCCGTACAGCATGCCGGGCCGGTGGACGTCATAGGTGTACTTGGCGCGACCAGAGGATTTTGCCGGACCGTCCACCCGTGACACGCGTTTTCCGATGAGGGTGCGCTCGCCGGCGTCGGGCCATGTGTATTTCGTAGTTTCGTCGGCCATGGTTTACGCTCCCTTCGTAGTTTTGGCAGCCTGCAACACCGCCAGTCGCATGCCTGCGTAGGTTCCGCAGCGGCAGAAGTTTCCGCCCAATCCGTGCTTCACGTCTTCCAGCGTGGGATTGGGCTTGCGGTCAAGCAGAGCTTTGGTGGCCATCACGAACCCGGGAGTGCAGAACCCACACTGCTGGGCATCATTGTCCACAAAGGCCTGTTGAATGGGATGGAGTCTGCCCGGCTCGCCAAGAGCTTCGATTGTCGTAATCTCATGCCCTTGCGCGTCAATGGCCAGCACAGAGCACGAATAAACCGCCTTGTCGTCCATCAGGACCGTGCAAGCGCCGCATGTTCCACGATCGCATACGCGCTTGGCCCCTGTGAGCTCGAACTTATCGCGCAATGCATCAAGGAGTGTCAAGCGCGGCTCGAGCTGCGCGTTCATCTTTTTGCCATTGACGCTCAGCGTGATCGGAACTTTGCCGGGACCGAGTTCGCGGACTTGATCTGCCGCGGCTAGCGCCGATACTTCGTTGACCAGCGGGACCGCCGCGGTCACGCCGGAAATTTTCAGAAAGTCGCGCCGGGACACCCCTGCGCTGGATGAAGATGATGAACGTTTTTTTGATTTCGTGCCTTTCTTTTTTTCAGGCAGGTCGTCCACTGGGGGCCTCCGTGCATGCAGCGTGGAATTGCCGCGTCTTGGGAAACGGAGAATTGTAACTCTCCAGCGTTGCGCGTGTCTTGTCTTTACAGATTAGAACAATGCAGGAGAGATCTCTGCTTGCTGCAGGCAGGTGTGGTAAAGGCACTCTGCCGGGACTTCTTCTTCATGAATCACAGGCACAGTGAAGAGTGTCTGGGCCAGACGGCTTTCAATAGAGCTACAGGGCCGGAGTGTCATATCCGGAGTAACTTGTGCGCTCGCATACTCCCGGATATTGTTGCGAACAACAGCGGGCTGTTACAGGCCCTTGAAGGAGCTATCCATGGCCGCCGGAGATATCACGTTTATTGAATGCCCTTTCGGAGATCTCTTCCCAGTGCGCAAGACAGCATCACGCGCCTGGGACTTCCAGAAGATGGAATGCCCGCGCTGCGGGCACAAGTTTGAACTGCTGCTGGAGGAGTCTGTCGAAAGACTGTCGGCAGAAGCCGTCGCAACCCAGTGAAGCCAGCTTAGGAAACCAACGGCAATTGGGGCGTGGCCCTGGTTCGCATCTTCTCGCTATCCTTCTTTGCGGAAAATCGGCCGAATTTGCGCCGGCATGTTACCCTGTCCCGTTTCCATCGGACCTAGAAATGAATCAACGGCACAGGAACCATATCGATCTACAGGCAACGGCCCGGCAGATCATGCTGGAAAACGGCTTTGAACCCGACTTCCCGCCGGAAGTACACGAGCAAGTGGCGGAGATCCAACGCACGCCGCCACAGGTCACGCCCTCTGCTGACGTTCGCGATCTCCGTTCCCTTCTCTGGTCATCTATCGATAACGACACCTCGCGAGATCTCGACCAACTGGAAGTCGCAGAAAAGCTCAACGACGGTTCAATCAAGGTTCTGGTGGCGATCGCCGATGTTGACGTTTTTGTGCCGAAGGACTCCCCCATCGACCGGCACGCAGAGCGCGAGACCACTACGGTCTACACGGGCGTGCGCAATTTTCCCATGCTGCCGGAACAGCTTTCTACAGCGGCCAGTTCCCTGCTGGAGAATGGTGACAATCTCAGCGTGGTGACTGAATATGTGGTGGCTGACGGCGAAGTGACACGACACCAGATTTATCGCGCGCTCGTCCGTAACAAAGCTCAGCTCGCTTACAACGCAGTCGGGGCATGGCTGGAAGGGCGGGGCGCACCTCCGCCAAAGGTCGCGGCATCGCGGGAGCTCCAGGCGCAACTCAAGCTGCAGGATGAGGCAGCCCAGGCGCTGAAAAGCAGCCGCCATCGTCACGGGGCGCTCGATATAGAAACCATTGAAACGCATCCGGTGGTGCTCAACGAGCAGATCGTGGACCTGGAAAAGCAGGAGAAGAACCGCGCTACCGAATTGATTGAAGATTTTATGATCGCCGCAAATGGCGTGATGGCCGTGACACTGGCAGACGCAAAGATTTCATCCATTCGCCGGGTAGTGAGAACGCCGGAGCGATGGGACCGAATCGTCGCATTGGCTGATCAACATGGGGCCAGGCTCCCGGCGCAACCGGATTCAAAAGCCTTGAACGACTTCCTTGGGCAGCAAAAGAAAGCCGACCCTGACCATTTCGCAGACCTGTCCTTGGCAGTCATCAAGTTGATGGGGCCGGGAGAGTATGTGGTGGAGCGTCCCGGCGAACCTGCCCCGGGCCACTTTGGCCTTGCTGTCCAGAACTACACTCACTCCACGGCCCCGAACCGCCGTTTTGCGGACGTGGTGACGCAACGTTTGATCAAGAACGTGATGGCAGGAAAATTCACTCCCTACTCTGACGATGATCTCAGTAGCGTTGCGCGCAACTGCACCGAGAAGGAAGACGCAGCGCGCAAAGTGGAGCGCGCCATGAGCAAACGAATTGCAGCGGTAACCATGAGCAACCGCATTGGCCAGACATTTGACTCCATCGTCACCGGCGCCACCCCGCATGGGACTTTTGTCCGCGTTCTCAAGCCGCACGTAGAAGGCATGCTGATGCATGCTCGAGGCGAAGACGTCGGCGACAGGCTGCGCGTAAAGCTGATCAATACCGATCCGGAGCACGGCTATATCGATTTCGTTCGCGCATAAAAGTGTCCGGCGGAACTGCCGCACCCTTAATCTTTAAAGCGTCCGACTCTGCGGGTTTCATCGCTTCCCGTGCCAAGCCGGCCGGAGCATCACTAAAGTAACTGGCGATGAATTTGCTCCTGTCTATATTTCATGAGCTTTTCCTAACCCTTATACAGCAGTAGTCGCATCACAGACTTAGCAGTACGGTTCAGCTCTAAACGTGGCAAACAAGACAGTTTGAATCTGTGATTCGTGGAACCTCACGACCCCAGACGCGATCTGCTCTCGTGTAATTATTGCAAGTTGCTGGAAAATAATTCATCCCCCCGGGAGAGGCTCATGGACGACTTTCAGAAATGGCTCGAGGCTGCCGCTGCTATTCAAGAAGACATTCAGTACCTGAAAGATTCGTTGAGCGAACGCGACCTCGCTGCCCTGCAAACGGCGCTCTCTGTGTATATGAAGAACGCCCGGACGGGAGAACGCTGGCCGGAACCAGACGACCTCTACTGCATTGAAGAGCTTTCGAGAGGTCCTCAAACCGTAATCAGCACAGCGACGCGGACGGACTACAAACTGGCTTGCTGAACATGGGAATGCATCATGAAGAAGTTGAGGGTCATTGTTGCGGATGAGGAGCCAATCTCCTCCAGCCTGCTGAGATCTTCGCTCTCCTACTGGGGCTGTGATGTCGTCAGAGTCCACAGCGAAGATGAAGCGCGAACCGCGCTGCAAGCGGGCAACGTGGACATTTGCATCCTCAATTGGGACCTCAGCGGCTTCAACTGCCTCAACCTTTGTCAGTGGATTCGCCACGCCGAACTCAAACGCGAACCTCACATCATCGTTTTGATGGAAACGGCCTCACGCGAAAATATCCGCGCCGCATACCGGGCCGGCGTGAATGACTATCTGACCAATCCGTTCCGGGTAGAAGAGCTTCGCAGCCGAATTTCCGCGGTCGCCGCCAGGGTGTCGCAAATGGACTCCGTCCACTGGCAAGCTGGGCGCCTTGACCCGCTCGAGTGCTACCGCCTGAACCTGGCCTTCCACACCAACACCTACAGCCGCGTTTAGCGCCGTCCCTCGCAGCCGGCCATCCCCATAAGTATCTGAATGGCCGCGCCTGGAAAGACCACGCGCGGCCCGATTCGACTTGGATTCAAAACACCCTGCTGCGCGCGGCTTGCTGTTCGCGGGAAGCGATCACTGGCCCATGAAAGCCGGATTCAACCAGGATTTTGCGCAGCCGCTCCAGGCACCGGCCTCGAACAAAGCCGATGGAGCCTGTGGCGAGCCCGAGCCGCCGCGCTACTTCGGCGTACGGCAATGGCGGCTGTTCAAAGAATAGAAGCCGCACCAGCTCAGCGCAACGGGGCGGCAGTTTCTCCACCACCTCACGCACAATCTGCTCCTGCTGAATTTGCAGAACGCTTTCCGGAACCGCTGCCAGCTCTTCCGCCACTTCCGGCTCCATGGCGTCCAGTTCGAGGTGGTTCGATTGTTTTTTCTTCCAGCGATAGGACTGGCGCACGGCTACGGTTATCAACCATGACCGTAGCGAATCCGTATTCTTCAATTGAGCCAAACTGTTGAGCACCTCTATGCAGACAGACTGAAACACGTCGGCAGCATCTTCCGGGCTGGCGCCGTACTTAAGCGGGATCGAATAGATAAGCCTCTTGTACTTGTCAATCAAGATTTCCCAGGCCTGCTGATCGCCTCTAAGGCACATGGCAACCAGGCGGGCGTCTTCTGTATTGATAGTTTCGCCGCAACGGGCGCATAACGGGGAACAGGGGTCGCCATCTTCCTGACTAACAGGCACTTCTTCCTGCGGGACAATAGCTGTAAACACGGGTTCACAGAACTCGGTGGACTTCATTTTTCCATTCCTTTTTTGGCTCAACAGCAACGGGTTTCATGCCGGCAGACACAAGCCGGAATGAATACTGGCCAGGAGTACAGAACAGCAAAACTACGTGCGCCTGACCAACAGACACACTTCGGGAATGGAGAACGAATCAGTTTCTTAGAGGCGGGGAGAAAACAGCGGAAGCGGAATGAACTCCTGCGAGTTCAAATTCCACCGTATGCAGTGGAACCATGTGCCGGCGGAACGCGGCCATGATCAGCTCCGGGAGCAGCGTGGCCACTCCAACGAAGACCAGAAACATCCCGATCAGAGCCAAAGCGAAGATCATCTGCAGCTCAATGTCATCGGTGGACCGGGGAAAGGCATCGAAACTATCAAGCTGCATGAAAGGCGAAACGAGTACCATCACCGCGATCAAACACAGAACAACTTGGCGCAGCCGGTTGAGCATGGGTACTCTTTCGCTTTCCAGCCCGACTATACCACCTTGCCAAAACTATCCCAAGCACTTTTTGGCTTCGTGAGCAGGAGGTGTCGCAGCACGACGTGTAACTTGCTGAAAGTAAGAGATCTTACGAACATGTTTGGCAATTCAAATCCTTTCCTTCGGCTCCCAATTATCAGAAACGCTAATAAAGGTTGGCGAAGCTATGAAATGAAACTATGCAAAAGCGCCAAGGTAAAAACCGTTCCGTGGCCATTTCGGCGCGGCGACAATAGGAAGACGAAGCATGACTTATAGCCAATCCGTGTGGGCTAAAATCGGAGGTTCGCCTGGAAGATCAATGCTGTCCTGCATCGAGCCGGAGAGGAGCTCGTAGGGTGCTCCTCCCCTTTTGCTTCAATGAGCTTAATATCTGCCGTACATTTGGAACGGGGAACTGTCCAGATCAAGCCCCAGTTGAAGGCGAGCGCCTTCTGACATGCGGCCAGGATGCCAGGGTGGTTCAAAAACGACTTCAACATTGACCTGATTGACGGAAGGTAGAGTGGCGATCTGCCGCTGAATATCTGCCTTGAGCACATCGGCCATGCCGCAGCCCGGGGCCGTCATGGTCATCTTGATATCGATGTTGTGGCCGCTGCCCGCGGAAGTAATCTGGCAGTCGTAGATCAGGCCCAGGTCAACCACGTTTACCGGAATTTCCGGATCGTAAACTGTGCGCAGCCGGTCCCATACCAGCTTCTCGCTGAAGTCGCCAGGGGAGGCTTGCGCCTGCGCTTCTTCTGGGCTAATGCCCAAAGCATCGGCATCTTTGGCGTCGAACCGGAGCATGTATCCCATGTCGGTCATTACGGTATAGCTTCCGCCCAGCGCCTGCGTAAGCCTGACCTTGGTGCCCGCGTGTACAGGATATTGAATGCCACTGGGAATCTGGGTGGCGACCGCGTCGCGCGTGGTAGTGGTTGTATCGCCCGATTTCAATCATCCCTCCTGTACGCCGTTACTCCGTGGAAACCGCCTGTTGCTCTCCACGCAACGCGGCCCGCATTGCATGCCAGGCCAGAGTGGCGCATTTTACGCGCAGCGGGTATTCCGATACGCCTGCGAAAACTGCAAGCTTCCCAAGCGAATCCGGCGCGACGCCGTGCCCGGTCACAAGGTCATGAAAGCGCGTAAACAGCGCCTCCGCATCAGCGGTCGACTTGCCTTTGAGCGCCTGCGTCATCATCGAAGCTGAAGCCTTGGAAATGGCGCATCCGGCTCCCTGAAAAGCAATCTCGGAGATCGCCCCGTCCTTCACCGTCACGAAGATGGTGTAGTGATCGCCACACAACGGGTTATAACCCTCCGCCTTGTGGTTTGCCGATTCCAGCACCCCATAGTTGCGAGGCTTCTTGCTGTGCTCCAGGATCACTTCCTGGTAGAGGTCCCGTAGCTCGCGAACGTCCGCCATCAGCCCAGCACCTCGCGCACTTTGTGAATGCCGCGCACCAGAGCGTCCACTTCTTCACGCGTGTTGTACAAGCCGAAGGAGGCCCGCACAGTGGCGGGTATGTTGTAGCGCTGCATCACCGGCTGAGCGCAGTGATGGCCGGTTCGCACGGCAATGCCTTCGCTGTCGAGAATGGTTCCGATATCGTGCGGGTGAATGTCTTCCATCACAAATGAGAGCACACCGGCTTTTTCTCGGGCTGTTCCGATGATGGCCACGCCCGGGATCTTCTCGATTTCACGTGTGGCGTAGGCCAGCAAGTCAGCTTCGTGCTCCTCAATCTGCTCGAGGCCTAGCTGGTTCAGGTACTCGATGGCCGCTCCCAGCCCGATGGTGTCAGCAATGTTCGGTGTGCCCGCTTCAAACTTGTAGGGCAGCCGATTGTAAACAGTTTTATCGAAGGTGACCGAGGCAATCATGTCACCGCCGCCCTGCCAAGGCGGCATGGCTTCCAGCAGCTTCGCCTTGCCATACAGGAAGCCGATACCCGTGGGCGCGTACATCTTGTGGCCGGATACGGCGTAGAAGTCGCAATCGAGGTCCTGGACATCAACCTTCATGCGCGGCGCTGCCTGCGCGCCATCCACCAAAACGGGGATGTTCCGCGCGTGCGCCATGCGGACAATCTGCTTGATCGGGTTGATGGTGCCCAGCGCATTTGAGAGATGGCCAACGGCGACGATCTTCGTCCTGCCGCTCAACAGCTTTTCGAACTCGTCCAGAAGCAGTTCGCCGTGTTCATTGATAGGCGCCACGCGAAGCTGCGCGCCTTTTTCATCACACAGGATCTGCCAGGGGACGATATCGGAATGGTGCTCCATCGCGGTGATGAGCACTTCATCACCGGCGCCGACATGTTTGCGGCCATAGGTCTGCGCTACCAGGTTGATGGCTTCAGTAGTTCCACGGAGGAAGATGATCTCCCGTGAATCAGCAGCATTGACAAATTTTTGGGCAGCGGCGCGCGCCTCTTCGTACGCTTGTGTGGCCCGTTCGGAGAGCGTGTGCACGCCGCGATGGATGTTGGAATTGTCGCGACGATAATAATGTTCCAGAGCCTCAATCACAGCCAGTGGCTTCTGTGTGGTTGCCGCGTTATCCAGATACACCAATGGCTTGCCATGCACCTGCTGTTGGAGGACGGGAAAATCCTTCCGAATCCTGTAAACATCGTAGCCGCCATGTACGGCATGGATTTCGCGAGGGGTCTTGGCTACGGTACTCATCCCACTTCCTCCCAGTTTCTTTCTACTTCCGCGGGACGCTTACCCGCGTAGCGGGCCGTCTCGGGAAGCCACTCGTTCACCAATCGCTCCAGATGCTTGCGTACCTGCTCGGAGTTCATTCGATCGAGACATTCGTTGGCGAACGCCAGCAGCAGCACGTGCTTGGCCTCGGCTTCATCGAGCCCGCGCGAGCGCAGGTAAAACAGCGCGTTCTCCTCCACCTGCCCGATGGTGGCGCCGTGCGTGCATTTCACGTCGTCAGCGTAAATCTCAAGCTGCGGCTTGGTGTCGATCTGCGCGTCGTCAGAAAGCAGAAGATTTCGGTTGGTCTGCTTTGCGTCAGTCTTCTGCGCGTCTTTATGAACGATGATTCTGCCATGGAAAACACCGTGCGACTGCCCGTTGAGCACGCCGTTGTAGAACTGCCGGCTGTTGCAATGCGGGCTGGCGTGCTCCACCAGCATGTAGTTGTCCATGTGCTGACGATCATTGGCCATGAACAAACCATTGATCAGGCACTCGGCGCCTTCGCCCGCCAGGACGGGATGTACGTTGTTGCGCACCAGCGCGCCGCCCAGCAGCAGCGAGTGCGTGGCCATATTGGTACTGCGGCCCTGCTGAATGCGAAGCGTAGAGACGTTGAAGGCATTCTGCGCCGGACGAACAATCATGTAGTGCGATGCCACAGCGTTTTCGCCTGCAATCAATTCCGTGACAGTGTTGGAGAATGACGGGAACGAACTGCCGTTTTTGACCGAGACGTAATCTTCGACGATCGTGGCCTGGCTGTTTTCTTCCAGCACGATCAGGTTGCGCGGGTGCTCGATTACCGGCTTGTCTCCTGGTACGGAAACGTACAGGACGTAAATCGGCAGTTCCACCACGGCGCCGCGCGGAACGTAAACGTAAGCGCCGTCTTCCATGAACGCCGTGTTCAATGCAGCGAAGGCATCGCGCTGGTAGTTGAGATAGCGGCCGAGATGCGGCTTGAGGCTGTCTGGATCCGAGGCAAGCGTCTGCGCAAGCGAAGCGACCTTCACCTTGCCCAGAGCGGGCACGTGCGACAGTGCCGGAAGATATCGTCCATTCACAAAGACGATCTGGCAGGCGAAGTCAGAGGTGCCGAACTGCTCCAGGTCGGCTGCTTTGATGGCGGCCTGAGGCGCAGCCTCAAATTGCGTGCTCGCGATCGCGCTCACATTGGTGAAGCGCCAGTCTTCGTCGTGGGTGCTTGGGAAGCCGGTTTCAGCAAAGCGGGCGAACCCCTCCTGGCGGAGCGAGCGAAGCCATTTTGGCTGGCCCGACGCTTTGTCAACCCTGTCAAAAGCTTCTAGATATTTTTCCGGAGCTGCAGTCGTTGTGATCACGAAATCTGTTTTCCTCTTTTGCTCTTGGCGCACTAAGGCCGCGCTCAGGGGCTAAAGCCCAACTACATCTTCTTCCGGCGCCGCAGGCCTAAAGGCCTGCTCCACCCTTTGCAAGCGGTGCTAACGTCTTGCGCCGGCGGTCTCCGGCTCGGTCCAGCCGTAGCCTTTCTCTTCCAACTCCAGCGCCAGTTCTTTGCCGCCGGATTTCACAATTTTGCCGTTGACCAGCACGTGAACGAAATCGGGCACAATGTAGTTCAGCAGCCGCTGGTAGTGCGTCACGACCAGGAATGAGCGATCCTTGCTGCGCATGCTGTTCACGCCATTGGCCACGACCTTCAGCGCGTCAATATCCAGACCGGAATCGGTTTCATCCAGCACGGCGAGGGTCGGCTGCAGCACCGCCATCTGCACGATTTCATTGCGCTTCTTCTCGCCGCCGGAAAAGCCTTCGTTCACAGGCCGGTTGAGGAATTTTTCGTCCATCTCAAGCAGGCGCATGCGGTCGCGCAGGAGAGGAAGAAAATCCATGGCGTCGAGCTCTTCCTGCCCGCGATACTTGCGCACTGCGTTCAAGGCCGTCCGCAGGAAATATGCGTTGCTGATGCCGGGAATTTCTACCGGGTACTGGAAGGCCAGAAACAAGCCTTCGCAGGCCGCTTCCTCAGGCTTCATCTCCAGCAGGTCCTTGCCGTTAAAGGTGATCTGGCCGCGGGTAACTTCATAGCTTTCGCGGCGCGCCAGCACTCCAGCCAGCGTGCTCTTGCCTGAGCCGTTGGGGCCCATGATGGAGTGCACCTCGCCGGGATTAATGGTCAGGTCAATTCCCTTCAGGATCTCAACGCCGTTCACGCTGGCGTGCAGGTTTTTGATTTCCAGGAGACTCATTCGTTTATCCAACACTCCCCTCAAGACTGATGCTGAGCAGCTTCTGCGCTTCCACGGCAAATTCCATAGGCAGCTCACGGAACACGGCCTTGCAGAAGCCGTTGATGATCATGCTGACGGCCTCTTCCTTGCTGATGCCGCGCTGCTGAAGGTAAAAAATCTGGTCTTCGCCAATTTTCGATGTCGAAGCCTCGTGCTCCATGCGCGCGCTTGCGTTCTTCACCTCGATATATGGGAAGGTATGCGCGCCGCACTTGTCGCCGATGAGCAACGAATCACACTGGGTGTAGTTGCGCGCGCCTTTCGCGCCCTTCAGGATCTTCACGCCTCCGCGATACGTGTTCTGGCCGTGTCCGGCGGAGATGCCCTTCGAAACGATCGTGCTGCGCGTGTTCTTGCCGATATGGATCATTTTGGTTCCGGTATCGGCCTGCTGATAGTTGTTGGTCAGCGCCACGGAGTAGAACTCGCCCACAGAGTTGTCGCCCTGCAAAATGCAGGATGGATACTTCCAGGTGATCGCCGAGCCCGTCTCTACCTGCGTCCAGGAGATCTTGGAGTTTTTGCCCAGGCATTTGCCGCGCTTGGTCACAAAGTTGTAGATCCCGCCCTTGCCTTCCTTGTCGCCGGGATACCAGTTCTGCACGGTCGAGTACTTGATGGTCGCGTTGTCATGCGCGATCAGCTCGACCACGGCGGCGTGAAGCTGGTTCTCATCGCGCACCGGCGCCGTGCAGCCTTCCAGGTAGCTGACGTATGCGCCTTCATCAGCGATGATCAGCGTGCGCTCGAACTGGCCCGTGTTCTGAGCATTGATACGGAAGTAGGTGGAAAGCTCCATGGGGCAGCGCACGCCCTTGGGCACATAACAGAACGAACCGTCACTGAAAACGGCTGAGTTCAGCGCAGCAAAGAAATTGTCAGTGTACGGGACCACCGATCCGAGATATTTCTTCACCAGGTCGGGATGATTCTTCACAGCCTCAGAGAACGAACAGAAAATCACGCCTGCTTCCGCCAGCTTGGCCTTAAAGGTGGTCGCGACAGAAACGCTATCGAACACAGCATCCACAGCCACGCCCGCCAGCAACTTCTGCTCGTGCAGCGGGATGCCGAGCTTCGCGTATGTGTCTAAAATCTCCGGATCAACTTCATCCAGGCTCTTGAGCTCCTTCTTCGCTTTGGGCGCGGAGTAATAGGAGATGGCTTGGTAATCAATCGGCGCATAATGCACGTTGGCCCATTTGGGTTCCGCGTCCTTCGCCTGCAACGACGCCCAGTGGCGATACGCCTTCAGCCGCCACTCCAACATGAAATCCGGCTCGCCTTTCTTGGCCACAAGGGCGCGAACGACATCTTCATTGAGCCCCGGCGGTAGGCGGTCTTCCTCCACCGATGTGACGAAGCCCCACTTGTATTCCTGTTTTGTCAGGTCCTGAATCTGGTCAACTGAGCTCATCTCACTCCTTAAGCAATTCCTGTGGGTTCAATGGAAATAATCTTGTCTGCTCGCCGTTCGTGCTGCGGCATCTGGCCGTTCAAGTCCGCAAGCATCACGTGCTCCAGCGCGTCCCGCAACGCATCACCGATAATCTGCGAGTTGATCTTGATCGAGCATGAGCGCTCCATCTCGCATAGGCCAGGAAGCACGCTGCACTCGGTAAACCCGATAGGCCCTTCCAGGGCCAAAATAATGTCCGCGACGGAAATGGTCTCCGCCGGCCGGGCCAGGTTATATCCGCCCTTAACCCCGCGATGCGAGCTGAGCAGGCCGGCGTCAGAGAGCTGCCGCAGCAGCTTGCCCACGGTCGGTAGCGGAAGGCGCGTTGCCGCTGCAAGGCTCCGGGCCGTGTGAGGGATCTCTTCCGTGCTGCGCGCGACATGCGCCATCAGCACAATCCCGTAATCCGTCAATTTATTCAGGCGAAACATAAAAAGCCCTCATCCGGCCAGCGGGAGCAATCCATACCGCGTTGGTATTAATTTTACAGAAACGCCTTAGGATAAACAAGACTGGATCGGTATGGTTTGGACCAGCCAAATGCCGGGGCTTGAACTTCGCCGGACAGGCGCAAAAGCCAATCGGCCAAGTTCTGCCACTCAGCTCACATTAAAGATTTTAATCTCGGCTTAATCAGGGAAAAGCCTCAGAGAGGGTTTCATCGCTGCAACCGACTGGCATCGGGAGCTTTCGGAGGTCAAGCGATGTTGAATTTGCTCAACGCCCTCTTTCAATGCCGGCACAAGAGATATACCTTCCCCATCACCCGCAAGCCGGGTGATCGGCGTTCCGGCACCGCCGCCGTTACCGGCACCTATTACGTCTGCCTGGACTGCGGAACAGAGTTCGCCTATGACTGGCAGGCCATGGAAGTGGTTGACACGCAGCGCAGCGGCATCAAGGCGTCAAGGTTCATGGCGCGCAAAGCCACTCAGAAGGCGAGTTGAGCGAGAGCTCGTTCTTACTGATCTGAGCAGCAAAAAGGCCCGCCGCTGCAGGCCAACTTGCACTTGAGTGTCCTTACAATCAGGGTTTTGCAGAAGCTGACGCTTGTTTGAGCGTGATCAGGCCCGGAACATCTCCGCCGTTGGCGTCTACTGCGTGCGCCCAAATGTGATCGAAGACTTCTTTGAGTTCGGGATATTGGGTCACCAGGGCTGTAGCCAGACTTCGCGCATCTGCCTGAGTGGCGTTGAAGTCTGCCGTACTGGGCACGGAGTACTTGAGCGAGAGATCAAAAGCGTTGTTCACGTGCAGAACGCTCATATCCGTGATGGTGTAAGTCTTGCCGTTGGCCGTGTAGTTGACCGGCTTTCCACCCACCGGGACGTCCTTGGGCTGAACCGTGCCGGATTCCTGCGTGATCTTGTTCAGAAGACGCGTGTCCATGAAGGGCACAGGCGCGAGCAGGTCCCATGAAGTGAGATAGTAGAACCAGGCGTTATGGTTCTGGCCTTTGCTCTTGAACTGGCGTGCCTGTTCAAGGAACCAGATGCCGTCGTGACCCTGCACTGACTCCGGACGGATGCGAAAGTCTGCAATCTTCCACCCGCCCGTATCCTGAAATACCGTACTCAGGATGTATGGCCCCTTGGGGCCGATGAAGTCCTGAAACACCACTCCGTACTTACCTGCGGGAAGATTGGGAATTTGAAACTCGGCGCCATTGGAGGCCATGCCGTTCGAGCCGAAAACACCGCAATAGAACGTTGCTTGCTGGCTCGGCGTCGCCCCTGTATCCAGTAGGAATGACGTTCGAATCTGAGATGTAGCTCCCTGCAGCGCGTCCTTGTTGCCGTTTACCGGCGCAGCAACATCATTGTCAAAGTTCAGCGTGGGACTGCTGCTGGTGCGGAGCGCGTTCAAGTTTCCCTGAGCAGCCTGATCGAAGGCCTGCTTCGCGGCGTTATCCAGCGCTGTTCGCGCCTGCTCGGACATTTCATCGCGCGTCTGGCAGGACTGCGCCCGCACCGGCAGGCTCGCCAGCAGAAACAAAGATGGAAGCATCAGTTTCAGAAGCTTGGTTCTCATAACACCGGTCTCATGGCTTTGGCGAAGTGGACGGATGAAAATCGACTACTCTGGCACATTCTTAAGATGCGCAGCCCGGAATTGCAGATGTACGTTTCACCACCCGGCCAATCTGCTCACTCAGGCGGATGCCTTACCCAGTCTAAGTCATACAAATGCAGGAGGAAAAAATTAACATGAGCAAGGTTTCTTTCATCAGCCGTTCTGAGCATAAGGGAGTAAAATTGTTTAAGCTTTAACAGCGCTCAAAGTCCCCATGGCTCGCTTTTCCCTGACAATCTGCGGCTTATCTCTTCTGCTTGGGCTTACGGCTCTCGGACAGCAGAGCACCACTCCGCAGGTCAGCACGGGCGTGGGCTCGCGTCCTGCGCAGTACCGGCCGCCAGCCAACATTCCCATCGTCAGATTTCCGCGTCCTGCTGCCGGGGCGGCTCGTCAGCCTGCGACACAAAAACCCGCCGCAGGCGCGCGCGTGAATCCGCAGCCCGGAGTTGTGGCTCCTAAAAAGGATCCGGCAACATCGGGAGCGCCAGCAGCTTCGGCTGCAACCGAGCCCATGGGTCCGCCATACCCGGTTCCCGAGGTTCCCAAGCCCTCTCGCCCGGCGGATATGCCTCCCTCGCCGCCACAGGTTTCATTCCACGACGGAATGCTTACCGTCCACGCGCTGAACTCAACCATGAGCAGCGTGCTGCAGGCGATCCGCAGCAAGACGGGAATTGAGTTTGAGGGCGCGGGAAATTCCGCAGAACGCGTGGCCGTGAACATGGGCCCTGCTCCGGAAGGCGACGTTCTGGCCAGCATCTTCTCAGGATCCAGCTTTGATTATGTAGTGCTCGGCCGCCCCGATAGTCCCGGAATCGTTCAGCGCGTGATTTTGACTCCGCGCGCCAAAGGCGGCGGTGCAGTGGCCGGCGGCCCTCCGCAACCGTTCCAGCGGCAGCCCCAGGCGCAGGCACAGCAGCAGGCGGATGAAGACGCAAACGAAGAAGCAACCCCCGCCGACGACGACCCGCAGGATTCGGCCAATCAACCGCCGCCGGTCCAGGAGCCGCCTGCCGCGCAGAACGAGCCTCAACAGCAACAACAAAACGAAGCGCAGCAGAACGAGAACCAGCAAAACGCTCCCAAAACTCCTGAGCAATTGCTGCAAGAGTTGAAGCAAATGCAGTTGCAGCAGCAACAGCAGCAGGGCCAGCCCCCGCCGGACACCAACTCTGTCCCAAGAAAAGTGCCGCCAAGATAGAAGCGGAAAAGATCAGCGCTAATTAACGCTGATTGATCGACCGATCATCGTAATAGTGCTCTCGCCCAGCCTGTCCCCTTTATTCCTGCTCTCTTTTGCTCGGCCCGCTACGGATTCTTATCCGGGCTTGTATTTTCCCGCGCTGCAGCGGCGCACTGTGCCCTAGTCGACTTGCTGCAGAACGTTTGTGCCAACTCAACCGCATCGTCCAGATTCTGGTGGTTCTCCGGCTTTTCCTGCGACAAAGCAGCATGGCGAAGGAATCGTACCCCTGCCGGGAAATCCTCGCGATGGATCAACATAACCGTGTTCACAGCGTTTTTGAATCTCAGCGAATCAGGTTTTTCTTGAGCAATAACCGCCAATAGGGCCGGAAGTGCCGGCTTGCCCATCTGGAACAGTGCCATTGCAGCCGGATAATGATCAATTTCAGTAACTGGCTGCATTTTGAAGCTTGTCCCTTCCCAATAAAACTTTCGCCTGAATTCCAGGAACTTGATTAATTCCGGGATATAGGCTGTTGCCCGCTCCTGGCCGAGAATGTCCAATGCGGCGATAACGCACGGATCATCGTTTGCCACCGTCTCGTTCTGTTGCAGGAAAGCGGCCAACTCCTGGGGCGGTGGATTGTCCGTTTGTGGATTCCAGCGGGCACACTGTCCAAATAGGCCCGCACTCACCGTGACGACAAAAATCGCACATCCAAGTTGCTTCATTGTAAGTTCCAGGTGATTGATGTTGATCCTACTCCGGCAGTATTATCTCCGGTTATATCGCTTAGCTTTTGATCCGCTCCTGCAACTCTCTTGTTCGAAACCCGGGAGAACCAGAAGAGGTCATTCGATACCTGCGCGTCGCCGAGCGTCGCCCATTCTCTGAAATTCGCGCGCAACCGGCAAATGGTCCCATCGGCGGAGCCGCTGTTGGAACAGCTTGGTTCATCAAGGTCATAAATTTTACCTCCAGATGCACCAGATTGAGGATCGATATCTGTGAGAGATGAGGATGAGTCATCGGACGCCCCGTCATTCGTCGATACAAGTGTACTGCCGTTAACGCTATCTCGGTATCCTCGCCCTTGTAGCACAGTTCTATGTGGCACTATTGGGCCAGTAAAGCCCGAAGGTGTCACCGTCCCGACAATTTCAACCCCCGTTCCGCCATGCACCGATCCCAAATCCGTGCTGCCGGTTGAGAGTGCAAATTGCCCTCCGGCTCCGTCATCCGGAGAGACAGTTCCAGAGTTGCGGAGTGAAAGAACGACGCTCACCACACTGAACTTGCGTTGATCCACGATATCGTCAGTGTCTGGGTTTACCGCTGTCAACGTGATGTTGTCAACAGTGCTACTTGTAGTATTGCCGTGGATGGTTACATTCACGCTGGTACCCGTAATGGTGGTGGTAGTAGCGCCGCCGTCGAAGGTCGCGGACCCCGTCGTGTTTGCCGTCGTAGACAGGCTCAAGGTGATTGTCGCGCTCGGCGATATGCTCACTTGAGCCGTGGTCGTTCCGTTTAGCGCCACTCCGATGGGTATTTGAATGTCAACAGTTGGGTCTGGTGGTGGCGGCGGGAAGCAAGGATCGCACACCGGCGGACGGATGGTGCAGACTGGACAACAATTGATACTGGCGTACTCAGCCGGCATGAAGATTGTGTTAAAAGGAATATTGAACCCGAACCGGAGTGAATTGGCCGGCAAATCGGTGTTAAACAGGAACAATTGCTCAAAGCAGTTATAAATCTTTCGTGTGGCTCCACCACGTCTGTCCCGTCTGAACCGGAAAGCTGAAACGTGCCAAGGGTTTCGGAAAACCGTACTGCGCCCAGCAATCCCGTCACGGAACGAGTGGCAGAAACCTGCAACGAACTCGAGAATGTCAGTCCCGTATCGCGGAGGTCCTCCACCGACACGGCTGCATGCTGATGTTGCTCGATGAGCGAGCGTTCTCCCGGCTTATACGCGTAGGTCAGGCGCTGTCCATCGGGCGTAATCACCGCTATGAGGCGGTTAATTTCATCATATTCAAAGCGGGTGAGCGAACTGCCTTTCTTGATCTCGGTGAGGTTTCCGCTGGGATCGTACTTGAACTCGGTGACGGTCCCGTCAAACAACGTCCAGCGCGTTAACTGGTAAGCGGAATCCATCTCCAGCTTCTGTCCGTTGGTCTGTTTATGCTTTTTATCGAACACTTTGCTTTCCGTAAGGTTGCCGGCAGGATCATAGCTATACTCCGCCCCGCCACCACTGCTCAGGGCAAGGCTGCTCCTCAAACCAGAGGGCTCGTAAGTGAAGCTTGACTTCACACCGCCAGGAAACGTGATCTCCCGCAGTTCATTGGCCGAGTTGTACTGTAGTTTTGTGACTGACTTTGGCGAGGTGGTCATTGAGGCAAACAGACCGCCGGCAGCGGGTGCAAAAGTGGCACTCTGCTGATTTTCGGAGATGGACAAGAGGTCGCCGCGTTCGGAGAACTTGAAGCCGATTTCGCCCGTTGGCAGCACAGCAGAGCGCAGATTGCCGTTCGCGTCATAGGAGAAGGACTGCTTCTGGCCGTTGCTTGAACGAATCGCCGATAGAAATCCAGTCACAGGATCATAGCTATACTCGTAGTCGATTGTGCCTGCGTCCGTGGCGCTGTGGCGCGCGATCAGCCGGTGTTGTGAATCAAATTCCATCCGTTCAACCACAGCACCGTTTCGCGACAAGGGAGATCACATTACGGGCCTCATCAAGGCCAATCGCAGTCTCCTCGTTCAAAGGGTTCGTTACGCGAACCGTGATCCCATCGTCATTCTGAAAAAAACGGCTGACCAAATTCCTGCGATCGGTAATCGTCGTAATGTGTGTGACTGGATTAAAGTCAAACTGAATGCTTCCGGAGGGCAGTTGCAGCCGCCTCACGTGTCCTGTGTCATCGAAGCTTGCGCCGAAGTTAAGCCGTTGAAGGGGATCCCTTGCATTCAGCAGCGTATCATCATCGTTGTACTGGTACGTCCATGGCTGGCCGCCAAGATCATCAGCTTCAATCAGGCGGCCTTTGGAGTCATAGGAAAACTGGATACGCCGATTGCTATCATCCTGGGCCGAGATGATCCGGCCTTTTCCATCACGACTGATGGTGACACTGTGGTTCTCATTGGCTATCCTGGCCAGAAGTCCGTGGCGGTAACTCAGGCGGACGCTGTTTCCGTTGCGATCCGTGACCCGAGTCAGGCGAAACACTCCATTGATGAGCTGGAATTGTTTGGTGAATCCGGTCCGCAACGAAGTCTCAATCGTTTGTTGATCGATCATCCGCAGGGATGAATAGTCGGAAGGAAAGTGCTTCTCCAACTTAAACTCCCGGTCTGCGGTTTTCGCGAAATCGATGGGTGATCCGTTCTCCCCCAAGAGTTGCGCCCGGCTTTCCGAAACAACAATGGTTTCAGCGGCAGAAAGAGTCCAGCCCGGACCGAATTCGACGCTGCCTCTACCGCTGGAGTCATAGACGCGCGCAAAGACCAGCGGAATCCGACCGGGCGTGACCAGGTCTCTTCGCAGAAATGTGAGATTACCTGTGCCGACGTTCACGAAATTCACTTGGACTCCGCGGAAGATCGACTGCGGGTTGGTGAAATACACATTCGCACGAGCGCGTGAACTTAATTCAGAAACCTGCTCGACATACTGGTCGAGTTGAGAATGAGTGGAAGTGTGCTGTTGAGCTACCACTTCGGTGACAAAAAGAAGTACAGGGAGGGCGACACGGAACAGGCGAGAATGCATGGGCTAACTCCTGCGATCAAATCAGGACCCAGACAACTCCAGCTTGGAGGAGGAGCAGCTCTCGAATGGTTGCTGTGCAAAAAGATTTTTTAGAAAATGAGTTCCATTTTGGGAAAACCGCGCGAGATTCCACCCCTGAGGACAGAAAAAACGGCTGAACGCCTGAGCTATCCGCCTCGAACCCGACCGGCTTCCAACGAATGCTGGAGTGCTACACTACTTTGCGCTATGGCCAATGCCGGAGTCTCTTAAAAATCTGCCAAAGATTACGTGCGATCTGAATTTCTGAGGCGGAAGGCGGATCGATCATGAGCGGATTTCTACAAGATTTGAAGTATGGCTGCCGCATGCTGATGAAGCGACCGGGCTTCACACTGCTCGCGGTGCTCTCGCTTACACTTGGGATCGGCGCCAACACGATGATCTTCACCATCGCCAAGGCGCTCTTTCTGCAGACCGTGCCGGTGAAGGATCCGGACAGTCTCGTCGTCATCTACGCAAGCCGGCAGCACGGAAAGCAGCAGTTCGTTCCCGGCTCTTATCTCAATAACCGCGACTTCCAGGAAAAGAACGACGTGTTCTCCGCCATGTCGATTGTGATTCCGACCGGCGGCACGATGGTGATTTCCGGTAAGGAGATCGGCGTCTTCAGCCCGCTGGTGAGCGGAAACTTCTTCGACGTGGTCGGGGTGCAGCCTGGACTGGGACGCGGGTTTCGCCCTGAGGAGGACAGCGCCCCCGGCGCGCACCCCGTAGCG